>Ga0315549_1002506_pt1 | contig 17400 bp, 19 predicted proteins | sample SalMarSW160200MG_FD_203101 | JGI IMG/M metagenome (GOLD analysis project Ga0315549, IMG submission 203101) | Salt marsh sediment microbial communities from the Plum Island Ecosystem LTER, Massachusetts, United States - Salt Marsh Sediment SW1601-200 ... | reverse complement strand
CGTTCGGTCAGGTCACGCTGCTTGCCGCTCAGTTCGCCGCTCATATGGTGAAGCACTACATCCAGGCAGCTTTCAATCGCCGCAAGATGGCCCTTAATATCGTGAGTAAGCCGCATTACGTACTCATTCTTGAGATGGTCCTTCTCTTGCAGCAGGGCGTTAGCCTGCTCCCAGTCGGCCTGCTGCTTGTGCAGTTGTTTTGTAATCGAGGTGGTCATATACACAACCAGGTATAGGGTCGTCGTAAAAATAAAAAACGTACCGCCGACAAATGTAGCGTTATGATATCGGCCGTTGTCCGCAAAGCCGGTAAGTGGATAGTGCTCCAGGACCTTCAGATACTCCAGAAGGATGAGCCCGCCGAAAAAAAGCACAGCAAGTGTTGCAATAATATAGCTCTGAAGCCGTGACAAAAACACGCTCGTAAGCACCATGTGGAAGACGAAATACAGAAAAAATGGATTTTCTATACCTCCGCTGAAGTGAAGAATCGCGGTGAGAATGAACAAATCCGCCGCAACTTGAAATACAATTATATTGCTGATTGTTCTGTGCGATGCCCTGCGTCCGCCCCACGTAAAGTAACGTATCAAGTCGTACAGGACAAAGTTATAAGCCAAAAGAATCGCAGACAGCAGATACAGCTTCGACGTCGGCAGCGACACATTAATATATCTGCTTGCCCCGAATGTCGCCGCCGCCAGACCGCCTATCGCAATCCAGCGAAGTCTCACCAGCCAGAACGCGCGCTGGATTAGACTTCTGCTCTGTAATAGAGTTTCCATTAGTTATTGTTTAGAAGAGCTCCCACCTTCTCTAAAAGGACGTCCGGCTTAACCGGTTTATCTAAATAATCTTCCACGGGCAGCCATTCCTCATCGCCTGCTGCGCTCTTAAAATCGATTCCGGTCTTTTCTTTTACCGCCGTCAGCATCAGGATTGGTATCGCCTTATACTCGGTATTTTTCTTCAAATCTCTCGACAGGGCGAATCCTTCCTGCGGCGTATTCATCATTACATCGAGAATAATCAGATCCGGCTTACTCGCGCGAATACGGCCCATAGCTGAGTCACTGTCTTTCGACCAGTCCACGTTGTACCCTTCATTTTCCAGAACCAGCTTCATCGCCTCGGTGATGTCCGGGTCGTCATCTACAATCAATATTCTTCCCTGTGCCATTCGGTGGTCCTCTCAAAAAGCAAATCTCTCTGTTTACTGCAAAAAACCAATTATAAGTCGGCAATTACATCGAATCAATTCAATTCACCTCTGGATCGAGTTCCTTCTCGTCAGGCTTTTAATCCTTTAATATTATAGGACGGTAACTTTCGAGTCGTTTTTATTATGGCTGTGGCAGGGGAGCTTATGAAAATACCTCAAAATAAAAAAATGCCCACAGTTCCCATCCTGCCTATTTTAACTAAAGATTTTTGGAGTGTAATTCCGATGTAAAGCTTGCCCATATTAACACTTGGTGCCAAAAAAAGTAGAAATTGGCAAAAGGCAATAAATACTAAGTCACAATATCAAAATGTGGAGAACCGGAAATGATTAGTTCAAATGTACTTGAAAAATATTTGGATGCTCTGCTCAGCGGTAATCGCAGCCGCAGTCGCTCGGTAGTCGAGGAGACCTTGCAGAGTGGAGTAACTGCTCATAATGTTTATTTAGATTTGATTTGGCCTGTTATGGTCGAGATTGAGAAGCTTATAAGGTCGGATAAAATCGCCGTTGTACAGGAGCACCTTGCCGTAAGAATCAACCGCACTATTGTCGATCAACTTCAGAACAAGCTGCCGCGACGCCAGAACAGAGAAAAGAAGGTGGTCATCTGCTGTGCTCAAGACCAGCTTCAGGAACTTGGGGCGCAAATGATGGCCGACCTGTTTGAAAGTGATGGTTGGGAGGTGCGTTTCATCGGTGGTGGTTTGACTAATGACGATATTCTCGCGTACATCAACTCGTATGCTCCCAAACTGCTTATTATCTATGGTGTCCAGGCTTCTCAGGCCCCGGACATTCGCGCACTTATCGACACCATTCGCAGTGTAGATGCTTGGCCGGAAATGCGCATAATGGTCTCCGGAGGCCTGTTCAATCGCGCCGAGGGGCTCTGGGAAGAAATTGGCGCCGATATGTTTGCTGAAAATGCCGCCGAGGCCCTGAGAATTGCTCCGACGGAGAAGCAGTTTAATCCTGAAAACAGAACAGTGAAACGCAAAAAACGTACTCTCGATGCTTCTGCCGAGCCGGGACCCCAGCCAGTCGAAGCTGCGACTGGTTAGAAACTCGTAAATTCCCCTAAATTTACCTGGCTCGCTTGACTGGCAGCCTGTTCTCGAAATACAGGCTGCCTCATTTTTTTCAATACATGATCCAAACTTCTCAGCGCCGAGGCGGCCTTTCTAATCCGGATTATTTACTTGAATCAGGATTGACTAACGGCTAATTTGTTGAATATATGTAACCTTAGTAAAAGGTGGAAACGAATGTATAAATGGTTCGTAATAATAGGTTTTTCACTAATTGCCATGGGCTGGTTTGCTTACGGCATATACAACTACATCGCCGAAAGGAAGGAAAAGAAACAACCGAAGGGACGCTCGCAAAACTATGAACAGGCCCAGCAGTCGATGTCGGAATACGCCAAAAAGATGGCCGGTTTTAAAAAGAAACGATACGACAAAACCCAGTAACCGCCTTAATGTCTTTAATTTAGCGCCCGACACTATTTAACAACACCTCGCATTGCCTATTGACTCAATCCGCCATTTTTCCCATAATTGCTCGAAGTCTATTTTTTTACCGGCTGATAGCTTAAACCATTTATAACTCGAGGGTATTGATATGAACGACTCTGCCGTAGGCGCATTTGGTGCCAAGGCCGTCGAAGACGTCAATAACGCCGGCCGAGCTGCAAGATTCATAGGAAGGGCACTGGCCTGTGCCTTCAGGAGCCTGTTTCGTCCAAAGGATTATGAGCTGATCTGGACGCAAATGAATATCATCGGAGTTCATTCCGTTCCCGTCATCATGGTCACCGGCGCTTTCGTTGGTATGACACTCGCTATCCAGGCCTATGACCAGCTTGCTTTTATGGGCCTCGAAGAGAGGCTCGGTGTCCTTATTAATGTTTCTGTTGTTAAGGAACTTGGTCCCGTTCTCGCCGCTGTAATGCTTGCAGGCCGAGTCGGGGGAGCACTGACCGCCGAGCTCGGAACGATGAAAGTTACCGAGCAGATAGAAGCAATCCGAAGTATGGGCACCGACCCAATCCGGCACCTTGTTGCCCCGCGGGTTCTTGCCTGTCTGCTGCTGACGCCTTTTCTTATTATATATGCCGACTTGCTTGGAATCATCGGCGGGTACTTCATGAGCGTTGTGCAGCTCGGAGTCAACAGCGGCGCCTACTGGAGCTACAGTGCATCAGGGGTCGAGCTCTGGGACGTGTGCATCGGAGTGATTAAAGGCTTCTTCTTCGGCGGGGCCTTAGCCTCTATCAGTTGCTACAAGGGATTCCACTGTCGGGAAGGTGCCGAGGGAGTCGGCCGCGCCTGCACCGAGGCATTCGTCGCTAGTTTTATCTCTATACTTGCCCTGAACTTCGCAATGGGAGTCATTTTCAAAGCCATTTACAATACCCTCTGGCCGCTGAGAATGCTCCTTTAAGGATTACACTGCTTAATATACCTATGATGGAAAAAGACCTGAAAAACAACAAGAACTTGTCCGGCCCCGACATTACACCGGATGATGGTATTATTGTGTGCAGGAACCTGACCAAGAGATTCGGCAATAATCTTGTACTCGATAAAATCTACCTCGCCGTTGAACCACATAAGACCACCGTCGTCATCGGCCCCAGCGGATGTGGAAAAACCGTTCTCATTAAACATCTTATTGCCTTGCTCAGACCCAGTGACGGCGAAGTCTATTTCAAAAGCCGGCGAATCGACAATGCAAAGGAATTGGACCTTAGCCGAATCCGTGCAAGTTTCGGATTTCTCTTTCAGGGCGGAGCATTGTTCGACAGTTTGAACGTCACTGAAAATATCCTGTTTCCTGTAAGACAACACTATAAGGTCACAGACCGCAGCGGACTAAATGAGTTGGTCAAGATGAAACTTGCTATGGTCGGCCTCGACGGCTTCCAGAAGTACTTTCCCGCCAAACTCTCCGGAGGCCAGAAAAAACGTGTCGCTCTTGCCCGGGCTATTGCGCTTAATCCCGAGGTCATTCTCTACGATGAGCCTACGACTGGTCTCGACCCTATACGAGCAGATATCATTAATGAATTGATACTCAAACTGCAAAGTGGTCTCGGTCATACGAGTGTTGTCGTTACCCATGATATGAAAAGTGCGTATAAAATTGCCGATCGGATTATCATGCTCCATCACGGGAAAATCATAGCCGACGGCGACGCAGACAACATAAAAAATCATCCGCATCCCGTCGTCAAGCAATTCATTAACGGTCAGGTAAGCGAAGACGACCTGGCGGTGCTGCGAATGAGCGGAAAAGACCTCAAATCTCAGTTTCTGCCTGAGGATTTTCAGGAGTAGTCAATTGCAAAGCCAGGCCGACAAATCTATCTCCGCAAAAGAAGCCGATATCGCCGCCGATTTGGCACGAGTAATTCGTGGTGACGTTTATGACGACATAATCCATCGAGCTGCTTATGCCACCGACGCCAGTATATACCAGATATTGCCCGCTTGTGTCGTCGCGCCGCAGACCGCCGCCGATATCGTTGCCGCTGTAAGGTATGCGCACACAAATAAAATACCCGTCGTTGCTCGCGGCGCCGGCAGTGGAGTAGCAGGCGAATCACTTACAACCGGCATCGTGTTCGACACAGCACGATATATGAACAAAATTCTCGGTATCGAAAAGGACGGTTCGCTTGTTACCTGCGAGCCGGGCGTTGTGCTCGATGAGCTCAATCAGCGACTCGCGTCGTTCGGCCGCATGATTGGTCCTGACCCCTCAACTTCCGATCGGGCAACTATAGGTGGATGTGTCGCCAACAATGCAACAGGGGCACATTCGCTCCGGTATGGGTATATCGGTGACTATGTCCACAGCGTCGAAGCTGTCCTGGCCGACGGACAGCTGGTCGAGTTCAAAAACGATTTCGAACCGAAATCAGACACCGGTGATATCGTTGAACAAATCGCCGGCAGGTGCTTATCAATGCTCAAAGAGAATAAAGAGATTATTGATAAGGCCTTGCCTCGAACCAAACGTAATCGAAGCGGCTACTCGATATCTGACGTTTGCCATGATAACAAAATCGACCTTGCTCGAATGCTCGCCGGCTCTGAGGGTACGCTTTGCATCTTCACCAGGATAACTTTAAAAACCGTTCCTGTTCCGCCCGCCGCGAAGGGACTGCTCAGGCTCCAGTTCAAAACGCTTGCTAAAATGGCCGAAGCCGTCCCTGTCATAGTTGATAGCGGTGCCGACGCCTGTGAGTTGCTCGATAAAATCTTGATTAAGATGGCCCTTGAGGCTTATCCGGAATATCGTGATGTTCTGCCTGATTCGGCCGCTGCTGTCCTTATCATCGAACACACCGGCGATTCTCTAAAAGACGTCAAACTTAAACTACAGCAGACATCCGACGCCGTTGCAAAAATCGCGGCCCAATGCGATGTCATCACGGATAAAAGGCAGCAGCAGAAAATCGGAAAGGCCCGCAAAGACGCTGTACCATTGCTTTACAGAAGCAGGGGGGGCAAAAAACCAATACCGTTTATCGAAGATGTTTCTGTTGATAACAAGCAGCTCGGCAAATACATCATCGGCATCCAGAGCATAGCCGCCGAACATGATTTTGATTTTTCATTTTACGGCCATGCAGGCGACGGAGAACTCCACGTCCGTCCCTATCTGGATTTGAGTAATCCAGCCGACGTGCAGAAAATGCTCGTCATCGCTAATGATGTTTTTTCACTTGCATGGTCGCTCGGAGGTTCCATCAGCGGCGAGCATGCCGACGGCCTGGTCAGAGCCGCATTCGTTAAGAAGCAGTATGGCCCGCAGTTTTATGAACTTCTGAAGCAGATAAAGGAAATCTTCGACCCCGATTCGATTTTCAATCCCGACAAAATCATCTGCGACGACCCTGACGTTATGACCCAAAACCTCCGTGCATCGTATGAGGTCGCTCCCGAACGGCTTGCCGGAGACCTCAAAATCGACAGCGAGGAATTGAGAGAAGAGTTGGAGAAGTGTAACGGCTGCGGCTTGTGCCTGACTCACTCCGAGCAGTTGCGTTTCTGTCCCGTCTATCGCGCCGTTGGTGATGAGCTTGCCTCGGCCCGCGCAAAGGCAAACGTTCTGCGCTTCTGGACTTCAGGACAAATGGAAGACAAGGACTTCGAATCATCCGAATTTAGAAAGTTTCTCGACCTGTGCATAAACTGCAAAGCCTGTTCGGTCGAATGTCCCTCCGGCGTTGACGTCTCGAAACTCATCGGCGCCGCCCGCGCAAAATATGTAAAGCGCAAAGGATTGAATATAAGCCAGAAGGTTCTCAGTAATAACCGATTCCTGAGCCAGGCCGGAGCTGCCCTGAGCCCTTTGGCAAATTTTGCTATTAACCTTGCCATTACCAAATGGATACTTGAAAAGGCTGCCGGCCTGGACAGAAGACGCTCACTGCCGAAGTTCGCAAACAAATCTTTCTTAAAAGCCGGCACTCGATACCTGCAGTCATGCCCGCTGATAGCAGAACCTGTCGATAAAGTCGCTTATTTTGTTGATACCTATGCCAATTACAACGACCACGAACTCGGTTTCGCCGTGCTCGACGTTCTCGTCCGCAACGGTATCGAGGTCATCCTGCCGAAGCAGCGTCCCGCGCCGCTGCCGGCCATTTGCTACGGTGATACTAAAAGGGCCAAACGGGACTTGGCCTTTAGCGTAAAATATCTCGCTGAAGCCGTCCGCAAAGGCTACAAAATTGTCTGCTCCGAGCCCAGCGCCGCCCTGTGCCTCATAGACGAAATGCGAAACTTCGTCGCCAACGACGATGCGAAACTTGTCTCCAGAAACACCGTTGAGCTGATGAATTACCTTCTCGACCTTTATAATCAAAAGAAGATGGTCCAGCCGAAGGACTGCGAACCTAAAAAATACCTCTATCATTCACCCTGTCATCTCTGCGCCGTCGGCAACGGCAGGGCGACTATCGAATTGTTCCGAAGGATGTGCAAAGCCGAGATAATCGACATCCAGGCCGGCTGCTGCGGTATCGCCGGCACATTCGGCATGCAGAAGAAAAACTACGAGCTTAGCACTCGAATCGCAGCCAATGTCAAAAAAGCGCTCGAAAAATCCAATATCGACTCTGTCCTGACCGAGTGCTCCGCCTGCAAAATGCAGCTCGAGCACATAAGCAGTAAAATCGTAACACACCCGATAAAAATCCTTGCGCGGGCTTATGCGCAAACATAGTTTCGATTAGCTGCGTAAAAAAATTATGGCTGAAACTGCAAATCTCAAAGAAGCCGTACTTTGGGAACCTGCCGAAGGCAAAAAGGTCCGCTGTAAACTTTGTAATTTTAGCTGTCTTATTGACGATGGCAAACTCGGTCACTGCTACGTCCGCAAAAACATCGACGGCGTTTTATATTCCCTCAATTACGACAAGGTCTGCGCCGCAAACATCGACCCCATAGAAAAAAAACCACTCTTTCATTTCCAGCCGGGCTCCGCCAGTTTTTCAGTTGCCTGTGTCGGCTGTAACTTCCGATGCTCGTTCTGCCAGAACTGGCAAATCAGCCAGGCCGCCCTCGAAGGTAGTCTTGTCGAAAGCGCAGAAGTAAGCCCGCAGCAAATCGTCACCGCCGCAATGCACGGCCGGTGTAAAAGCATCGCATATACCTATACCGAGCCGACCATATTCATGGAACTTTGTACCGAGACCGGAAAGCTCGCCAAACAAAAAGGTCTTGCCAACGTCTTTGTAAGTAACGGTTATATGACAATAGAGGCTGTCGACTTCGCCAAAGACTGGCTCGATGGAATAAATATCGACCTCAAATCATTCAGCGACGATTACTACCGCACCCTCTGCAAGGCCCGCCTGCAGCCCGTGCTCGATGTCATCAAATATATCGCAAAAGAAACGAACATCTGGCTGGAAGTTACAACTTTAATAGTGCCGGGCCAGAACGATTCCGAAAACGAGTTGAAAAAAATCGCAGAATTTATTGTAAACGAAGCTGGCCCCGATGTCCCCTGGCACATCAGCCGGTTCATCCCGCAGTATAAATATCTTGATTCTCACCCAACACCAATTGCGACCATCGAATTAGCTAGACGAATCGGCAAAGAAGCAGGTCTGCATTACGTCTATCCCGGCAATGTCCCCGGCTCGAAATCCGAATCCACCTTCTGCCGCAACTGCGGTAAGCTGCTCATCGACCGCCGCGGCTACCACATCGCTGAAAACCTGATTAAGGATTCCCGCTGTCCCTTCTGCAATACTCCCATCTCCGGCTACCAACTATAACCGTTTAGCAGTCGCCGGAACGGCGACTTGCTTATCCTCCACCTCGCCACCTGCCCCGACCACGCCCTGAACCTCCTCTGCCTCTGCCGCGTCCCCACGGTGGACCTTGCCCGGCTTCAACGGTTTTAGCTAACTTGAACATCCCACCTTCGATTGACAGTGCCTTGCCGTTGACCAGCGCCTCAGCTATTTTCTTGTGTGCTGATTCGATGATTCGCCCCAATGTCTGCCGCGACACGTTCATCTTCTCGGCCGCCTGTTCTTGATACAATCCCTCCAGGTCGACTAATCGTATCGCTTCAATTTCATCGACGGTCAGGTCCACCTGTTCCAGTACTTGCAGCGGAATCCCCTGCGGCTTGTAATAGCTGCTAGCCGGCATACGCCCAACTCGTCTGAAATTAATCGGCCGTGGCATAACTATCTACCCACTATTATCTTTTTGGTTATATACCACAATATTTAAATGCAAAATTGCCCTGCAACACCCAAAGCCGAACATTTTTCCGGCCAAAAAGCTTTCATTTTTTTGATTGCCTCATCTCCGGTGCAATGCAGAGGGGCAATTTTCTGTATATCATATTTCTCAAACGTGGCAATGGTTTTCTCGATTCTCTCAGCGCCTGCATTAACAAGATGCATCCCTCCGATGACGGCATATATTTTGTTCTGTTTTGTTAATGTGCTTATGTAATTAAGCGTATTGACTATGCCTGAGTGAGCACAGCCGCAAACAACAACAAGGCCTTTCGGACTTTCAAGAAATAACGATTGGTCGTCTGTCAGAGAATCTTTTATACAACAATTCTCATCGTTATAGAACTGTCCGCCTGTATCTTCGTATTCGTTTGTTCGAGGCACCTCCCCCGTAATTATTCCACCGTTATAAACCATTGTTTCGTTGTCTGTATATGTTACCTTGCCGTTCCTTAGCATTTCGTTTAGTTGCTGCTTGTGTTCGAGGCCCATGCCGATATAGCGCGACATTCCGTCTTTACAGCTATATTTAGCTTCAAGGGCCTTGGGATGCAAATAAACTTGCGCTTTGGCGGCACAATCGAAAATCCTAACCAGCCCGCCGGTATGGTCATAATGGCCGTGACTTAATACAATTGCATCTGTTTGCGACAGGTCGATACCGAGCCTTTGAGCGTTCTTAGTAATAGCGTCGCTCTGGCCGGTATCAAAAAGAATATGTTTGCCGTTATACTCAATCCAGAGGGCCAAGCCGTGCTCGGTCAAAACATCGCTTCGCGACGATAAATTATCAATCAAAACTGTTATACGTACACTATATCTCATTTATCCGTGCCAATTCATCCGCCAGTTCCGGCCGGTCGTAAAACTTGCCTTTAGCTGTCGCCTTGACCTGGCCATCTTGGCTTATCTCGGATTCCAATAAATACAAAGGATGCGCAGCCCTTGTTATCCGGGCTGTTACTGTCGCGGCTTTATCAGTCTCAACAGGAAATTTGAACTTTGTTGTCATCTCGACGGTGACCGCCGTTTGTCCCCGCCTGAACATGCAATTGCCCATTGCACCATCCATGATTAATGAGATAATCCCTCCGTGTAATATACCAGTGTAGCCCTCGTAGGTTTTATCACATTTGAACAGTGCCTTGACGCTGTTGTCATCGGTCGCTTCGAATTTTAAATGTAGCCCCTTGGCGCTAGCCGGACTACACACAATACAATTAGGGTGGACCTGGTCGCATATCTCACACTTTTTTGCGGTTTCTTGGTTAGTGATCACAGATATTGGCTCCGGCTTGGAGATTGTTATCCAGGTGCTTCCTTACTACATCATCCGGTATATCCACAGGTGCACCTACAATTACCTCTATACCGTGGTTTTTGAATAGTTCTTGTGCCCTTTGCCCCATCCCGCCGGCAATTATAAGATTTACCTGCATCCCGCCAAGCCACTTCGGCAGAACCCCCGGTTCATGCGATGGAGGCTCGACCTCCTGCTTTCCGACTATAGCCTGCTTTTCTTCGTCCACTTCGAACACCGCAAAGTGTTCGCAGTGCCCGAAATGCTCCGACAGCTTGCCGTCCGTAATCGGTATTGCTATCCTCTTCATGTCTTTGGTCTCCTTTATAGTTCCACTTTTCATTTCTTTGTTAATTAATGCTCCAAACGCACTTTCCATCGACCTTGCTGATTCACGGCCCGTGTCGTCTTCCACCAGGGGTTTACCTTCATCAGCTAACCTTGCCATCTCTGCATCGATTGGGACACTGCCCAGGAACGTTGCCCCGAACTCATCTGCAACTTTCCTTCCACCGTTATTGCTGAATATGTCGGTCCTGCCGCCGCAATGCGGGCACACGAAACCGCTCATATTCTCAATCACACCCAATACCTTCAGATTCACTTGGTTGCAGAATTCCATACATCGTCTTACATCCGCGACCGCCACATCCTGCGGCGTCGTAACCACGATCGCGCCGTCTGCGTTTTCAAGCATCTGAACCGCGCTCAAAGGCTCATCACCCGTACCGGGCGGACAATCGACTATCAGGTAATCCAAATCACCCCATTCGACATCATTGACAAACTGCCGTATAATGTTGTGTTTCATGGGCCCACGCCAAATCACAGCCTGTTTCTCGTCGCCAAGAAGAAAACCTATACTCATAACTTTTAGATTAGCCCCGTAGTATAATGGCAATATCTTATCGCCCGTCCCGACCGCGAATTTGCCCGCCAGCCCCAGCATCTTGGGTACACTCGGACCGTGAATATCTATATCCAGAAGACCGGTCCGTTTACCCTGCATACTAAGCCACACTGCCAGATTGACTGCGACGCTGCTTTTTCCAACGCCGCCTTTGCCGCTCAAAACGATTATCTTATGCGCTATCATTTCCGTACCTTTTATTGTTTTGTGTTGACAGTATCAAGCACCTTCCGCCACGTATCCTTTATCTGCCCGGCCGCGGCATTGTCTGTATACTCTACAAGACTGACTCCTTTAATCTGGGCCTCGGTGACCGCCTTGTCGTATTCAATCCGCCCGACTACGGACATACCTTTTGATGACGATTCACTTTCTATCTCTGCCGACTTACTTTCGTTTATATCATACTTGTTGATACACACCGCCGCAGGGATACCCAACTGTTTTGTCAGTTCAGCCACCCTGGATAAATCATGCAGCCCCGATATCGTCGGCTCGGTCACAATCACTGAAAAATCCGCGCCCGCTAACGATGCTATCACCGGGCATCCTATCCCCGGTGAGCCATCCACAATAATCAAATCCTTCTTTTGTTCTTCAGCCGTTCTTTTTGCCTCTTTACGCAAAAGACTCACTAATTTGCCGCTGTTCTCTTCGCCCGCGCCCAATTCCGCGTGAAGCATCGGCCCGAACCTCGTTTCGCTCAAAAACCACCTGCCGTTTATTGCTTCCTCAAATTCAATCGCGCCAAACGGACAAAAGTACCTGCACACGCCGCATCCTTCACACGAAATCTCATCTATCACAAATCTTCTTTCAATGCCGGTCTTTTCAGGGTCTTCTATTGCAACCGCGCCGAACTCGCACACATCGGCGCACCTGCCGCACCCTCTGCACTTATCTGTTACTATCCTTGCCTTTTTGCCGCCGCTGAATTTGTGCTCTTGTTTTATCTCGGGCCCCAATATCAGATGCAAATCCGCCGCATCCACGTCGCAGTCCGCAACCACCGCATTTTTCGCCATCGCCGCAAAACAGCCTGCCAGGCTCGTCTTGCCTGTCCCGCCTTTACCGCTTATCACCACTATCTCTTTCAAAATGAAACTCCTTATCAACCAATAGCAACTTTATTTTAAGACAATTTCTCCTCCGTTATTTTTGTTCTTTTCTTTTATAATTTCATTGTTTTTTTTATGCATCATCAGCAACCTTACACATTGATGAATAAAAAAGTGTTCTTCAAAGTCACTAAACCCAACCCCGGCCAGTATTTTCTTCCAGTCTTTCTCGATAAAATCAAAGGCATAGGGACATTCCAGCATTTTAAAAGGAATTTTTAGATAAAAAGGGAGCTTCGGCAGTAAAAATTCGTTATAATCCAGGATAAGGAACTTTCCACCGTACTTTAGAGCCTTAAATGCATTTTCAATAATCAACATCCTGACGTTTTGGGGAAAACCGTGCAGAACAAAAGAGATAAAAACCTTGGTAAACTCATTGTTATAAGGTAGAGGCTGGTCAATTCTCATGTTAGTCACTTTTGCGTTGGGAAAATTGGCGCATCTTTTTCTAAATTGGGCAATCATATCTTCAGAGACATCAACGCCTATCAATTCACCCTTTTCGGAAAGGTATTTCGCCATGAGGCAAGCGTTTCTGCCTGTGCCTGCCCCCAAGTCGAGAATTCTGTCTTCCGGTTTAATCTTTGTCATACGTATAACCTGTTTCACGAATGGTAGATACCTTCCGAATGTAGCTATATCAAGGCCGGTATCGTAGTATTGAGCCATAAATCCCGTAACCTCAACTTTTGATTCAGGATATAATTTTTTCATTTTCAGTTGCTGCCAAAATCGGCCTTCATAGCGGTTAATTTGTCTATAGTAAGACCAGCCACTTTTTGTTGCTTCTTAAAATATCGAATCATACGTTCAAAAAATGCCTGTTGCTCCTGGGAAGTTTCAAAATGCCTCAAAAGACTTTTGGTTTTCTTTATGTTCGCCTCGATTTCTTGGGGAATTCTCTCGCTGTCGTGCCGGACGGCTTCCCGTGGACAAACATCGTGACATCGACCGCACCGAATGCATTCGTCTTCGTTAATGACTGCTTTTCGGTTTTTTTTCAATGTAATCGCTCCTACCGGACAATCATCAACACATACACCGCAACCCACACACATATCCTCATTTACCCAAGGCATATTCCTGGCCTTCCTTTCTATTTACACAAAATTCAAACTCTATCATTACGATCATTTTCCTTTTGTCTTAACTTCCAATCGATAATGAACAGAACAACTTACTGAACGGGAAACAAGACAATATTTTTCAGCCAAATCTCCGAGCTGGCGAACTTTCTCAGCCAGCTGCTGTTGAGCCAATGTAACCTCTGCTCGAACCACCACATTGGTGAATCTGAAACCGTCTTTTTGTTTTTCAACTTGTCCTTGGGCGTCTGAATAGTACGATAAAACTTCAATATTTGACTTTCGAACAAAGTAGAAAAAAGTCGTCATTATACAGCTATTGATTGCGGCAACAAATATTTCCTCCGGATTTAATGTTTCCGGTTTTCCATCAAATTCGGCAGCTGGACCGATTTCCAACTCACCGGGTCCGCCGAAAACGATTTTTGCCGATTTGCTGCCTTCTTGATATATTGCATTTTTAAAGATATACATCCTTTTGTGTTTCATAAGCTTCAACAATTCCGATTTTTGTTTTTCAATTACTTGGATACGGAAACCATAGCGTTCGCGAACATTAATACTGCTGCTGCTAACGTAGTATAAGCAAAAATTAGCTTTAATTTCTTGGGTTTTGCCTTAATGGAAAACTTCGCTCCGAGCAATCCACCCACTGAAGCCACAAGTACCAATGGAATTGCCCAAGTAGTATTAAAGTCTCCACTAATAGTATGTCCTAAAAAGCCCATCAAAGCAGTTGCGGCTACCATTACTGATGATGTTCCAACGGCAATCCGCATCGGAATGCCGCAGGCCAGAACCATTAAAGGGATTTTAAACGAACCTCCAGATACTCCGACCATGCCAGCTACAAATCCAATCGCTGCTGTTATGGGAATTGTCAACCAAAGATTAACAACATATTCATAGTTGCCATACCGGCGTTGCCAAAACCCAAGGCGCATCTGGTTTTTGCTCGTTCGCTCTTGAACGGGACGGAGCATTAGCAAGCTTGCCAAGACAAGCAAAACTGCAAAAACGAACTTTAGTGCCGTTCCACTGAAAACATGGGCATAATAGCCTCCGACAAATGCCATAATGTCAGTGGGAGGGTCAATTACCAGTGCTAACTTCCAGTCCACCGTTTTGTGCTTTTGAAAGATTAGCAGGGCAGTTGCAGCGGTGACTACCAAAATGAGTTGTCCAATAGTAGCTGCCTCGAGCATGGGCAATCCGCAAGCTACTAACACAGGCACGTAAAAGTTACCTCCACCACGGCCGGTCATGCTCATCAAAACCGAAATGACAAGGATGGATAGAACGGCTATGCCAAGCATCAGCATAATCTTATGTTCCTTTCTTCTGTCATGTTAATTTCATCCCAATCAAATCTGTCTTTCGCAAACCAGCCTTGTTGCGGTAACGAATCGAAACAGACCGGTTTCGGATTACACCATCTATTTCCTGGTAAAACTTCCCATTTTGTATATTTGTTCATTGGCAAAGCCGTCTTATCTATCCTGTAACCATCCGGATGGAAACCCACCTTTATTTCCGTTGCGCTAAATGTCTGCTCCATTATTTATCTCTCAACAAGTAATTATAAAGTGCTCTTCCGACAGAGCTTATTTAGATGCTTCAATTATTTTTATCCTTTGCTTACATCAAGCTCCTTTCTTGCCGTTTCTTATCCTAAAAGTTTATGCACTTGACTCTGGATAGTTTTATAAACTTTTTTCTCCAAATCCTCTAAAGGCAGCTTTTTTAACTTTTTAACGCCAAGAGTTGAAGTTAGCTCGATATAGCTATCTACCGACATACTCTGCCTTTCGAAGAGTTTCCTGCCACATTGAACAGCACAGGCATCTATCAGAATACGTTTCTCCGAGTTTCTCATAATCTCCTTAAACTTCCACGGTACTATAACAGCAGGAAGGCATCCAATTTTTACATCATCAGGGTTCTCCTCCCATATCCTGATACAAGCCTTGGATGCAGCGACACCTGTAGCACATCCGCCATAGCAGGTGAAAATCAAAAGTTTATAATGCTCTTTTTTTCTCATAAAAATTATGGCTTTAAATAAAAATACCTTCCTTTTGCAATTCTACAATTTGTATTGCGTCAAGAATCATTTGCCTTTCTGCATATCGGCGACACTGTATACAGGGTCAAGAGGAGCTATTCCTGTTGTGTCTTCATAAACCTGAATCACCGCACTGTTTCTCAAGCTTGATAAGTTCACCAATGAGTTTACCTTCAGAAACTGTAGCGAATTGCAGTGTATATATTTGTATTATCTTCAAACTGTCCGAAAAATGTATGGGGATAGTCACCCCAAAAAACATTTGCACCAACTTCCACTGCCATGTTGTCGTTAACCTTGTAATTTATATTAGGACGCATATATACATCTTTGTCGGACGGCGAAAAATAAGTAAAAACAGAACATGTGAGATTCTGATTCCAGTATAGTTTCGTAATCCTGAATGTTAATAAATGACGGTATTCTTCAGCAGCCTTGCCGGCAGACAGTGTTCGTCTATAGTCGCCATAATCCAACATTTGTTCAACGTAGTATTGCAGACCAACCGTAAAATCACGGGCAATTTCCGGCAAGTCTTGTTCATAACCTATCAGGTAGCGGATTTGACTATTGTCGATATAAGGATCATCGCCGGCTCGGTCATCGCGAGAGTCATAATAGCCTATTTCAATATTACCGATGCCTTTGCCAACCTGGCTGCGTGCACTTGCGCCATAAACATTGAGTTCGGGGAAAGTATACTTAAATGTTGAGGTGTCCATACCGGCAGGACTTTTCCAGTATCCCCAATAACCGTATGCCGCAAGCTCACAGCCACCAACATTTTTCGATACTCGCAAAGCCCACTCATCATCATCAAACCAGCCATCCGGCTTGTCTGTGCGAACAATATCGTCGGTTCCCGCTATTTGCCTGCCGTTCCAATAAGATATGCGGTCGCCTGTAATGAATCTGTCTGAGTCGAATCTGGGGGTGTAAACCACATCGACGTTGGCCAAATCAGTAAAGAAGCTCGCCTTGAGGGCATCGGAAGGTGCTTTTAGATATTCGGTGTCCCTGCCTATGAAGAATGACTGCCAATCCTTTGGAAACAAATCATTTATAAAAACCAGGTCGCCGGTGCCCCAGGTTAATATCTGTCGGCCAAGTTTCAAATCCATAAAGTCAAAAGGAGAATACGCAACACTTGCCTCTCTTAAATCCAAAAAACCTTCACCTCTTTCTAAATCTACTGAATGGTTCTCGGATACCCAATCATAATACAAGTCTGTAGTAACCTCGAAAGTGAATCCTTCCCATATTTTCTGCATTTCGAGTTGCAGTCTGGTTTCACCTATAGAGGCGTCTTTTTCATATTTGTCGTTTTGTAAGCGGTAGCCGCTGCGCACTTCCCAGAATCCTGTTATGTCCATCCACGGTTCTTTGGCCAGTTTCGTTTCATCTCCTGTTACACCGAGAGATATGTCTGTTTCCAATCCGCTTGGCAGCGATGGTTCGGTGTTAAAATTGTTAGTGTCAGCAGGTTCAATTCCCAAGCCTCTTGGAAGAGTTGGTTGATTCTCCTGGCTTTGGCTACTCGATAATCCTTCCGGCAGAGCAGGTTCCTGCTGAGCATAAATCACTGAACATAACAGCAGCAACATCATTGATATACCTGTCGATATTGTGTTTTGCAATTTAGTAAATCGCATTATTTTAAATACCTCCGTGCCGGTTTCCTCAAGTATCTTTCTGTAAAGATTGACTCAGGCATACCTATGTCGTATTTGATATTGCTGTATTCCGCTACGGTATTACCCTTTGTTCGCAAATCCGTCATTTTTGCTTTCGTTACCGTCGAGTATCCCTGTATTTGCTTAATCTCCAAAGCTTCATAGGTGCGATATTTTTTGTCTTGATTGTCGTAGTAGTCGGTTTTGACAACTATGAAACTCTTGCGATGTATCCACATTTCAA
>Ga0315549_1002504_pt1 | contig 17402 bp, 18 predicted proteins | sample SalMarSW160200MG_FD_203101 | JGI IMG/M metagenome (GOLD analysis project Ga0315549, IMG submission 203101) | Salt marsh sediment microbial communities from the Plum Island Ecosystem LTER, Massachusetts, United States - Salt Marsh Sediment SW1601-200 ... | reverse complement strand
TGTTAAGGAGAGTTTTATTTCTATTCGTGACAAAAAAGAGGATATAAAGAAAAAAATGCACGGGGCTTACTGCAAAATTGGGGATGTCCAGAATAATCCTATTTTAGCAATTGCAAGACTGATTATTTTTCCCAGATTTGAAAAAGTTAGGATTAAAAGAGACAAAAAGTTCGGAGAAGATTTGGATTTTACAGATTACAAAGATTTGGAAAAAGCATTTGAATCCGGAAAACTACATGCTCTGGATTTAAAAGATTCTGTTGCAGATTATCTCGAAGAGATTATCGTGCCGATAAGAAAAAACTGGAAATAAAAATGGATAAAAAAAGGCCTAGAGTTACTGCTGCAATTCTTGTAGAAAAAGATGGTAAATTTCTTTTAGCAGAAAGAAATAAAGAAAATTATAATGGTTACTGGATTATTCCTGGAGGTGGTGTTGACTTCGGAGAAAGGCTTTCTGATGCAGCAATCAGGGAAATTAAAGAAGAGACTAATTTGGATGTGGAAATTAAAAAACTGATTTGCCATAAAGAAATTATTAATGTTCCTGGAGATTATCATAGCATTATTTTTTTCTATTTAGCTTTTCCTGTCTCCCAAGATGTTCAATCTAATGATGATATCTCACAGGCAAGATTTTTTTCTGTAGATGAAATTAAAAAGATGAAAATTGCAGAAAGCGTACAGATGGTTTTGGAAGAAATGGGTCTTTGGTAAGTTTGTCTTGTCTTATGTTTTTTAATCTAAAAATCTTTACTTCTTCCCAGCATTTTTTATTAGAAAATCCAATGTTTTTTCTATCATTTTTTCTGTTTCTTCTTCAAAGAAGTCAAGGGAAGGCTGGGCATTGACTTCCAGTATAAACCATTTTCCCTCTCTTTTGAACATATCCACTCCGCATACTTTTATGTCCGCAAATTTCATAAGCTTTTTTATTATTTTTTTTAATCCCTTATCAATTTTAAAGTGTTCAAATTTTTTTGCATAAACTCCGGTTGCTTTCCAGCTGGATTTATTTTTCTTTAAGGCTGTCTGAACTATTTTATTTCCTATTAAAGTTACCCTATAACTGGGGGATTTTATAAATTCCTGCGCTATTATCGGAAGTTTTTCACTTCCTTTTTTCCAGAATTTTTTTATTAATACTTCTGCTTCACCCATGCCTTTCGCCTTTCCGACATATTCCCCCATTGTTCCTGAAATTCTTTTTAGAATGATGGGCCATCTTCCGAATTCCTTAAGCTCCCTCTTGGCATTATTTATATTTTCAGAAAGAAGAATTGTCTCGGGTGTGGGAATTTTATGCTTTTTGCATTTTATATAAAACATCCATTTATCCTCGCTATAATAATAGGAATTTGAGGATTCAAATATTTTTTTGCCCCATTCTTCTATTGTTTTTACAAGTTCCAGAGAAAAATCATCGCACACGCTGCAATAAATTACATCGCACTTTTTTACTTTTCTTTTTACGGATTTTATATTAAATTTATCAGAGATATTTATTGCAACCAGTTTAACGTCTTTCTTTTTTGCGAGTTCAGTAAATGTTTTTATCTCCTTTGTCGGCTCTCTTCCACAGTAGATTATTCCTATTACCTTCTTTTCCACTTTACTTTTAATACAATTTTCTATTTAAATATAGTGTTTTTATTTTGTTTTGAACTGGATTACATCCAAGTCCTTTAAGTTATGCTGAAGCCCTACCTTCTGCCCTGGAAATTTTGATGAGGGTCCCCAAATTTTTGTTTCTTTGACATTTTTTGAAAATCCCTTCAGAATTTTCTCTGCAACTTCCTGAATTGTTGCATTTTGCCCCAGGATTATCGGACGATTTGATTTTTCCTTTTCTGGTTCTTTTGTATAAACCCTGATCTTGTCGAAGCTAATGAAGAGTTTTTCTTTGAGTTCATCTAAATCCTCCTCATTCCCCCACCCCTGGAGGGCACTTTCTATGGAGAGCATAACATGGTTATATTTTCTGCTTTGAAGGGTTGCAGAAATTTTTCTTTTTTCTTCTTCGCTGAGCAAATCTGTTTGATTGAAAACAATTATTCTTTTTCCAGATGCTTTTTTTAATTTCTCTTCAATTTCTTTCAATTGCTCCAAATCTGTAATAAGAATTAAAAATATATCTGCTGTGTTCACCAGCCCTTTATCATAATACCCGGATTCAATTGCCGGAATTTCAATCAGTTGTATGTTCGCTCCTTCATAGTTCATCATTCCGACAACAGGTCCGGTTGTTGTGAATCTTTCTTCTGAGATTTTTGGTCTGGCATTTGTTAAAAGAGCAATAAGAGAAGATTTTCCGGTGTTAGTTTTTCCGATGATAACTGCCCGCATTTCTTCTTTCTTTATTCTGCTTTTCCGGGATTTTCCTGCTTTTCCCCCTCTTTCCTGTTTCTCAAATAATTTTTTCAGGCGGGTTTTTAAATTTGCAAGCATCTTCTCAGAAGATTTATGCTTAGGGCATTCTTTTATCATTTCTTCTAATGCGTCTATCTTCTCTTCATTATTTCTTGCTGATAAAAATCTTGCTTCAGCTTGTTTGTAAAAGGGGGATTGGTTCGTTGATGCCATTTTATATTTTAATATGCTTTTTTAAATATGTTTATATTTAAGAATTTTTGCAACTAAACATTTATAAAAATGATGGGGTTGTTTAATATGAGGTGGATTAAATGCAACCAACACAACAACCTATCCAAGGAGAACCTGTAGCAACAGCGCAGGTGCAGCAAAAACCTGTTGGAGAACAATCTGTTCAACCAGAACAGGTTATAAAGAAACCATCAAGATGGTGGATTTGGGTGATTGTAGCTGCAGTTATAATTGGTGGTGGAATTTGGGCTTATTTTCAGTTTCTTGCTTAGTTGAAATGAAATTTGAATTTAAAAGAAAAATCCTGAAAAATGGGATGACTGTCATTTTTGAAAAGAGAAATCTCCCGGTAGTTAGTGTGGCTTTTGCTGTAAGGCAGGGGGGAATTAATGAAGATGTTTCTGAAAAGGGAATTTCACATTTTATAGAGCACATGCTTTACAAAGGAACACCGACAAGAAATGCAAAGCAAATTGCAGAAGAAATTGAGAAAAACGGAGGAGAGTTAAATGGTTTTACAAGCGAAGTAATAACTGCTTACTGGTGCAAGATGCCAAGCAAGCATATCAATGTTGCTCTTAGTGTTTTGAGTGATATGGTTAAAAATCCCCTATTTGATGAAAAAGAATTAGAAAAAGAAAGAAAAGTTATTTTTGAAGAGATTAAACTTTATCATGATAATCCCCAGCGTTATGTAATGGATGAAATCCAAAAATCTCTTTATAGCGGAACAATGGGGAAAGACCTAATTGGAACCTATGAAACTATGAAATCCTTAGACAGAAAAAAAATAATTGAAAAATTCAGGCAGGTTTATACTCCCAATAATATGATTTTGTGTGTTGTTGGAAATGCTGATTTTGATGATATTCTAAAATTTGCAGAAGAGAATTTTGGAAATGAAAAAGGAAAAATTCTTAAGCAAAAATTTAATTTGAAAAATGAAATAAAAATTGAAAAAAGAAAAGGGGTTGACCAGGCAAATCTTATTTTTGCATATCATGTGCCTTTATCTTCTGATAAAAAATCCCATGCTGCAAGAGTTCTCGGAACTTTGCTGGCAGGAGGAATGTCTTCGAGATTATTCAGCGAAATAAGGGAAAAAAGAAATTTGGCCTATTCTGTTAAAGGAGATTCTGCAATTACAAAAGATTTTGCATACAATATTATTTACGTCGGAACTATGAAAGAAAATGTTGAGCAGGTAAAGAAAATTATTTTAGAAGAATTTGAAAAAGTTGCAGTTGAGTTAGATGAGAGAGAATTGAAGCAGATAAAAGAGCAGCTAATAGGACAGTATCAGATATCTATGGAAGATTCCCAATTACAAATGGTTAATCTGCTTTATTATGAAATAGATAAAAATGCAGAGGATTTTTATGATTTTGAGAAAAATATAAGGGGTGTTAAATTAGAAGAAGTAAAAAATTTAGCAAAACTAAAAGAATATAGCTTCTTTGCATTGGTTCCAGAATAAAAATCTTTATAATCTCCTTTTGCATACCTCATTTATGAAAAAAAGCTGGGCGATGTTTGGTTTGGTTTTAATATTAATAATCTCCCTTTCTGTTTTTGTTTCTGCTGGTTTTTTTTCAAATTTCTGGGAAAAAATTACAGGAAAGGCTATCTCTCCCCTTCCAGAAGATTGCACTCCTTATACCTGCTCTAATTTAGGGTACGATTGTGGCGGGCCATATAATGATGGATGCGGAGGTACAATTTCAAGTTGTGGTAATTGTGTCTCAGGAAAGATTTGTCAGAATGGGGTGTGTGTTACATCTTCTGCAGCATGCATAGACAGTGATGGTCCTTTTAATATAATTAATAAAGGAAACTGTACAAATTCAACAGGCACATATTGGGATAGTTGTTTAGACAGTTCCAGAGTATATGAAAGAAGTTGCTTGGACACTAAATGTATCAAAACTTGGTGGGACTGTTCTCTGGGTTATATTTGTAGTAATGGTGCCTGTGTTTCAGCAACTGCACCTGGCACAACTCCTCCGACATACTTTCTAAATCAAACAAACAATACAATCGCAGGACAAGCAACAAAATTTTCTTTATATGTGAATGATAATGCATTATCTCCTAAGGGTGCATACATTTTTTCAACAAATAACACAGGAGGCTGGGTAAATGATTCTCCTGTTTTTTTCACAACAACTCCAAGCTGGGCTAATGTTACTAAAATTTTAAATTCAGCAGATGATTTAACAATAGGATATAGGTGGTATCTCAATGATAGTGCAGGAAATATAAATTTCACACCAGTTTATGGTTTGGTAACAACTGCAACATGTGAAACATGTACAGAACATTCAGGATTTACTTGGTGTAATGATCTTGGGAAATGTGTAGATGACCCTGCTGGTGCTGGTTGTGCAAACTCTGCTGGGAATAGAATTCAGTTTGTGAGCGATTGTTCGTCTAATCTTCAGGAATGCAAACCTTCTTTAGGTGAATTTGCTTCTTATGCAAATAACCCTAGTATAGGCAAGGTTCTGGGGGGAATTATATATCATGAAGAACTTAGCGGCGGTTGTGCAATAGATTTTAGCTTTTCTAAGTTAGCCGAGTTACCTGCAGGTTATGAATTTAATGTTCAAAATAAAAGAATAATCTCTATACTGAATATAAGTTCTGCAGATTCTTCCTTAGAAGCTTCTTTGAATTTTAGTTTAAATGAAACAGAAATACATTATCCTTTTAGTATGTCTTTTTATATATGGAGTGGAACAAAATGGGAATTGTTATCATATGATCCCTGGAAATCCCCTGTTATAAATGAAGATGCACAGGGAAAAAGAACATATAATTATATTATTTCCACACCCCATTTTTCTTTATTTTTAATAGTAGAACCTGACTTTTGTGGAAATGGAAAATTTGATGCAGGCTGGGAGCAATGTGATGAATCTTTGGCAGAAACAACAGATTGTACATCATGTATATGTAATAGCGGGACTGATCCTGATGGTAAGGGCTCTTGTGTGAAGGAAAAAGTAAATGAAACCTGTTCTGAAGCAGGAAAAGAAGATTGTGTTGGATACACATTATATACATGTAATTCTAGTTTGATGTGGGAAAAGAATGGGACAATTGTTGGTAACTGCGGAGTTAATTGTTCTCCCATTGGAAATTTATCTTGTGACGGGGAAATTTCTTTAAAGTGCGGTGCAGATTATAAATGGGCGAGCCAAGGCAAAGTAAACGGCTTGTGTGGCTATGTTTCGGATATTGCTTTGGATTACCCTTCATCAGAAGATAAGTGTGGAAATGGAGTTTGCAATTATGATGAAGATGAATATTCTTGTCCAGAGGATTGTGTAGTAAAAGAGCAGAAAGAAGAGAAGAGTTGGTTTGTAATATTCCTGATTGTTTTTGTTGCAATTTTAATTTTAGTTCTAATTGTTGTTTTATCCAAGGTATTCAGTAAACGAAAAAGCAGTTTCCATGAACCAAGTGTTCCTCCTTTATACGGGCCAGGAGGGCCCAGATTATATCCCGGAACGCACCCCCCTGCAGTGCATCACAGGGTCATTCGCCATCACCCCCCTGCAGTTCATCATGCAGCAACAAGCCAGCCAATTCATTCTGGTTCTGCAGAAAGGTATCCTGTGAAGCATTATCCTCGATAATCTTTTAAATCCTTTTTCTTACACATTCTTATGTTTGTTGTAAAAGTTCCTGGAATAAATGGCTTAGGAAAAACCATCGGATGTGAGAAAGCAGGAAATGAGGTTTTGAAATTTCTCAGGGAGATTCCTTCAACCGAGAGCGGAAAGCCAATCGATGTAAGGTTACTGGACTTGGAAGAGATTCATCTGGATAATTCAGATTTGGAACTGAACAATAATTTAATTTATAAAAATTCTTTGAATTTTTTTAAAACACAGCCAAAAACAATTTTTCTCGGAGGAGACCATTCTGTAAGTTATTCGCTTGGAAAGGCTTTTTTGGATAACTGCAAAAGCCAGGGGAGTGAACCCTGCCTGATTGTTTTTGATGCTCATGCAGACTGCATGCCTTCTATGAAAGAGCCGACGCATGAAGAGTGGCTGAGGAAATTAGTTGAAAAGGGATTTCCCACAAAAAATATTCTGCTGGTTGGGGCAAGAACTATCTGGCAGGAAGAAATAAAATTTCTAAAAGAAAAAGGAATCAGAACAATAAGCATGAATCAATTTGTGGAAAATTTACAGGATACCTGCGAGATTATTATGGAATTTTCAAACAGAAAGGAACTTTATGTTTCAATTGATATAGATTTTATTGACCCTGTTTTTGCCCCCGGAACAGGGTACAGAGAGCCAGGGGGGCTTAGCAGCAGGGATTTTTTATATTTAATACAAAGAATGAATAAAATAAAAAATCTTAGGGGAGTAGATATTGTTGAGATAAATCCCGATAAAGATGAAGAAAATAAAACAATTAAATTAGGAGCCAAGATTTTGGCAGAGATTATTTAGATGCGCTGTTTTATCTCCATAAACATTCCGGAAAAAATTCAAAGAGAAATTAAGAAGATTCAGGATAAGCTTCCTGAAGTTAAAAACAAGAAAACAGAATTAAAAAATTTACATTTGACATTGAAATTTTTAGGAGAAATTAATGAAGAAAAAACAGAAGAAGTTAAGAAGAAATTAAGAGAAATCAAATTTAAAAAATTTGAGAGTGAAATTGACAAGATTGGAATTTTTTCTGAAGAATTTGTCAGAATAATCTGGCTGCATTTGACAAATTCAGATGAACTTCAGAAAATTATTGACGGGAAATTAAAAAAATTATTTCAGCCTGAAAAAAGATTTATGGGGCACCTTACTATCGCGAGAGTAAAATCTGTTAAAAATAAAGAAAAATTTTTAGATAAATTGAAAAAACTGAAAATTTCAAAAATAAAATTTGCTGTTGATAAATTTTATTTAATGGTGTCTGAATTAACTTCCGAAGGCCCGGAATATAAAATTATTGAAGAATATCTGTTAATATGATTTTATAAAACTGGCTGATAAATTATTTCCAATAATAACACCTATTTTGATAATAAGCTCTATCTAATATATATTCTCTTTTACAGATTTGTTTATATATTCTAAATTCTTTTTTATATTTTAATGGAGATTGATGAAGGGAGGTTAGAAAAATTAGTTGATGATTTTTTTGGGCAAATTAAGGGAATTAAAGGGCCCGCCCCCCTCAGAATTATTTTTTTGGCAGATAGTCTATCTGGTATAGCAGGCAGGGATGAGATAATTCATTATGTTGCTGATAGGTTAGGGGAAGCACTTTCTCGGCAGGTTTTAATCATAGAAGAGAAGGAATATAACACTCTAAAAGGGGATTATACTATTAATATTAAAGATTTTGATTTTAGTTCAGGTAAATTTTTTCTAAGAAGAATTGCTCAAGGATATAATCAATAATTAATTTTTCTGAGATTAATTATTGTTTCTGCTTTTTTCCCAATTGTTTTTTTCAGTTCAGTTTCAGAGGCATTAATTATATCCTTGATTGTTTTAAATTTTTCCAGGAGTTTTTTTGCTGTCTTAGGGCCTATTCCCCTGAACCCCTCAACAATGAACTGCATTTGCTCTTTTTTATTCAGGGTTTTCTTTTTTGCATTAAGATTGATTTCTCTTTCCTTCTTTTTTGAAAGAATAGTTATAAATTTGGCAGTATCTTCCTGATTTTTTGTAAAAAGCACAGGAATTTTGTGCTTAAGAAGAACTGAGAGTAAAAAACCCCTTATAGCATTTGCATTTATGTTAGGATTATTTTCGTTATAAATTTCCTGTTCTGAGATTCCTTCAATTATCAGCAGTTTATTCTTATATTGTTTTAATTCTTCAATTTGTTTTATTAACCTGTGATTTAGCATTGAACTTAAAAAATCCTGAACAGTTTTTCTTTCTATAATAATATTTTTTACAACATAATCACCTATTTTTAATTCTTTGAATTCAACATAAAAACCCTGCTTTACGAGATAAGATGCAACAAGAGAATTCTTTTCCCTGTAATCCACAATTATTTTCTCTTTTGGTTCTTCTTTTATTCTTTCTGTTTGTTTTCTTTTCTGAAAAATGTCATGGAGGGGTTTCATTCAATTTTCCTCTGGGTCTCTGTTTTAGAATTATTTTCATTTTTAAAATCATCCTGAATTTGATTTATTGTTATTTTCATTTTTTTCTCCCTGCTTCTTGAGGCGTAATAAAAAGCCTCATCACGGGTTTTTTTTGTTATAAGCATAATGAGTTTTCCTTTCATTAATCTTGCTGTTCTTCCTGTTCTCTGTATTGCCCGTATTGCAGAGGGAACAGGCTCATAAAATATGACTGCATTAACTTCGGGAATATCCAGTCCTTCTTCAGCTATGCATGTGGCGCACAATATATTTGTTTTTCCTTCTGAGAAGTCTGAAATTATTTGCTGTTGTTCTTTTTGGCTTAAACCAGAACCATTTTTTTTTGCCTGCCCCACAAAAATTCTTGCTCTTGCCCCTCCTATTTCGTTTAATTTTTTGCAGATTATATTTGCACTTTCCCTGAACTGGGTAAAGACAATAATTTTTGTCTTTTCATCCTGTTTTATCTCTCTCTCAACAATCTTCCTGGTTTCCTCGATTTTAGGGTGCTCCTGATTTTTTGCGAGAAGTTCATTTGACTGCATAAACACAAAATTAAATTCCCGTTTAGATACAAGTTTTTTTACCCCCCTGCTCTGCTGTTTTGCGGCCTGTTCAAACAAACTTTTAATATAGGTGTTAAAACTTAACAGGGTTTGTGTTTCCAAGAGTTCGAGGGCATGCTGAATTTTAATTGCCTGCGCACAGGCACTTGCGGCAAGAAGATAATTGAAATTTCTGTTTCCTTTTGCTATGCTGTTCATTATCTTTCCCTGAAGTTCTATTAAGCCTGTTTTTGAGGGAAAAGTCCAGAGTACTTTTCTGTTTTTCAACTCTGAAACATACTGCTCAAAGAGTTTCAGAAGAACCTGCTTCATCTCCTCAAATTCAGGAGGAAATTTAATTAATACTTTTTCAAATTCAAGCTCCTGAAGATAAGGTTTTACATCCTCGTTTTCACGTGTTCTCAATTCAACAGTTTCTATTGAAAGATTCCTGCAAATTTCCCTTACTTTTTTCATCTCGCTTCCGGGTGATGCTGTAAGTCCCAAAATCCTTTGGTGTTTTGCCTGTTCTGCATATTTCTGTGCAACGAAATTATAATCATAATTTTTTATGCATCTGTGAGCTTCATCTTCAATAAGAAGACAGGCTTCTTTCAAGTCATAAAGATGATTTCTCAAATCATTTGCTACACACTGGGGAGTTGAAAAGATTATGTCTGCGGTTCTCCAGATTTTTTTTCTTTTTTCCGCCTTGACGGCTCCGGTGAATAGCTGCAAATCCGCAAACAATTCTCCAAGATGCTTTTTAAAAAAATTCAGATGCTGTTCTGCAAGGGGCTTTGTCGGAGCGAGAAAAATAATTTTTTCCCCTGGAAATTCCTGCAGTCTTCTTATACTTAACATCAGCGCTATCAGGGTTTTTCCCATTCCTGTCGGAAGCACAACTAAGCAATTCTTTTTTTCACAGCTCTCAAAAATTTTCTGCTGGTATTCTCTCGGAATAATTCCCTCTAGAAATTTCATCAGAATTTATCTTTTTTTAATTGAATAAGCAATTAAAACTGAAGAGCATAAAATTAAAAGCAACCCGATCAGGGAAACTGCATTAAAAGAGTATCTGCTGTCTAAGATTACATTTCCAGTGATTCCTCTGTTCAGAAAAATAAAGCCTCCGACAAGGGCAATAACTGCAAAAGCCGCCGTCACTTTTCTTTTTTTTAAAAAGTTTTCCCTATTCCTTTTGAGTGTTTTTGTTTTCATTTAATTTATACAAGTAAAAAAGTGTAGCCCAGAGCAATGAGTGTTAAAGTTGCAAGGAAACACCACAGCACGAGATTTCCAAAGAATATTTTGTTTCCGTCCAAATCAGAAATTGGAAGCATATTAAAAAATGCATAAAAGATATTCAGTTTTGAAAAGAGGGGGAATCCCACAAGATATCCTATTAGTGCGAGAATAAGATTTATGGCAATTCCCGCAGCAGCTATGTATCCTATGTGGTCTTCAGTCATCTCAGAAAAAGAATACAGGCCGTGCCTTTTTGCAGCCCTGTAAGTTTTGGCCTTCACATCAAAAACAAGAGAAGCCATCCATACAAAACTATTTATTGGGAAGAGAACTATTTTTGAGGCAATGGGAAAAAGTGCTCCTGCAGGGAATGGCTTTTTGGTATACCAGTGCTGCCTGAATCCAAATCTTTTGAATTCCCACAGTTTTACCTCCACTTCAGCATCATAATAAAATGCAGTTATTTTTTTTACAAGTATGTTTGCAAAGAGAAGAATAAATACAGAAGCAAGAGCATAAAAGAAAATTTTCCAGGTTTCAATCAGCGTTATTGAAAAAGCCAGAATAATTGTGCTGATTAATACTGCAATGATTTCATCTTTATTTAACATGCAAAATTAACGCAGGGATTTTTTATAAAGTTTGTTATATATTTTTATATATGGAAAAGTATTTAAAGGAATTCAATATAATTTGGTTATGAAAGTAATAAAAATATCAGATGTTTTAGGATTAAGGGTTTTCACAGATTCAGGAGATTTCTTTGGGGAGGTTGAAGAAGCCAATCTGCATGAAAATAAAGTTGATGGATGGAGGATAAGAGTAGGTGGGGGAATCACTTCCCTGATTGGCGGCGCAAGAGGAGTCATAATTCCGCATCAGTTTGTTAAAGCAATCAATGATATTCTCATAATAAATAAAACAGCATTGCCTAATCCTGAATCTCGTCTTGAAGAAGTTTCCGAGGATTTAGTATAAGAAGATGGTGAGTGATACAATTTTGCAGAGTGAGGTTCTTACTAAATTTGTTTATCCTTTTTTACTGGTATTTTTCATTGTTTTTGCTGTTCTTGAAAAGACAAAAATTCTCGGAGAAGGCAGAAAACAGCTCAATGCGCTGATTTCTTTTGTGATTGGGCTTATTTTTGTAAGTGCGGTTTTTCCGAAAATTGTTGTCGGAAATCTGATATTATTTCTGACAATTGCTCTTGTAATTATGTTTGTGGTTCTTTTGCTGTGGGGATTTGTAGCAGGAGGAAAAGAAGGATTTGAGCCGAGCAAGGGAGTAAAAACTTTTTTAATGATAGTTATAGGAATAGCAGTGATTATTGCAGTTCTCTGGGCATTAGGGGTTGGTGAAGGTTTCTTTGGTTTTTTATTCAGCAGCAGCTGGAGTAAACTTTTTTGGACAAATTTTCTTTTTATAGTTGTGATTGCTGTTGCTTTGGCTTTTGTTTTGCTCGGTAAGAAGTAAATTTCGAAACATATTTAAAGATATTTTCATAAATGTTAGTATGATGCAGGGTTTGATTTTTTTTGCTTCCTATGGTTATTTTGAAGGCGGAGCAATAGGGAATTTGCTTAACATGTGGGAGCAGGCGGGAATTTTCAGCTATCTGATTCCTTTTCTTCTGATTTTTGCGCTGGTTTTCGGAATTCTGACAAGATTAAATATTTTCACAAAAGATACTGCCACAGGTAAAACAAGTAATAAAGCGATTAACGGAATTATTGCCCTTGCTGTTGCACTAATGGCTCTGCAGTTTCCAATGGTTCCCATATTTTTCTCAGAACTTTTTCCGAGGCTGGGAATTGCTCTTTCAATAATCCTGGGTTTGCTGGTTATTACTGGTTTGTTTATGGATCCCAAAAACAAAGGATGGATGATTGGACTTATGGTTGTTTCAGTAATTATTGTTGTTGCTGTTTTGATTAGTTCAACATGGGAATTAGGTTTCGGGCTTGGCTCGTGGTGGAATTATAACTGGCCGACTTTAGTCGGAATTTTAATATTTTTGGGATTAATAATTGCAATAGTGGCAAGTGCAAATCCTATGAAACAAACACCTGCGGTTGATTCCCCTCTTGCACAATCATTGCGAAGTGCTATGACTGAAAGATAATTTTAATTTTTGTTTGTGTTATCTGAAGAAATTAATTAATGTTGTAAAACTGAAGAATTATTAATATATATAAAGACGGTTGATTAATTATTGTAATCATAATCTTTTAATTTTAACAGATATCCTGGCTAACAAATATTCCTAATTAAATTCTATTTCTTACTTTTTTTAGAAATTCTTTTCTGGGTTGCTTTGTGAATTTGCTGGTGGCTGTGCTTTTCTGTAAGGGAAGGAACCATTTTTCCGAAAGAGTCCTGCATCATGGACATTTCTTTTTTTATGCTTTCCAGAGTTCCCCCATAACTTCCGATTTTCTGCAGAATTGCTGCCTGAAGTTTATCTAGGGTGGATTCTATTCTGCTGAGTCTTTCTGACAAATGATTTACTTTTGTCTGTGTAAGAACCCTGAATTCATTCAACTCTTCAATCTGTGCCTGCAATTTTCTTATTTTATCTGAAAAAACCTGCTCTGCTATCTCAATCATGGTATCTGTGCCTGAACCACCTGCATAATACTCTTCATATCCTTCCTGAGGATAAAATTCCTGTGAAGCAGGAGGATAAGCATTAGGTTGCGGGGCATATTCTTCCTGAGGTTGCGGAACATATTCTTCTTCCTGGATTTCCTGGCTTTTAGGATAATTGGTTCTGCCCATGTGCGGACTCGGAGGCATATCATAAAAATCACTTCCGCCTATTTCTTCATCACGCATTTCTTTTAAAGCCCCCCTGTCTGATATTGCTTCTTTTATTCGTGATTGCCCGAGTGCTTCATTTATTGCTTTTGGTGAGACGTTCTGTTCTTCCAGCCTGCTTATAATTTCATCTTCGGGAACCCCCTGATTACGCATTTGATTTACCTGTTCAAGCACACCCATATTAAATTATATTTTTACCTCTTTTTTAATTTTTCTAAAGGTTTAAACATTTTTGCCTGTTTTGCGAGAATCTCCAAATCCTCTTTTCTGGCAAATTTTGAAAATTCTCCTGAGGCAGTCTCCAGAAATGAACGCATTCTTTCTGAATTTTGCTTAATTATTTCAATATCTCTTTTTATTTCAAGAATTTCATCGCTGGTTTTTTCTTTTATTTCCAGAAGATTTTCCACCACAAGCAGAAGTCTTTCTTTCATAATCCGTTGCTTTTCCTCAACATCCCTTAATTTTGCAATTATGCCTCCCCATGCCTGTTCAGAATAATCTGCCTCTCTTTCATTCATGAAACACAGAGGCTAAGTAAGTTTAAATTTGTTGTGTTTCGAAACAAATTTAAAGATAACAGGAGATTATTAAAAACAGAAATATTGTTATGGTTAATAATTATATCTCTCAATAAACTTTTTTTGCAAGAATTATCTACGCATTAAGTTTTTCTTTATTACTTTTTGTATTTTTTATAAGATAACCCCTAATTAGATATTTTTAATTTAAATGGATATTAAATTTTGATTATACAAAATATTTTAAACTCCCCCTCCTTTTTATTTAATAACTGGTGACAAAATGCAATTCAGGGAAATTATACATTTCAAAATCGCATTTTTTATAGGTGATTAAAATGCAATTCAAAGAGGGAACAGCGCTGTATTCTTATGAGATTGAGAGAAAAGGGGGAGAAGACATCGCATTTATAAATTATCTTGGGGCACCTTATGTTCCTGATATTGCAGATTCTCCGGAAGTCATGGAGAGAACAATTGATGTCCTGATTGAGAATCCGAATGTGTCGCGGGTTGTTTTTGTCCAGCAGAAAAATTATAATTATGATTTTGAAGAGGCATCTCTTCTTTCAGAAATTGCCAGAGTTTACATTTATCTGGTGAGGCAGGAGCAGATTTTATCCCAGAGAAGATTGGTAACAAGCCAGGAGCAATTTTTTTCCGCAAGATACAATCAGATTTTTTCCTTTCTTCTTCTACTGAAAAGAGACCCTGTTTCTGCTTATACTGAACTGAAAAGAATAATAATAGAAGCGAAGATTTTTCTGGAAAAATTAGAGGGGGTTCATTTGTCAGATCAAAAAAATTATCTTGCTCTGCTGGAAAAAATTCTTGCTTTGTTTGAGAAAACAAAGATTATTCAAAAAGCACTTCCTTATATGCAGGATTATCAGAGGGGGGACAGGGAGATTTATTATAAATTTTTTAAGCCTGATGTTATTCCTAACTTTACTTTTACCAGGCTGGTTTCTGATTTGCCAGAGGAATCAGAGATTATAGCCCAGTATACAATTTCTGACGAAGAGTATGATGAATCTTCTGTGACTATTCTCAAGAAAAAAAATGAACCAAAGCTGATTTATCATCTCATCCCTCCTGAAAACATCCTGAGTGAAGAGCATAATTTGCTTCTGAATCTTGCGAGAAGTGTTTTGATTGAACACCAGCCGAGGGCAGAGGAATTTACAGATACAGAAAGGACGAGGCAGGTTTTTTTTAATATCTCCAAGGACTTGCTCGGTGATTTGGCTCAGAGCCAGGGAATCACCCTTAATTATAATGAACTGAATAAACTCTCAAAAATTCTCGTGAGGCACACTATTGGCTTTGGGCTTATAGAAGTTTTGCTGCAGGACAAAAATATTCAGGATATTTCGCTGAATTCACCAATTCCTATGACTCAGATTTTTGTGAAGCATCAGAATTATGAAGAGTGCCTGACAAATATTCTTCCGAGCCAGGAAGATGCTGATTCTTGGGCTGCAAAATTCAGAATGATTTCAGGCAGGCCTCTTGACGAGGCAAATCCTATTCTTGATACTCAGCTGGAAATTGGAAAAATCAGAGCGAGAATTGCAATAATTCAGGCTCCTCTCTCACCGAGCGGGCTTGCATATTCTGTAAGAAGGCACAGGGAAAATCCATGGACTCTTCCTCTTTTTGTCCAGAATAAAATGTTAAATCCTTTTGCAGCAGGCTTGATGAGCTTTTTGATTGACGGAGCAAGAACTCTTTTGGTTGCAGGAACAAGAAGTTCAGGTAAAACCTCTCTGCTCGGAAGCCTGATGCTGGAGATTATTCCTAAATTCAGAATAATTGTCATTGAAGATTCTCTGGAGCTTCCTGTGGATGTTCTGAGAAAATTAAAATATGATATCTTAAGAATGAAAGTTCGTTCTGCACTGCTGAAAACAACAACAGAAGTTTCTGCTGATGACGGAATAAGGACGAGCCTGAGGCTTGGAGACAGCTGTCTTATTATCGGTGAAGTCAGAAGCGTGGAGGCAAAAGCCCTTTATGAGGCAATGAGGGTCGGAGCACTTGCGAATGTTGTTGCAGGAACTATTCACGGAGCTTCTCCTTACGGAGTCTTTGACAGGGTTGTGAATGACCTGGAAGTTCCTGCCACTAGTTTTAAAGCAACAGACATAATAACAATCTGCAATCCAATAAAATCTCCTGACGGACTTCATTCATGGAAGAGGGTTTTGCAGCTTTCAGAAATAAGAAAGCACTGGAAAACAGACCCCATGGAAGAAAAAGGATTTGTGGATTTGATGAAATACAATGTGGAAAAAGATGAACTGGAGCCTACAGATGATTTGATTAACGGAGACAGCGAAGTTGTCAAAGATGTTGCATCAAATGTGAAGGGATGGGCAGGAAACTGGGATGCAGTTTATGACAATATTCTGCTGAGGGCAAAAATAAAAAAAGAAATTGTTGATGCAGCAGAAAAAACAGGAGACAGCAATATTCTTGAGGCAGAATTTAATACTCTATCAAATCATGCATTCCACAGAATCTCTGATGAAATTCGGCAGGAAATAGGCTTGCCTCTTTCAGAAAAAGTTTTTCCAGAATGGCAGAGTTGGTTAAATAAGGAAATAAAGAAAAGAAAAATCTAACCAACTCTTTATGACTCCAAATGAGGATACATTTGTCGTATGCCAGAAATGGCTGAATGTGGAGATTAAGAAAAGAAAAGTATGAATAGTTTTGCTCGCTCGTAAACTCGCTCGATTGATATAAACTCCGAAATCGACTTTGTCAGATTTCTTTGTTAATAATTTCTTTAAGCGAAAAACTTGATGAAATCTGTTTTGAGCAAATAATAAACAAACAAAGTGAACAAAGTTCTCCAAAGATTTATTAATTGTTTTTCACTACTCTTGTTATATAAAAACAGAGTGATAAAATGCCCCAAAAGAGACCGGATGTAAAAGATATTTTAAAAAAATATAGTGGAAAAATTCAGAGCCAGATTAAAACATCAGAACTTCCCAAAGGAGATTACAGCAAGGAATATGTAAAATTCAAGGAAGAGCTTGCTCCCGAACTCACAAAATTTGAGAAGTGGTGCCAGAGTTTAGGAAGCATAATAAAACTGAAAGCCTCGCAGAAAGACGAAGAAAAGATTAAAAAGAATCTGGAAATTGCACACCTCGATGTTGAGCCAGCGCAGGCATTAACTTTGAGTGTTATGTCTTTTATGACTGTGTTTATCCTGGCAGTTTTGATTTCTCTTTCAGTTGCCCTCATTAAAGAAGGAAGTTTTGTTGATACATTTCCTGTTTTCTTTTTTCTGCTTTTAGTTTTTCTGGCAATATTTATTTTTTATTTTGTTAACAGGTATCCTGAGCGTCTGGCAAAAAAATGGAGGCTCAAAGCTTCTTCACAGATGGTTCCTGCAATTTTGTATATTGTTGTCTACATGAGGCATACCCCCAACCTCGAGAAAGCAATTGCTTTTGCTTCAGAGCACATGCAATATCCTCTTGCCCTTGATTTCAAGAAAATATTTTATGATGTTGAAA
>Ga0315549_1002501_pt1 | contig 17409 bp, 13 predicted proteins | sample SalMarSW160200MG_FD_203101 | JGI IMG/M metagenome (GOLD analysis project Ga0315549, IMG submission 203101) | Salt marsh sediment microbial communities from the Plum Island Ecosystem LTER, Massachusetts, United States - Salt Marsh Sediment SW1601-200 ... | reverse complement strand
GGACAGAGTCAGAATATACTACTAAACGATCCGGCGGGGCGGCCGTCTCTAAGGATACCATTCAGGCCGCAGATACGCAGCCCATTCCGTCCACCACTATTTTAGTTCTTTGTGAGAGTAGACTTGTATGAATCTGTTAATGTTCAAGTCGTGGGCGGCGGTTAATATGTTAGTGTAATTCTAAGTGTGCAGGTTGATATGCATATTGCATACAACAGCTAAATCGTAGTAACTATTTATATTCAGAGTTTGGAGAATGGAATAACTCCATTGATAGTGATGAGCGGGCTTAAGGATGAGGAGAAAAGGAGGGCTGTTAAGAAATAGATAGGAGGGGTATTAAAAAGTGAACTTCGTAAAGTGCAGATTTATTTATGGGAGCGTTTTAAAAACTAAAATCTTCTTTGTTTTCTTTCTTGCAGCATTATTATCGGTCTATGTAGTTGGGTGCGGCGATAAAGTGCGGCTTCCTTCTGCGGAAGAGTTAGTTGCATTTGAGGCTGCCGGCCCTTCCGTTCCCACGGTAGATATGCAACGTGTGGCAAGGGCCAAAATGGAGGTGGGCCCCTACCGTATTGTGCCGGGCGATGTGCTGGAACTGAACATGCCCATAATCCTGCAGGTCCTTGTCACTGAGGCACCGGATTTTCCGGATAAAATTGGTCCTTATCTATGCAGGGTCCGCGATAACGGAACTATTGTGCTCCCAATGGCCGGTGAAATCAAGGCGGCTGGAAAGACCCTGGCCGAGATAGAATTAGCCATCATTGACGCTTACTACCCTACATATACCAGAACACGGCCCTCTGTAATTGCTCGTGTAGTGGAGTACAAAACGCACAAGATATCAATTACAGGCGCAGTTAAAGAACCGGGAATATACGAGCTTCACAACGACCAGATGACTTTGGTAGCACTTCTTATGCAGGCTGGCGGTATAATCGACGAAGGAGCAACTCGCATCCGAATAACACATGCTGGCCTGACTCAAGCCGTGAGCAACGAACGGTCCCATGTCGAAAGGCCGATGCCTCGCCCAGTTAATCTCGGCTCAAACCAAAACAATGGAACTGACATGCAAATGACATTTCAGCAGACCTCCCGTTCAAGCACTATCGGTCGGCTAACTATAAGGCATGAGCAGACAATCCTGCTCAGCGAGCAGATAGATATTACTAACGAGAACCAAAGGTGGAGTGTATTGGACAAATTAGCAGAGATCCAGCCGCGTGTTGCAACTGAAGAAGTGGGAAGGATTTGGGTAAGGCTCTGTGAATTGGCGGAGTTACTTAATAATCCCGGCTCCTCTGTAAGCAACAGCAATGAATCAATCCAAGCAGCATCTTCAGTAACAGACCGGGACATTTATACAAGTGATTCAAGGCAAACTTACAAGCCAAATGATAACCAGAGAATACTCAGCGGTGGCTTTGAAGCAATGGAACCTGGAGTACCCAGTGGTGACGAAACCATTGTTCTGCCGGTACGAGGATTTAATATTCCCTTCGCAGATGTCGCGCTACATGATGGTGACACTATAATAGTTGAAGGATTGGAGACGCAGTTATTTACAGTGATAGGTCTTGTTAATAAGCCCGGCAATTTCCCATACCCACCGGATGTTCAATATAACCTTATGCAGGCAATAGCATTTGCAGGAGGGTTGTACCGTAGTGCTGCGCCTCGCTATGCCACTGTATATCGACTTAAGCAAGACGGCAGCATTGCTATGGCGCCTTTTCAACTCATAACCTCTAAAAAAGGTACCCAGTTAACCGAGGCGTTGAACATCCCCGTCAAGCCGGGTGACATTGTAGCAATAGAAGATACGCCACGGACACGCACAAATGAATTTTTGCAGAGGATATTCAACTTTCACATTGGTGCTTATGTACCATTAACAGATTGGATGAGATGATCAGGATACATTTAATGAAAGAAAAGCTTTGGATAAAGACATGATAGATCAGAGTGAAAATAACAAGCCGGTTCAAGACAATGCCTGGAGCGGGCAACCGCTTCCTCTTGTTGGGCACGTGCCCGAAAGCCTGATTGCGATTATGTGGCGAGGCCGGTGGCTGATTCTGCTGGCTTTGACTGTAGTTTTGACGGCCGGTTTTATTTATATTAGTAAAGCTACTCCTATTTATACGAGCACATCAAGACTATATGTCGAGCAGAGCGGCCCAAAGATTGTCAGCGAGATGGAAGAAGGTATAATGACCCGCTCCAAAAACTACTTGTACACACAGGCGGAGCTGCTCAAATCTACATCGATTCTTGCTGCTGCCCTTGAGGCTCCCGGCATAAGACAGATGAAAACCTTTGCCGGCCTTGACAACGCAATTGCATACCTGAAAAATAATTTAAATGCCGAGGTAGGCAAAAAGGATGATCTTATCAATGTATCATTTGATTCGCCTTATCCTGCCGAAGCAGCTCAATTAGTGAATCAGGTTGTGGATTCCTATATCACTTATCATGCCACCCAAAAGCGAAGCACTGCAACTGAGGTTCTAAAAATAATCCAGAGTGAGAAAGCAAAACGAGATAAGGAGCTTGCCGAGAAACGCAAGGCATTATTGGATTTCAAGCTCGCCAACGAATCTCTCGCTTTAGAAAGCAGCAAAGGTAACATCATCCTTGATAGGCTGTCGCGGTTGTCCGATGCTCTCACACAGGCCCAATTTAACACCATTGATGCTCAAAGTAACTATGAGGTAACCAAAACGATGCTGTCTGATCAAGAGAAGATAAAACAGTTTATCCGTGTCCAGAGAGCCAAAGGAGAATTAACCTCTGCCACCGACCAAGAGAGGCAGCTTAGATCGGATATTGATCAATTGGAGAAGCAATTGAGTGGTCTCATGCTGACACTTACTGATGAAGCAGCTTCAGTTAAGACGTCGAAAAACAGGATTGCTGCAAAGAAAGAGCGCCTGTCAGAGCTGGAACAAGAACTCGAAAAACAGCTTATACAGACATATATAGATACTGCCTATCAGGAATATATGGCGGCCCAACAAAAGGAGCAGCAGATTCGTGAATTCTTTGAGCAGCAGCGGGCACAGACTATCGATCTTAACGCTCAGCTTGCCAGGTACGAAATGCTTACATCCGACTTTGAGCAGACCAAGAAGCTCTGCGACATCTTAGATGACCGGATTAAGGAACTCAATGTCACGGAGGATGTTGGCGCACTCAACATAAGCATATTGGAGGTTGCTCGCCCTGCCGATAAACCTTCCAAACCTCAAAAAGCACGTATCATGGGAATTACGCTGGTGTTGGGCATTATGCTCGGTGGCGGTCTGGCACTGCTTCGCGACTGGCTCGATCAGACGCTGCGGTCCGCTGAGGAGATATCGGCTATAATCGGTGTGCCGGTTCTGGGCGTTGTACCGTCTATGTCCAGAAGGCAAAGCGTTGTACAACGAGGCCAGAGAGTTCATCTGGACTCCCATTCCATAGCGGCTGAAGCCTATCGCACCATACGAACAGCCGTGTTTTTCGGTGCGCCCAAAGATGAGGCAAAGACTATTCTTGTTACCTCCCCCGGGCCGGTCGATGGCAAAACAACCTTGGTCAGTAATCTGGCTATCGCTATGGCGCAGGCGGGACAAAAAATCCTCGTCCTTGATGCCGATTTCAGAAGACCCATGCAGCACGTTATCTTTGAAACTAATCATCAAGATAAGGGTCTTAGCAGCTTGCTCGCAGGGACTACTACGCTACAAGAAACAATCCAGGCCACAAAGGTTGAAGGTCTGGAGCTACTACCATGTGGACCTAACGTGCCTAATCCATCCGAGCTTCTCAATAGTGAGACCTTTGCCAGAATTCTTGAGCAGCTCTCTAACAAATATGACCGCGTCATTATCGATTCGCCGCCTGTTATCCCGGTCACCGATTCCCAGATTCTGGCTGCAATTTGTGATGTGACCCTTCTTGTATTGAGGGCAGAAAAATCCACCAGGAAAGTTAGCCAGCGTGCGCGAGATGGGCTTTTAAGTGTCGGTGCTCGTATCATTGGCGTTGTTGTAAACGATGTCCCCCGAAAGAGCGGACGTTACGGCTATTACTATGGCGGCTACGGATACTACTACGGCTATTACGGTGACGGCCGAAGAAAAAAGAAGAAGCAACGCGAAAGAGAAACGGTACCTGTTACAGACAGAATAGATGACGACCTCACCTTAGATCGAAGATAGCAGATGAGATATTCAGTCAAAGATAAGGCAATTGATACTAAAAACAAAGACGGCAGACAGAAACCGTTTACCGATATTCACTGTCACTGTCTGCCCGGCCTTGATGATGGACCTCGTACGATGGCTGAAACCCTTGCTCTGTGCCGACGGCTTGTCGCTGAAGGCATCGCAACCGTGGTGGCAACGCCACATCAACTCGGCCGATTCGACGGCCGTAATGATGCTAAAAGAGTTCGTGATGTAACCTCACGGCTGAACGCACAGTTGCAAAAAGCGGGCATCCGGCTTACTGTTCTGCCTGGCGGCGATGTCAGAGTGGACGAGCGTGTTTGCCGGCTGCTGCAGGACGATAAAGTCCTGACGTTGGCCGATGCGGGAAAATACATCCTTTTGGAGTTACCCTATGAGATATTCATAGACATTGAGCCGCTTTTGACTGAGCTTGCAGCTCTGAAGGTCAAGTCTATTATCTCGCATCCGGAGCGGCATAGTGCACTGCTGCAGCAGCCGAAAGTCGCTTTGAGATGGCTTGATATTGGAGCTTATTTTCAAATAAATGCTGGTAGTCTCTTAGGTAACTTCGGTCCTGAGGCCTGCGAAGCTGCATGGCATTTTTTAAGCTCAGGCTGGGCATCGTTAGTAGCGACAGACGCGCATAATACGAACGAGCGCAGACCCTGTATGAGCGATGCTTTCAAGCTTATTCGTACCAGACTCGGCGAAGACATCGCCCGTCTGGTCTGTATTGAGAATCCGGCAAGGATTGTAAATGGCCGAGATATAGTTAGAGTGAAGGGGAAGGAGGAGGAAAGATAAAATGAACAGGCTGGAGAACGCGGAGGCAGCCGTAGACAGGTTCGATGTAGCCATCGAATGCCTGTTGATGGCACTTCTGGCGTTTATGCCGTTTGCCTTTGGCGCGGTAGAGGCCTGGAGCGAAGAGGTAGTTATTGCCCTCGCAGCGGCTATCTCAATAACCTTTTTGATCAAGCTTGCCGTTGTCGGAAATACTCGTTGTATCTGGTCCTGGTCTTATGTCCCTGTTGTGTTATTTATTCTTGTTGCAGTTTTTCAATTGGTACATCTGCCTGCTGGTTTTGTGGAGCTTATCGCGCCCAGTACAGCAGCTATTAAACAAGAGCTTCTTGGGGACTTGCCAGAAGCCGATAAGGTTTTGTCTTCGATAACCGTTAGCTTTTATCCACAAGCCACAAAGCATGATTTGAGATTGGTCTTAGCAGTGATAGCGGTCTTTGTAGTTGTGCTCAATATTTACCGCCGAAGCGAAAGGATAAAACGGCTTTTAGCTGCAATAGTGATTATCGGCGGAGCAGTGGCTGTCCTGGCCCTGGCCCAGGATTTCTTTGGAAATGGAAAGATTTATTGGTTCGTGCCTACCGGCCATGGTCGGGCTGAATCTGGTCCTTTTATTAACCATAGTCATTTTGGCCAGTTTATGAATTTATCTATTGGAGCAGCTCTGGGCCTTATTATGGTAAAGCTGCATGAGGCCTTTACCGGAAAGAGGGTGACGCCTTCTTTGGTGGCTGACTTTTTCGGCTCCCCGCAGGCGAAGGTTATATGGGCATTGGTAATAATGATAGTTTTGGGGGCTACGGCGGTGTTTATATCGCTTACACGCGGCGGGACGGTCAGTATGCTGATTGCCGCTGCTTTTACTACATTAGTTCTAAGCTCCCGAAAGTCCCTCAAAGGCCGCGGCTGGATTATGGCCCTTATGGCGTTGTGTGCATTTATTTGTGTATTATATATAGGTTTTGATGCAGTATATGATAGATTGGCAACGCTTGGAAAGTTACACGAAGCAGAAGGTGGTCGTTGGCAAATAGTGAAAGACATAGCTATTGCCTGGACCAGATTCCCGATTTTCGGCACCGGCCTCGGCACCCACGAAGTAGTCTATCCCATGTTCGACCGCTCCACAATTTCTGCGATGGCGGCTCACGCCGAAAATGAATTTGCCCAGGCTGCCGAAGAAACAGGCCTTGTAGGCATGGCAGCTCTTATAGCCTTCGCAATCATAGTATGGATGAGTTATATTCGCAATGTCACGACCGGCTCCGTTCCCATCCGCTCAGCAACCTATGGCCTTGGTTTTGGCCTGGTAGCGATAATGGTTCACAGCTTAAGTGACTTCGGCCAACATCTTCCAGCTAACGCTTTTCTTTCGGCAGTATCATGTGCGCTGATGCTGGCCCTTGCCCGGATGGGACGAGAAACCGATGCAGATTCAAATGTTGCTAAAGCGTATCAAACCTTGGTCACGAACCACGGTCGAGTGAGACCCAGAATCTTGCGGGCAGGTGCGGCTCTTTGCGTGTTGGCAGTTTGGGCTTGGGCCTTGCTGGGTGCTAATAACGCCCGCCTTGCTGAGGCTCACTGGAAAAGAGCGCTTGCCGCCGAGCAGACCATTGCAGGTAAAGATTGGCAGGGACGTGATGAGGAATATATAGACCTTATTTCTCATGCTGCCGCTGGGGCTGATCGCCAGCCTGATGATGTCAAGTATCTGCACTGGCTTAATGTCTATCGCTGGCGTTCTTTGAGCCGTGTTACCGACCCTAATACCGGCGCGGTTGTTATCCCTGAGCAGGCGATGCCGTTTGTGCATCGAATCGTTGATGAGCTAAATAAAGCACGGCTGCTATGTCCTACGTACGGCGCTACATATTGTGTTCTCGGCCAGCTTGAAAAATTTATTTTGGATGATCCCAGCGGTGCTGAGCGCATCCGAAAAGGTTTTCGTTTGGCACCGTGCGATCCGACAGCCTGTTTTATGGCTGGTCTTTTAGATATTGAACAGCAGCAGATTGATGCATCTTTTGAAAAATTCACAAGGGCCGTTCAACTTGATGGAAGGCTTTTTGGCGAGGTAGCTAATCTTTATATCAACCACGCCGCACGTCCTGATTTAGCATTAGCTATCGCCGGTGATAATACGGGCCGATTAACCCATGTAGCCAATATCCTCGCTGATACGCAGGAACACAAAGACATCGTAGAGGAAACACGCCAGAAAGTCATTAATTTATTGAAAGAGCGCTGTCAGCAGCCGGATGCTCCAGCTTCAGCTTTGGCATCTTTAGCGAATGTCTATAGGAGAGAGAACGATAACGATAAGGCCATCGAATGTTACCGCCGGGCCCTGGCACTGGATTATGGCCAGGTCAATTGGCGGTTTACATTGGCTCGGCTTCTGGCGGATGAAGGTCACGTCCGTGAGGCGATTCACGAGGCGAGAATTTGCTTGCGTCTTCGTCCGCAATTCAAGGCAGCAGAAAAGCTAATTGCCGATCTATCTATCTTGCCGGGTGCGGTGGCTGAAGAAAATAGGCAGCCTTAGGAGGCCTTAGATAGTAGAACCCCATAATAGGGCACCAGACAGATAGCGGGTGGCCAGCTAAAAATCTCGTTGGTGCACCAACGGGAACGGAGTCTAAGCTAAGGTTGGCTGCGTGCAATATTAACGTCTGATACTAATGTGCCAAAATGCTCAAGCTATTTGAAAATCCATCTATTTTATCACCAGAAGTTGAATCGCTGACTGAGATTACCGGCACATGGTGGGTGGCCTATACAAAACCGCGATTTGAGAAGGCCTTCGCCTGGGATATGCTCAGACGCAGCATAGGCTACTTTCTGCCTATGCGGGAAAAGATTATCTTCTCCGGCGGCCGCAAACGTCATGTTATGGTACCGCTATTTACCTCGTATGTATTCATCTGTGGGAGTGAAAAGGACCGCTACACAGCTCTGACCACAAATCGCTTGTGCCACACGATCGAGGTGTTCGACCAGCAGAAGCTGATTTTGGAATTAGCAGCTATTGAGAAGGGCCTTTTCAACAAAGCCATCCTGGATGTATACCCTGGACTTGCCGTGGGCAGCCGGGCCAGAATTATCTCCGGCCCTATGATGGGCACTGAAGGCGTGGTTATTGAAAGAAAAGATTCACAGGCTCGTATGGTCCTTGAGGTCACGATCCTCGGCCAGGGTGCGATAATGGAGGTTGATGCCGACCTGTTGGAGCAAATCAGCTAAATCCGGAATTTCAGAAGCTAATTCCTCCAGCTTAATCCCTGAAAAATGAAAACATATCTCGCAGTATATCTTAGCTCTGCTTTGCTTGCGCTGGTAATTACGCCAGTTGTAATCTGGCTCGCACGCAAACTCAACGCCGTGAACCGCCCGGACGTACGCACCGTTCATTCGAAGCCAATCCCGCGAATAGGTGGGGTAGCGATCTTTGTTTCGGCAACGGCTCTTATATTATGTGTGCTGCTGCTGCCGAACCTCGTCGGCCAGCGCTTTAGGATTATCAAGCCACAGCTCGTTGTCTTACTATCTGCTGCGACTTTCATTTTTGCCGTTGGCTTGATCGACGATCTTAAAGGACTGCGGGCACGTACAAAGTTTCTTGCCGAGTTAGCTGCTGCTCTAATTATATACGCTATCGGCATCCGGATAAAATCGGTAGCTGTTGCAGATTGGCTCACTATTGATTTTGGCTGGTTTTCTTTACCTTTGACCTTGCTCTGGATTGTCGGCATTACCAATGCTGTAAATCTAAGTGACGGCCTCGACGGCCTGGCGGCAGGTATCTCGGCCATTGCGTGCGGCGTAATCGCCATTCTTGCTATCCAAGGCGGCCAGGCTGTAATGGCTGTATTGATGCTGGCTTTACTGGGTAGCCTGACCGGCTTTTTGTTTTTTAACTTCAATCCAGCCAGGATTTTTATGGGTGACTGCGGCAGCTTATTTTTAGGTTTTACAATTGCCTCTGCCAGCGTTTTATCCTCGATGAAATCTTCCGCTCTTGTTGGCCTTGCGCTGCCGATGCTCGCTTTAGGGATTCCGATTTTTGATACGCTTTTTTCGATGCTCCGGCGGTTTCTTGAGCGAAGGTCTATATTTTCTCCCGACCGTAGTCATTTCCACCATCACTTACTGGCATTGGGCTTGAATCAGCGGCACGTGGTGATATTAGCTTATGCTGTGACATGTCTATTTGCGGGGCTGGGCCTATTTATGATGGTGACACGGAGCATTAATACTCTGGTAGTTTTTCTTTGCATTTTGTTGTTGCTTCTGTTGGTTTTTCGTGTCGTCGGCTCGGTGCGTTTGCGGCAGACCATTGCCAGCCTGCAGAAGAAGTATGAATTTTCCAGCCGTCGCAGGCGTGAGCAGATGAACTTTGAGCAGGCTCAGCTTTATTTTCGTAATGCTCGAACTTTTAGCGACTGGTGGCAGGCGGTTTGTGAAGCCGCAAAACGGATGGATTTTGCCTGGGTTTCGTTGAAGACCAAAGATAAAGATGAAACGGAGCAAACCGAAGTTTGGCGGCTGGCCGATTCTGCGCCGTCGGCTAAATCCGAAGTGATTGTTATGAATATGCCGGTGCGGAATCACGGCTTAGCTGGAGCGATGGAGTTTGAGATAGCCATTTTGGTCAACGGCTCGCTCGAATCCGCCGGCCATCGGGCAACGCTGTTCAGCAGGCTGATCGATGAGCATAATGTAATTGGCCTGTTATAGGTTTAAATCTAAGTGCTTGCCGTTTGTAAATTGATTCCCTGCTTAGAGTAAAGCTATGAGGAAAGTTTCACTTATCTTTGGTACTCGACCGGAAGCTATTAAGCCATGTCTTCTGGTTCTGGCACTGAGAAAAAATTCGGAATTTGAACCACATATTTGCGTAATCGGAAAACACCATCAGATGCTCGATCAGGTTCTAAATGTTTTCGAGGTTGTCCCTGATGTCGATCTGGATCTTATGGAGCCCGACCAGACATTAGCTGGGCTTACCTCGCAGGTATTCCATTTGCCGATGGACGATAGCGCCGCCGATCTGGTCGTGCATGATGTTGCAGCGGGTCAGCGGCATCAGAGCTTTCTCGATCCCGGCGGCAAGCCCAACACCGAGGCCCATTCGACGGCTGGTGCGAGGGGAAACTGAGTTAAGGGAGCGAAGAGTCATGCAGTTCATTTACAGGTGCGCGTACTTGCCAGCGAACAGCAAAGATCTGGTAATCGCGACGAACGCTGGGGCAGCGCGTGTCTACGAGAAACTCACCAGCGCTGGTGTTTACGGCCCGCGGATGGACGAATACTATCGAAAGCGGTTTTACGAACTACACTTGAACGGCTTGGCCAGCAAGCTGCGGAACTGCGCGTACCATGTCATTTGGGCTGTGGCTGGTAGCCAAAGGCCACTGAATGAAGTGAGCCTAATCGATCACGGCGGCGGGCTCGGGCTCATTGGTCTGCTGGCCAAAGAGCTGGGCGTGGGTCGCGTAATCTACAATGACATCGACCCGAAATTTCTAGAAGCAGCCCAGGGAATTGCAAGGACGGCGAACGCCGAGGCGGATCAATACATCGTGGGAGATGCCGATGACCTTGTGGAGACGCTGGGCGACAACGACATTGACGCCCTGGTGTCCTACGACGTGCTTGAGCATATATACGACATTGACGACTTTTTCGCTAAGTTATGCAGTGCGCCGTGTTGTCCGAAGGTGCTATTTATGTCGTCAGGAGCAAACATGTTCAACCCTCGATATGTCCGCCAGGTGATCCGCATTCAACGTGGGCGAGAGCTGCTGAATTGCTGCACAAGGATAGCCATTATTCGGGACTGTGCGCCAACCCTGAGAGAAGAGCAGATCGTGTTGCTCTGCAAAAAAACAAGGATGCTGGTGCGGAACGAAATCGAATGCATGGTAGAGCGGTATCTCGAAAACAACAAAGTAGGACTGCCCCAGAAGACCGGCGCCAATGCCTATGACCCATTCAGGACTAACACCGTCGATCCCGAAACAGGCTGGTGGGCCGAGCACCTTCTGAATCCGTTTTATTTATCCAGTCAACTAAGGAAATATGGATTCACAGCAAAGATCAAGCCTGGGTTTTATGGCGGCAGGGGAGCGTTCTTGAACCCCGTCATCAGATTCGCCGGAGGCGCGATGGCGCTGCCAATAGCGGCATTCTACACAGTGAGCGCCATAAGAAACGGTTCTACTCGGGCGCTGTCAGGGGAGGAAATCTCTCCGTAGGCTAGGAAGGTTCCACCTCGGACCAACGAGATGCAACCGGAGCGTCATTACTTTCGAACAACGTCGACACCCGGGAGGTGCAGCATATTACTTTCTGTCGCAAGAACTTACCTCAGCATCAAGAGAATGGTTGGTCTCGCCTGTCACGGTCCCTTCGATACGTCGACCGAAGGCGGCAGGTCCGACGAGCGCCTGCGTCGGATCGCCCTGACGGGGGCAATCGCTGCGTTTGCCAAGATTCTCGCAATGGCGGTCCCTCTCGTCACCATCCCACTCATTCTGGAGTATCTTGGAAAGGAAGTTTATGGGCTGTGGATGACCATTGCCGCATTCTTTTCGATATTTGCGTTTGCGGATTTCGGGCTGGGAAGCGGCCTGGTAACAACACTAAGCCGCGCATGTGGCCATGATGACGTTGAAGAAAATCGAAAGCTGACCTCCTCCGCCTTCTTTCTTCTTCTGCTGGTCGCTTGCGTAATCCTCATCGCGTTTGGGGCGTTGTATCCGTTTGTTCCTTGGGACGAGATACTGAATGCGAACACGGAAAAAACAGCACGGCTGAGTGTCGTCCTGGTGGCCGCCGTATTCTTACCCCAGGTGATACAGTTGCCCTTTGTCATGGTTCAACGAACCCAATTGGCGTTGCAGGAAGGATATTGGACCAACCTCTGGCAATGCGGAGCCTCTCTCGCCAGCCTCGTTTTCGTGGTTCTCATCACCAGACTCCGTCTCGGAAAAGTCACTTTGGTGCTATCCGTGGCGTTGATTCCGGCAATAGCGTTTTTTCTCAACTGGTGTTGGTTCTTTCTACTGGAACACAAAACACTTTGCCCTCGATGGACGGCACGGGACTACGCAAAGTCGCTTCGCTTGATCCGCACGGGAGGCGCCTATTGTCTTCTGCAGATCTTGATAACCGTCGGACTGGCTATCGATAACGTTATTGTTGCCCAAGTGTGCGGCCTGAAAGAGGTTGCCACATACTCCGTGGCTTCACAAGTCGCTTGCCTGCTATCCGTGGCAGTGGCCATGATCTGCGTACCGATGTGGGCCGCCAACGGTGAGGCTCTTTCAAGAGGCGATTTTGCCTGGGTCCGACGCACGACCCGCCGTATTCTCTTCATCGCAGTCGTCCTGGGACTTCTAGGAGAGGGTGGCTTCGTATGGTTGGGGCCGTGGGTTTTCAAGGTCTGGCTGGGCCAGTCGTTTGAGGTATCCCGCTTTCTCTTGTTGGGATTAGCGGGGCGAGAATTGCTCTACTGTATTGCATCCCCCTTTTTCATGGTTCTGAATGGCGCTGGCCGTGTCTGGGTTCAGGTCTGGATGTTCGCCTTGTATACCCCACTTGCTCTCATTCTAAAGCTCCTGATGGCACAATGGTTTGGAAGCACGGGTGTTCCCTGGGCCATGGTGTTCGCCTACGGCATCCTAGTTTTACCTTGGGTTTACGGATCTGCACGGCACTCTTATAAGCCTGCTATACCCCGACCGATGTCGACCGTCTGCGGGTGAAATAGTCCGTGGTGTTCATCGCGTCAGTTCCGGCGAGGGCCGACGCGATGCCGGAGCAAGACAAAACAAAGGACAAACGAAAGCCCAATGAGTACCACAGAAACCATACATCCAGTTGCCAAGTCACGTGGGCTGCATGCGATTCAGCCGCCCTTCGAAAGCGTGTCCTGGCTGTCGATCTGGGGGAATCTCGGAAGACCGTCTCCGGGGCTGACCCTATTCTTGATGGGGTTTCATGGCCTGTTTTTCCTGCCACTCGTTTTTCCCACTACTTACGACACTGGGCGTAGCGCCGTTCTGCGATACTATGTTCTGGCCTACTTGTTGATTTGTTGTGGGGCATGGCTGGAAACGGAGGCCAGTGGCATGTGGCTGCTCAAACGACGGCAGCTCTGGGTGGCGATTGCGGCCTTGTCGCTGAGTGTGATGACGATACAGGGAAAACTTGACGGCGAAGAGATCGTTATCATATTCACTAGAATCGTCCCTTTTGTCTGGTTGTTGCTCGTTCCGGCTGTTGGGATGCATGCGCGGAATTGGCCCTGGTTGTGGCTGTCGTTGCTCGCCCATGCGGTTGTGGGCGCATCGTACGCTCTTCCGGCGTTCTTTATTGAAGGCGCCACGTCTCGCCAGACTATTATTAATATGGAAGGTCAGAACTTTCTGACGATGTGTCTCTATATGGCCTTCTTTATTATTCTGATGTTGCCAGTGATGCACAGCAGAAGTCTAATGCTTGGCGCATTCTGCCTGTTTGGCGTTCATGTTCTGTACGCTCTCTTCTCCGCCAGCCGTTTAACCTGGTTCCTCATTCCGGTTATGATCTTGATGCTTGCATATGCGAGGTTCCGATCGGGCCAGTTGCAAATGTTTGTTCGACGCTTTTTCCTGGGAGCATTGACCGCCCTGCTGTTGGTTCTGTTGTTGGCGTTGGTGGTGGACTCCTCGATACTGCAGCAGGTGTTCCCGACTGTTGAACTTGAACAAGCCTACGGAGAACTGATGAGTCGCATGTTGGAAAAAGGCTCCGTGATCGACACGATCAGGGAGAACGAGCGCTGGGACGAAACTAGCGAATCCATGGCCACGATGCACGGAATGGACTGGATTATCGGAAAAGGGGTTGGAGCGAAGTGGGTCTGTTGGAAGTTCGGCAAGCTCGGGATAGACCCGGACCGCTCTATGATCCACAACACCTGGCTGAACAGCTTTTATTGGGGGGGCGTTATCTTGTTAGTAGTGCTGGCCATGCCGCTGGTCTGGATCCTCCGCGTTCTTCTGCGTTCCACCAGTACGGCCGGGATATGCTGCGCATCGGTTGTGCTCCTTACCTATATCAAGTTTCCGGCCTTTTTGGTCACACTGCCGACTCACGAGTGGATCATGTTGTGCCTGGCCCTCGGAGCGTGCGCTTGCCACGAGTCGGTTCTGCCTCGCCGGAGTCTCAAGACTGTCTATGGCCCCAGGACATATTAAGTGATGAAGGAACAAGAAAACATGACTGGCGCGTCAGGGCAAAACATGTCCAACACTACAGGTTGCCGCCGTGGGGTTGTGAGATGAAAGGGAATCCGAACAACGGGCATCCTCGAGTTCTCGTGATCAACGGGGAGCCCTTTACCCAGCGTTCAGCGACCGGCCTGACTATGTGCAGTCTGTTCAGGGGGTGGCCCAAGGAACGCCTGGCATGTCTCCATATTTCGCAACTGGAGCCCGATTGGAGTTTTTGCAGTCGCTACTGGAAACTTTCATTCACAGACCTTCGCTGTATCCGCTTTCTGTGGGGCAAGCCCTCTCCCAAATTGATGGAAGTTATGGCGTCCCCCAAGATGGGTGGTGCGTCACAAAGAGTCGACGAAAATAACGGGTCGGCGATTCATCGCTATGTCAAGCGATTGAGACGGCGTTTGGCCGGTCAAGCCGTAACATGTTTGGACGTATATCGGATTCCGGCCCGCATACTGAAGGAGATTGATGATTTCCGCCCCCAGGTGGTTTACAGCATGCTGGGGAGCAACACGCTCTTGCGATTGGCGACCGACATGGCCGATCTATATTCCATTCCCATCGTCCCCCATTTCATGGACGACTGGCCAACCACCCATTATTGCTTCTCGGTTTTCCGGCTGCCGCTGCGTCGCGCGATGCGCCGAGGTCTAATCGCCGTCATAGAACGTTCGCCCAAGCGAATGGTGATCTGTAACGCCATGGCCGAGGAGTACGCCCGCCGCTACGGCGGCGAATTCATGCCTTTTATGAACGCCGTGGAACCAGAGATTTTAGAACAACCCGTCGTGCTGCCAAGAGAACGCCGCAAAGTGCGTCTGATATACGCGGGAGGACTGCACCTGAATCGCTGGCGTTCATTGCAGGATATCGGCATGGCGCTGAAGGAGTTGCAGCAGGAGGGGCTCGAAGTCGAAGCCCTTGTTTACAGTCAACCGCGTTTCGCGGAGGAAGCAAGAAAGCTGGACATCCCGCCCGTCATGCGACCTGCCGGATCGCTAACCCCATCGGAGATTTGCGATGTCCTTCGCGATGCCGATATCCTGCTTCACGTTGAAAGTTTCGATCGCCACAGCCAAACCTACACGCGGTATTCTATCTCGGCAAAAATACCGGAGTGCATGGCCGCATCGCGACCACTTCTTGCTTATGGTCCTGATGAAGTTGCCGCCGTGCGATATGTGCGTGATACTGGTGCGGGTCTGGTCGTGGGACGCCGGGACCATGCTGATCTCGTATCATCACTTCGTGAACTGGTAACGTCCGAACAATTGCGGGAGCGGCTCGGAAAACAGGGGCATCTAGTCGCAGCCCAAAGACATAACGCTGCGTTGCAGCGTGAGCAATTCCGCTCCATCTTGGAGGCGGTGGTGGCTGGCGCAAAGAATCGATGAGGGAGTTGTATTCAATGATCAAAAGACCTCTTGGGATCATTTTTTGTCTCGTAGCCCAGGTTTACGCCAAAATCAACCCGAACGGGTATGTCCGTTCGCTTGGAGTGAAGGTGGGACAGAACGTGCGTTTCTACGCGGTACGGCCCGGGATGTTCAGCACTGAACCGTGGCTGATAACGATTGGAAATGACGTGTACGTTACGGCTGGATGCCAGTTTGTCACACATGATGGCGGCACTCTGATTCTACGTAAGGAAGTGCCGGATCTGGAATGGACGGCCCCCATCTCCATTGGAAACGATGTCTACATCGGCCTCAACTCGACCATACTGCCTGACGTTAAGATTAACAACCGAGTGATCATTGATGCGTGTTCCGTGGTGACCAAGGACATTCCCGACAACAGCGTGGCCGCTGGAGTCCCTGCACGAGTTATCAAGACTGTCGATGAGTATCTTGCAGAGATGAAAGTCAAGAGCCTCAAGTGTGGCCACCTTCAGGGGGCAGAGAAGGCGAAGGTGATCAAGGCGATTTATGGCATCAGCCATGTTTAGCGAGTTGGTTCTTGCTTAGTCAATAGAGTTTGATGACAATTCAGTGGGACATGTGTATGAGAGATGTAAGACGTCGCCTTGTTGCGTTGGTCATCAGTGGGGTAAGGAAGTTGTTGCTTCTACCATCATGTACCGTCTACATGCGGGCACTCCTTTGGTTGTGGGGCGGTAAGGTCGGCAGTGGATTCAGCGTAGCAGGCCGCATGCGTTTATGGTTGCAGGGCGACCTCGTGATCGGGCGGCGAGTCAGGATGCGATCAGGATACTCTAATTACGTGGGCGGGCATCAGCCGATGGCTATCTGGGTCTGTTCCACAGGAAAGGTGACCATTGGTGATGACTGCGGGCTCTCCAACACAACGATCGTCTGCAAAGAGGAAGTCACGATTCTCGATGGGACCCTCATTGGCGGCGGGTGCAGAATCTATGATATGGACTTTCACCAACTTCAGCCGCAAGAGCGGTTCACTAACCACGGCGAAGTGGTGTCGGCGCCCATCCGCATCGGCCCTCGTGCATTCGTCGGTGGGCACTGCATCATCTTGAAGGGGGTAACCATAGGTGAAGGCGCGGTCATCGGTGCAGGAAGCGTAGTAACGCGGGATGTGCCGCCTTTTGAAGTCTGGGCAGGGGTACCGGCAAAGAGAATCCGCGAACTAGTTCAGAAGTGAGATCTCTCGTGGGGAAAACGCTGATAGTCTACTATGGAAAGTATGATGGCGAGACGGGCGGTGCGAAGCGTGTAAGGCGGTTCGCCAGAGGGCTGAGGGCGGCAGGAGACGAGGCATGCGTGCTCAGCTACCGGCGAGCGAACCGGTCAACCAGTGGTCGAGTATCATGGGCGACAGACAGGTGGGGAGTTGACTACGCATGCGTCAGCATCACGAATGGTTCATCACTGAATCCACTAGTCTTTCGGGATGGCGTGACCTTGGCTTGGCGGCTTGCATCGGCTGCACTTGAGGCAGTCCGACAGCGTGGTTTGGACCGGATACTACTGTATGGTCAATCATGGCAGGGTTTGGGGGCAGCCGTACGCCGGTTCGGGGACGCCGGCCTGCCGATGGCTGCAGACCTTAACGAGTGGTGGCGGTGGGGACAGGGTCTCTATCAAATCAGCATGGACCAGAGACTCTTAATGATACGGCGACCACCG
>Ga0315549_1002499_pt1 | contig 17419 bp, 11 predicted proteins | sample SalMarSW160200MG_FD_203101 | JGI IMG/M metagenome (GOLD analysis project Ga0315549, IMG submission 203101) | Salt marsh sediment microbial communities from the Plum Island Ecosystem LTER, Massachusetts, United States - Salt Marsh Sediment SW1601-200 ... | reverse complement strand
GTGGTCGGCGTTACCGTAGATAACGATAAAGAAACCGCCCTCAGCCAGCCGGCGGGCGGCGTTCTGGAGGCGGTTGACGAAGGGGCAGGTGGTATCGATGATGCCGATATTCCGCTTTTTGAGCTGTTCCTCCACTTCCGGGGTTACCCCGTGAGAGCTGATTGCCGCCATATCGCCCTTGATATCGTCCACGCTTTTAGCCACCCTGACGCCGATTCCAGCCAGCCTCTGCAGCACCTGCTGGTTGTGCACCAGCGCCCCCAGCGTCTCCACCTCACCGCGTTCGGCGACCACCTTTTCCAGCATGTCGATAGCCCGCTTGACCCCGAAACAGAAGCCTACTTCTTCGGTTTTTTCAATCTTCAAACTTTTACCTTCCCGGCATAGACTCCCCGGTACTGCGGGGGCAGCAGCTCGGCGATGCGCTGCATGATTATATCAGTGTACTCAACCAGCTTTTCCCGGGTCAGTTTGCCGTCCACCGGCGGCAGCTGAAAGGGCTTGCCGATATTAACCGTCAGGCGGGGGCGGCGAAAGAGCCAGCCACCCTTAAGCTGTTCGGTGCCGGTAATGCCCACCGGCAGAATGGGCACACCGCCGTGGCAGGCGATTAATGCCGAGCCGGGCATAGCCACTTTGAGCCTGGCGTTGCGGCTCCTGGTCGCCTCCGGGAACATAGCCAGCACCATGCCGTCATCCAGTACCTGCTGGGAGCTGCGCAGCGCCTGCCTGTCCAGCTTGCCCCGGTGCACCGGAAAGGATCCGAGGCCGCGGACGAAATAGGCGCCGAGGGAGGAGCGGAAAAGCTCCTCTTTAGCCATGAAGATGACCTTTCGGTTGAGGCTGACGCCGAGCAGGGGAGGGTCTGCCAGATTGAGGTGATTAGCCACCACCAGCACCGGCCCCTCCTTGGGGATGTTTTCCCTGCCTTTGACCTGCCAGCGGGTAAGCAGCTTGAACAGCCCGATGAGCAAGCCTCTGGCGATATAGTAGAACCAGGGCAATATCTTAACTCCAATAAAGCGTTGACCAATTATAACCCATAGGGCGGAGAAAGATACAGAGGGAATATTATTTCTTTACATCGGGGGGTCTCGTCCCGCTTTTAGAGGGTGTTTTGTTTCCCACCCTCCCACCCTACAGAAGTGATACTTCTCTCAACTCCTTAAAAGGGGGAAGGAAACAATCGCCCCACTCTACAGGGGGAGGGGTAAAAAGGGCTTTAGCCCGTTTCCATAAAAGGGCGGCGGGCGGGAATAGATATAAAACGGGGTGGGTTTACCCTTGATTAAAACGGTTTTTTATACCATAATAGCCCGACAGACATGAAAACACTGACCATCGGTAAATTAAGAGGCCTGCAGCAGCTAGCCACCGACGACGGCATCTTTACCATGTGCGCCATGGACCACCGCGGCTCGCTGCAGCATATAATAGGAGAGGGAGCAGAGCTTAGCTACGGGGAAATGGTCGAGCGCAAGCTGGAGCTGTGCTCTCACCTTGCCCCCTACGCCAGCGCCGTCCTGCTCGACCCGGTTTTCGGCGCCGCCCAGTGCCTCGCCCGCGGCGCCCTGCCCAAGGGCACCGGGCTTATGGTCAGCCTCGAAGCCTCGGGCTACATCGGGGGCAGCGAACAACGCCTGACCGCACTGCTGGACGACTGGAATGTAGCCAAGATTAAACGCATGGGCGCTTCGGCGGCCAAGTTCCTGGTCTACTACCGCCCCGACTTAATCGAGCTTGCCAACAAGCTGATGGACGTGGTCGAGCAAATCGGGCTGCAATGCCAGCAGTATGACCTCCCCTTTGTGGTGGAGCCGCTGAGCTATCCCGTCGGCGAGGAGACCAGAAACCCGGCCCACTACGCTAAGATAAAAGAGCAGATGGTACTCAAAACCGCCCGGCATATAAGCAACCTGCCCATAGATGTGCTCAAATCCGAGTTCCCCGGCGACCCGCGCTATAATAAGGATAATGCCAGCCTCACCGACCTCTGCCGGCAGCTGGATGAGGCGGCAGCGGTCCCCTGGGTGGTCTTGAGCGCCGCCGTGGACTTTGAGACCTTCTGCCAGGAGGTGGAAATCGCCTGCCGGGGCGGCGCTTCCGGCTTTCTGGCGGGGAGGGCTATCTGGCAGGAGGCTATGCACCTCGATAAAGCCAAAGAAAGAATCAAGTTTCTGGACACGGTGGGGGCCGACCGGCTGAAGAAACTGAACGAGATTGCCGCCAAATACGCCACCCCCTGGCATAAGAAGCTGGGGCTGACCGGCGACAGCTTAGCCCCGACCGCCGAAGGATGGTACCGGGAATTCTGAAATGAAAGAAGCTCTGATTGCCACCATAACCCTCAACCCCAGCCTCGACCAGCACATTACCGTTGACGGTCTGGTGATGGACGGGACTAACCGCTGGTCAAGGCTGCACCGCTACGCCGGAGGTAAGGGGATAGACGTATCCAGGGCTATCCACGAGATGGGGGGCAGAACGGTGGCCTACGGATTTATCGGCGGGCCGGTGGGGCGGACGGTGGAGATACTGCTCGATGAGGAGGAGGTGTCCTTTAGCTTTACCCCTGTCCACCGGGAGACCAGGACCAACTTTATCATCACCGATAGCAAAACCGGGCGTCAGACCAGAATCGACGCTCCCGGACCCCATATTACCAAGGACGAGTTCGAAAGGTTCCAGCGGAAAATGCGCCGCATCCGCCCCAGCCCCGATTTAATGGTGATGGGAGGCAGCCTGCCCCCGGGCATCCCCAGTAATGTCTATTACTCCATAATTATGGAGGCTAAAACCTTCGGGGTGAAGACTATCCTGGACTCGGACGCCCAGTGGCTTGCCGAGGGCATAAAAGCCAAGCCCTACCTGGTTAAGCCCAATGTCCGGGAGGCGGAGGAGTTGCTGAGGCGGGAGCTCCCCGACGAAGACGCCATAATCAAGGGGGCGCTCGATATAGTCGATATGGGGGTGGAAATAGCCGTTATCTCCCGGGGTGAAGAGGGCATCATCGCCGCCACCAATAACGAGGTTATAGCGGCAGTCCCGCCCGAGGTGAAAGTTAAGAGCGCCGTGGGCGCCGGTGACTGCACTATCGCCGGTTTAGCCCTGAAGCTGGCTAACGAAGAGTCGCTTTCCAAAGCCTGCCGCCTGGCGGTAGCCCTTGGGACAGCCGCCGTGCTGACCCCAGGCACGGAACTTGCCCGCCGGTCTGATGTAGTGGAGCTGCTGCCGCTGGTTAAAGTGAAAAAGATAAACCCCAGCCGCTTAAGCAAAATCATCACCGGACAGTAAGGCTAATGGACAGACTTAAAAGCAGGGTTTATAATCTCAGTTAGCTATGGGTTCTGAAGCTAAACTCAGAAAGCTAATCCCCAGTGAGCAGATAGCCGCTACCGTCAGCCGTCTGGCGGCCGAAATAAGGCATGACTACCACGATAAAAACCCCCTCCTGATAGCCGTATTAAAGGGCTCTTTTATGTTCCTTGCCGACCTCGTCCGCCAGCTTGACCTCCCCCTGGAAATAGAGTTTGTGCGGATTTCCAGCTACGGCGGGGGGACGGAAAGCTCGGGGGCGGTGAGGATGGCGCCGGGCGCCCTGCCCAAACTCAAGGGGCGGCATGTACTGGTTGTTGAGGACATCATAGACACCGGCCTCACCGCTGCCTTTCTCCTCGATTACCTGGGGCGGAAAAAGCCGGCTTCGCTGAAGCTATGCAGCCTGACCGATAAGGCAGACCGGCGGCGGATAATAATCAATATCGGCTACCGGGGGCTTGCCGTCCCCGATAAATTTATCGTCGGCTACGGGCTGGACTGCGACGAAAAGTACCGCAACCTCCCCGATATATATGTCCTGGAGCAGTAAAGCGGAAACATGGTAAATAACCGCTTAATGTCAGTAGCCAAGGGAGAGCTTCCCGCCGACCTGCTCCTGGCTAACGCTAAAATAATCAATGTCTTTAACGGCAAAATAGAGCCGGGCAACATAGCCATCTGCGGGGATAAAATCGCCGGGGTGGGCGACTACCACAAAGCTAAAGAGGTGGCGGACGTGGGGGGCAGATACATCGCCCCCGGGCTTATCAACGGCCACATCCACCCCGAAAGCTCCATGCTCGATATCGCCCAGTACGCCCGCGCCGTGGTTTCCCACGGCACCACCAGTCTGGTCACCGACCTCCACGAGATAGCCAACGTCAGCGGGCTTGCGGGCATAAGGTATGTCTTAAACCGCGCCCGCCGCCTGCCCTTCGACCTCTTCCTGATGGCCCCCTCCTGCGTGCCGGCAACAAGCCAGGAGACTTCGGGGGCGGAGTTAGGCCCCGAGGAAATCAGTAAGATTTTAAAGTTTAAGGAGTGCCTGGGGCTGGGTGAGGTAATGAACTTCCCCGGTGTCATCGGGGGGGATGAGGCGGTGCTAAAGAAAATAAGCCTGGCGCGGGGTAAGGTTATCGACGGGCACGCCCCGGGATTGGGCGGCAAAGCTCTAAGCGCCTATATCGCCGCCGGTATCTACTCCGACCACGAGTCGGTCTCCCCGGACGAGGCTAAAGAGAAACTGAGGCGGGGCATGTGGCTGATGCTCCGGGAAGGCTCCTCCGAGAAAAACCTGGAAGCCCTGCTGCCCCTGGTCACCGAAAAGACGTTTCAGAGGTGCATGTTCGTCGTTGACGACCGCAGCTGCCTCGACCTGCTCAAGGACGGCGATATCGACGCGGTGGTGCGTAAAGCCATCCGCCTGGGGCTCGACCCGGTGCGCGCCATCCAACTGGCGACCATCAACCCGGCTGAGTACTTCCGGCGGCAGGGGCTGGGAGCTATCGCTCCGGGCTACATAGCGAATCTGATAATGCTCAGCGATTTACCCGGCTTTAAGATTGAGCGGGTCTTCTACCGGGGCAGACTGGTAGCTAAAGAGGGCAAGCCCCTGTTCCCCACTCCCAGAGCCAGCGGGGGGCTTGGAGATACCGTCAGGATAAAGCCCTTCACCGCAGCGGCGCTGAAACTAAAACCATCCGGGGAAACCATGCCCGTTATCGAGGTTGTCCCCGGGCAGATAATAACCCGCAAAAAGACGGCCAAAGTCGGGGCCATCCCCGACCTTGAGAGGGACATACTGAAGCTGGTAGTCGTTGAGAGGCACAAAGCTACTGGCAATATCGGGGTGGGGCTGGTCAGTGGCTTCGGTTTAAAGCGGGGGGCGCTGGCTTCATCAATAGCCCACGATTCTCATAATATCATCGTTGCCGGAGCCAGTGATGAGGATATAATCACCGCTATTAAAGAGATTGAACGGCTAAAAGGCGGTCTGGTGGCGGCGGCGGGGGGTAAAGTTTTAGCCAGTTTAGCTTTGCCCGTTGCCGGGCTGCTGTCCGAAGAGCCGTTAGAGGTGGTAGTCAGTAAATTAGAAAAACTGGAAAAGACTGCCGCCGGAATGGGGACAAAACTTGCGGCGCCCTTTGCCACCCTTTCCTTTCTAGCGCTGCCGGTAATACCCGAAATCCGGCTCACCGACCAGGGAGTGGTGGAGGTCTAGTCGATGGGATATAATACTAATTAACAGGACTCAAAGGGGGGCTGGCTGGTTTTTAGCGTTGGTTATACTTCCCACCCTCCCACCCTACAGAAGTGATACTTCTATCAATTTCTTCTTGGGGGAGGGGAGAAAAGGATAAATTCCCACCAAAAAGGGGGCTGCTCTCTCCTCACCGGGGAGAGGGAAAAAGAAATAATCTCCCTCCTCTCTGGGGGAGGGGTAAAAAGGGCGTTAGCCCTACCTTAAAGGGTGGCGGGCGGGAAAAGATATAAACGGGGGTGGGGAATAACACAAGGGGAAGTGTCGGAATTGGCAGACGAGCATGATTTAGGATCATGTGCCGCAAGGCGTGGGGGTTCAAATCCCCCCTTCCCCACCACAAAGGAGACTAACCGCCATGAAAATAGCTAACTATGCCGATACCGAGCCCATCGAAGAGCTACCGGGGGTTTTAAAGCGCGAGGTCATTACCGCCTATGACGGGGCGCCCAACTTCTGCATGCGGGTCTTTGAGGTAGAGCCGGGCAGCTCAACCCCCTCCCATGCCCACGACTGGGAACACGAGGTATTCGTCCTTGCCGGCGAGGGGGTGGTGGAGGGAGCCGGGGGAGAGACACCGATAGGCCCCGACAGCGTGGTCTTTATCGCCCCCAACGAGCACCACTGCTTCATCAACACCGGCGGCGAGACTCTCCGCTTCATCTGCCTCATCCCCCTGCAAGAATAGACTGAAGACAATTAAACATCTTTTCTGAAAATACCACCAAAGGGTATTGACAAAAAGCAAAAATAGTGGTATCATTTAAGTTTGTTATAATGCCACTTCAAATTTCACCTTATTATACCCCTGTGCCCACCACCAGTTCGACTTTTGGCTAAGTGCTGCATTTGTACAAATTTATTTATCATTCAATTTTAGGAATAGGTGAGAGATAGCTTTTATGTTGCCAGAAAACAGACAATCAAACGTGCCATTTGTCCCCAGAAAATCCTACGCCAGGCTTCCCCAGATACTAGAAGTACCCAATCTACTTAAAGTCCAGACCGATTCCTTCCGCTGGTTCCAGGAAGAGGGGCTAAGACAGCTGCTGGGGGAAATATCCCCCATCGAGGACTTTACCGGTAACCGGCTTGCCCTCAGCTTTATCGACTACGAATTCCGCGAGCCCCACCACACGGAGTACGAGTGCCGGCAGAAAGACCTGACCTACGCCGCTCCCCTCTATGTCAGGACACAGCTGCTGGTCAAAGAGACCGGGGAAATCAAGGAACAGGAGCTGTTCTTTGGTGACATCCCCCTGATGACGGCCAAGGGCACCTTCATTACCAGCGGCGCCGAAAGAGTTGCCGTCAGCCAGCTGCTGCGCTCGCCGGGGGTCTATTTTTCCGTAGAGGAAGACGCCACCAGCGGCCGCCGGTTGTGCCACGCCAAGCTAATCCCCATCCGCGGTGCCTGGCTGGAGCTTGAGACCAGCAACCGGGATGTCATCTCAGCCAAGATAGACGGCAAGCGCAAAATACCCATCTCAACCCTGCTGCTGGCTATCGGTTTCAGCGGTGAAGAGCAGGTGCTCGAGCTGTTCAACAAGGAAGACAGCAACCCGGACCACCAGTTTATCCGGGCAACCGTAGACCGCGAGCCCCTGGTCAAGGATGAGCCGGAGGCGCTGCTCGACATCTACCGGAAGCTGCGCCCCGGAGACCCGCCCAACATTGATAACGCCCGCAAGCTGGTTAAAAACCTGTTTTTTGACCCCATGCGCTACGACCTGGGGGATGTGGGGCGGTATAAGCTAAACAAGCGGCTGGGGCTGGATGTTCTGGATAGCCAGCGGGCGCTGACCAAGGAAGATATCGTCGAGATAGTAAGACACATCATTATGATTAATAACGGCCACGACACCCCGGATGATGTTGACCACCTGGGCAACCGCCGGGTACGTACCGTCGGCGAGCTGATTCAGAACCAGTTCCGCATCGGGCTGCTGCGCCTGGAGCGGGTGGTCAGGGAACGAATGAGTATCCTGAGCACGGATATCATTACCCCCAGTGTTCTGGTCAATATCCGCCCGGTAATGGCCGCCGTCCGGGAATTCTTCGGCGGCTCACAGCTCTCCCAGTTTATGGACCAGACCAACCCGCTTGCCGAACTGACCCACAAGCGGCGCCTGTCGGCCATGGGGCCGGGGGGCCTTTCCCGTGAGCGCGCCGGCTTTGAGGTAAGGGATGTCCACTATTCCCACTACGGCCGAATCTGCCCCATTGAAACGCCGGAGGGACCCAACATCGGCCTCATCGGCTCGCTGGCTACCTACGGGCAGATAAACCGCTACGGATTTATCGAGACGCCCTACCGTAAGGTCATCGCCGAGCTGGGCAATAAATCCGCTGAGCTGGCGGGCCGGATAATCAGGGAGGCGGTTACCGACAAAGAAGGCAAGACCGTAGTCAAATCCGGAACTGCCGTTACCCCCCAGATTGCCGCAAAGCTGGCCAAATTACACAAAACTAAGATAAAGGTGGTACCCTTTGTCTCCAGCGAGGTTAATTATCTATCCGCCGACAAGGAGGACGACTATATTGTCGCCCAGGCCAACGCCCGGCTTGACCCCAACAACCACTTTGTCGATGAGAAGGTCGAAGCCAGGTACGCCGAGCGCTACGTGAGGGTGACCCCTGACGAGATACAATATATGGATGTTTCCCCCAAGCAGATAGTCAGCGTAGCCACCTCGTTAATTCCCTTCCTGGAGCACAACGACGCCAACCGCGCCCTGATGGGCTCCAATATGCAGCGGCAGGCGGTGCCCCTGCTCCGCCCCGAGGCGCCGGTGGTTGCCACCGGCATGGAAGCCGAAGTCGCCAAGCACAGCGGGCAGGTTCTCTTCGCCTCACACGATGGGGTAGTAACCTCGGTTACCGGCTCCCAGATTGTGATTACCCGCGATAACGGCGAGCAGGACATCTACCCGCTGATGAAATTCGTCCGCACCAACCAGGGTACCTGCATCAGCCAGAACTCGATAGTAAGCAAGGGCAACCGGGTGGAGGCGGGGCAGGTCCTGGCCGACAGCTCGTCTACCGAATACGGCGAGCTGGCTCTGGGGCAGAATGTAATCTGCGCCTTTATGAGCTGGGAAGGATATAACTTTGAGGACGCTATTATCATCTCCAACCGCCTGGTAGAGCAGGACAAGTTCACCTCTATTCACATTGAGAAGCACGAGATAGAAGCCCGCGACACCAAGCTGGGGCCGGAAGAGATTACCCGCGATATACCCAACGTCGGCGAGGAAAGCCTGCGTGAGCTGGACGAAGAAGGCATCGTGCGCATCGGCGCCGAGGTCGGCTCGGACGATATACTGGTGGGCAAGATTACCCCCAAGGGGGAGACCGAGCTGTCCGCCGAGGAGAAGCTGCTGCGGGCTATCTTCGGGGAGAAAGCCCGGGAGGTTAAAGACACCTCGCTGCGGGTGCCTCACGGCGAGTGGGGCAAGGTGATTAACGTTAGAGTCTTCTCCCGTGAGAACGGCGACGACCTGCCCGCCGGCGTTAACCAGTGGGTACAGGTCTGGATTGCCCAGAAGCGAAGGGTTTCCGTCGGCGATAAGCTGGCCGGGCGGCATGGGAATAAGGGGGTCATCTCCCTGATAGCCCCCGCCGAGGATATGCCCTTCCTACCCGACGGCACCCCGGTGGATATTATCCTTAACCCCATAGGCGTGCCGTCAAGGATGAACCTGGGGCAGGTGCTGGAGACCCACCTGGGGTGGGCCGCCGAGATGATGGGCATGAAGGTGCTTACCCCCGTATTTGACGGCGCCAGCGACGTTGCCATTGAAGACGCCCTGGCCAGAGCCTGGCTCGCCCGCAAAGCCGGGGCTATCGACCTTGACCCGGCTAACGACCACCCCACCCTGCAAATAGAGCCAGCCAAAGCTTGGCTTAAAGAGCAGGGGTACGACGGGGATAAAGTGTTCAGCGATGACTACCCCGGGGTGGCTAAAGAGGCCTGCCTGCGCCTGTGGCTGGAAGAGATGGGGGTAGCCAGCCAGAAGCTGGACCGGGAGCATATTGAAAAGGCAGTGGAGAAGATAAGGCTGGAACAGAAGCTGGTCCCGCCGGTGGTGGGCAAGGCTGTCCTGCGCGACGGGCGCAGCGGTGCGCCCTTTGACCAGCCGGTAACGGTGGGCAGTATCTATATGATGAAGCTGATTCACCTCGTCGAGGACAAGGTTCACGCCCGCTCCACCGGACCCTACTCCCTCATCACCCAGCAGCCGCTGGGTGGTAAAGCCCAGTTCGGCGGTCAGCGCTTCGGAGAGATGGAAGTGTGGGCGCTGGAAGCCTACGGCGCCGCCCATAACCTGCAGGAAATCCTGACCATTAAATCGGATGACGTTACCGGCCGTGCCAAGACCTACGAGGCTATAGTCAAGAACGAGGATATTTTACAGCCGGGGGTACCGGAATCATTCCGGGTCCTGGTTAAAGAATTGCAGAGCCTGGGGCTGGCTATAGAGGTTATTAACGAAGAGGAAAGGGCACCTACCGAGGAGGTCAAAGAAGCCCCCAAAGCCGAGGCAGAGGCTGAAGTGACCGAGGAAGCTAAAGAAGTCCCCAAGTTAGGGATAGAGCTTGAGGCTACTGAAGAAGTTGCCGAAGCCCCTAAAGCGGAAGCAGAGGCTGAAGTGACCGAGGAAGTTACCGAAGCCCCCAAAGCCGAGGCTAAGACCGCTAAGAAAGCTAAAAAAGCCCCTAAAGCCGAGGCAGAGGCTGAAGTTGCCGAAGCCCCCAAAGCCGAGGCTAAGACCGCTAAGAAAGCTAAAAAAGCCCCTAAAGCCGAGGCAGAGGCTGAAGTTGCCGAAGAGGTCGCCGAAGCCCCCAAAGCCGAGGCTAAAGCTAAGGCGAAGAAAGCTAAAAAAGCCCCTAAAGCAAAGGCGGAGGTTAAGACCGCCGAGGATTCAACTGAGCCAGAGGAAAAGGTAGAAAAAGAAGATGCTTGAGGTTAATGATTTTGATGCTATCCGTATTTCACTTGCCTCTCCGGAACAGATAAGAAGCTGGTCCTACGGAGAGGTAACCAAGCCCGAAACTATTAATTACCGTACCCTGAAACCGGAGCGGGACGGGCTTTTCTGCGAGCGTATCTTTGGTCCCACCAAGGACTTCGAATGTTACTGCGGTAAGTACAAGCGGATACGCTACAAGGGGATTATCTGCGATAAGTGCGGCGTGGAGGTCGCCCGGGCCAAGGTTAGAAGGGAGCGCATGGGGCACATCGAGCTTGCCTGCCCGGTGAGCCATATCTGGTTCGCCAAGGGAATACCCAGCCGTATGGGGCTATTGCTCGACCTGTCCCCCCGCAGCCTGGAGCGCGTCCTCTACTTTTCCCACTATATCATCACCTCAATAAATGAGCCGGCGCGCCAGGAAGCTATTGAGCAGCTGAAAGAAAACAGCGCCCAGCAAATTACCGAAAAAGAGAGCGCCCTGGAAGCTAAAGTGACCGAGATGGAGCAGGCGGAGGCTACGGTGGAGGAGATAAACAAACTGCGGCAGGGCTTCGCCGAGGAGAAAACCCAGTGCGAAGAGAAGCTTGCCTCCGATATAGAGCTGCTCCAGGACCTGCGGACATTTGCCCTGCTCACCGAGAACCAGTATTACGAACTGAAACAGAGATACGGCCCGGTCTTTGAGGCCGGCATGGGCGCCGAGGCCGTTCTGCAATTATTGAAAGACCTGAATCTGGACGAAACGCGCAACGGTCTGCTCCAGGAAACCCGCTCCGCTTCCGGCCAGCGCCGCCGCCGGGCAGCCAAGCAGCTGCAGGTGGTGGAGGCTTTCCGCCGCAGCGGCAACAAGCCGGAGTGGATGATTCTGACGGTGCTGCCGGTGCTGCCCCCCGATTTAAGGCCCATGGTACAGCTCGACGGGGGGAGATTCGCCACCAGCGACCTCAACGACCTCTACCGGCGGGTCATCAACCGCAACAACCGGCTGCGCCACCTGCTGGAAATAGGGGCGCCGGAGATTATTATCCGCAACGAGAAGAGAATGCTCCAGGAAGCGGTCGATTCCCTCGTCGATAACGGGCGGAGGGGACGGGCGGTTTCTATCAGCGGTAATCATAAATTAAAGTCCCTTTCCGATATGCTGCGGGGCAAGCAGGGGCGTTTCCGCCAGAACCTGCTGGGCAAGCGGGTCGACTACAGCGGACGCTCAGTTATTGTGGTTGGTCCCGAGCTAAAGCTTAACCAGTGCGGACTGCCCCGGCGGATGGCGGTGGAGCTGTTTAAGCCCTTTATCATGCGCCGCCTGGTGGAGCAGGGGCTGGCTCACAACATCAAGAGCGCCCGCCGTCTGGTGGAGCGGAATAAGCCCGAGGTATTTGCCATCCTTGAGGAGGTGGTAAAGGAGCGGCCGGTGCTGCTTAACCGCGCCCCTACTCTGCACCGACTGAGCATTCAGGCTTTTGAGCCGGTGCTTATCGACGGCAGCGCCATCCAGATACACCCCCTGGTATGTTCCGCTTTCAACGCCGATTTCGACGGCGACCAGATGGCAGTTCACGTTCCCCTGTCCAAATCAGCGGTGAAGGAAGCCAGGCAGGTTATGCTGAGCAGCCAGAATATGCTGCTGCCCAGCTCCGGTGAGCCGATAGTAACCCCGACCCTGGATATGGTCCTGGGCTGCTACTACCTGACCAGCATCATACCCGGCGCCAAGGGTGAGGGCGCAACCTTCGGCAGTTTTGAAGAGGCCAAGCTGGCCTATGAGCTGGAGCACATCGACCTCAGGGCCGAGATTGAGGTCAGGAAGCAGCAGGAAAACGGCCAGAAGATAAAGACCAGCGTGGGGCGTATTATGTTCAACGATGTCCTGCCCGCCGAGCTCGGCTTCTACAACGAGTCCATCGATAAGGGAATCTTAAAGCAGATAGTGACCGATTGCTATCAGCTCTTGAGCGGCGAGGACACCACCAGGGTGGTAGACAGCATCAAACATCTGGGCTTTACCTACGCGATATCCAGGTGCCCCCGAGTAAGCCCAAGCTGCTGGAAGAAGCCGCGGAGAGGATTGCCATTATCGAAAACCAGTATAACAAGGGCTTAATCACCGAGGACGAAAAGTACAGCAACACCATCGGGATATGGATGGAAACTACCGACCGCATTACCGACATCATTTCCAAGACCCTCGACCGCTACGGCGGCATCTATATGATGGCTACCTCGGGAGCCAAGGGTAATATATCCCAGATAAGGCAGATGGCCGGCATGAGGGGGCTGATGACCGACCCCGCCGGTAAGATTATCGACTTCCCGATTAAGTCGGGGCTGCGCGAGGGCCTGAGCGTGCTGGAGTATTTTATCTCCACCCACGGCGCCAGAAAGGGACTGGCCGATACCGCCTTAAGGACTTCCGATTCGGGCTACCTTACCCGGCGCCTGATTGACGTCGCCCAGGATGTGATTACCCGCGAAGAGGACTGCGGCACCGCCGATGGAATGTGGATATCGGAACCAAAGGAAAAGGAATTGCTGCCATCGTTTGCCGAGCGCATCATCGGCCGGCTGGCGGCGGCTAAAATAGCTAAACCCAAGGCCAAGAAGGTCATTGTTGACCGCAACGAGGAGATTGACGAGCAGAAAGCCAACGAGATTATCGCCGCCGGCATAACCAAGGTCTATGTCCGCTCACCCTTAAGCTGCCGCTCCCGGCACGGCGCCTGCCAGCGCTGCTACGGCCGCGACCTTGCCCGAAGGCATCTGATTGACCTTAATACCGCCGTGGGCATCATCGCCGCCCAGAGCATCGGCGAACCGGGCACCCAGCTGACCCTTCGTACCTTCCACACCGGCGGGGTGGTGGGGCTGGATATCACCAGCGGTCTGCCCAGGGTGGAGGAGCTTTTTGAAGCCAGACCGCCCAAGGGCCAGGCCGTTATATCTGAGATAGACGGCGAAGCCGAGGTAATCGAGAGCGACGAGGGCAAAACCATCAGAATCACCAGCGCCGAGATGTACCGCGACGAATACCCGCTGCCCGCCGGCTGGAAGGTTACAGTGAAAAAGGGCCAGTGGGTGGATATCGGCGCCGAGCTTGCCGGCCCGCCTGCTGAGAAGAAAGGTTCAAAGAAGACGGTAGCCCTGGCCACCGAGGCTAAACCGATTATCGCCTCGGTCGCCGGTGAGGTAATCATTGAAAAAAAGAAGCTGTTTATCAACTACATGGAGGAGGAACAGCAGGAGTACACCATCCCCGCCAGCGCCCACATCCGGGTCCAGACCGGGGAGAAGGTAAAGGCGGGGCAGCAGCTCACCGAGGGCTCTATTAACCCGCAGGATATCCTGCGTATCCTGGGTAAAGAAGCCACCCAGCAGTACCTGGTAGACGAGGTACAAAAAGTGTACCGCTCCCAGGGGGTGACCATCAACGATAAGCACATCGAGGTTATCGTCCACCGCATGCTGTCTAAAGTCCGCATTGATTCTTCGGGCGATACCGACCTGGTGCCCGGCGAGCTGATAGATATCTTCCGTTACGAGGATATCAACGCTAAAGTTCTTGCCGAAGGTGGCGAGCCGACTACTGCTCATACGGTGCTGATGGGCATCACCAGGGCTTCGCTGAATACCGATAGCTGGCTGGCGGCCGCCTCCTTCCAGGAGACCACCAGAGTGCTCACCGAGGCCGCCGTCAAGGGCGAGATTGACCGGCTGGTGGGGCTTAAAGAGAATGTGATTATCGGCAAGCTGATTCCGGCCTGTTACCCGCTCCCCGAAGAGCCGGCGCCGCCGCCGATTGAGGAAGGCGAGGAGATGCCGAGCTGGGTAATCGGAGATATGCCAAAGTCAGCCGATGAGGAGCCTCTGGGTTTAGCCGCCAGCCCGGCCGTCGAGGAAGCGCCAGAGTTAACTACCGAGGAAACGCCGGTTGCCGAGGAAGCGCCAGAGTTAACTACCGAGGAAACACCAGACGTAAAAGCCGAGGAGACACCGGCCCCGGCCGAAGAAGAGGCGCCGGAGGCGGCTATTGAAAAGGAAAAGGAAGAAGAGACTATCGAATAGCTATCCGGAAATACAGGTTATTTATAAAAGTCGCCCCAATAAAAAGCGGGCGACTTTCCCTTTTATCCGGCTGTGATGTGCTATAATAGGCTAAATTATGGGGGATAGTAAAACAGACCGCATCATTTCAGGTAAGCCCGGCAGCGAGGACGTAACCCTGGACAGCAGCCTGCGGCCCCGGCTCTTTAACGACTTCATCGGGCAGGAAAAGATAAAGGATAACATCAATATAGCCATCACCGCGGCTAAGGGGCGGGGGGAGGCGCTGGACCATGTCCTGCTCTACGGGCCCCCCGGGCTGGGCAAGACCACCCTGGCTTATATCATCGCCGCCGAGATGGGGGTCAATATCAGGATTACCTCGGGTCCGGCGGTGGAGCGCACCGGAGACCTGGCGGCTATCCTGACCAACCTGCGCAACCACGACATACTCTTTATCGACGAAATCCACCGTTTAAACCGGGCAGTGGAAGAAGTGCTGTACCCCGCCATGGAGGACTTTGCCCTGGATATTGTCATCGGCAAGGGGCCCGGCGCCCGCAGCCTGCGCTTGAACCTGCCCGATTTTACCCTCATCGGCGCCACCACCCGCTTTGCCCTGCTCAGCCCCCCCTTGAGAGACCGCTTTGGCGCCGTCTACCGCCTCGATTTCTACCAGCAGGAAGCCATAGAGAAAATCCTCATTCGCTCAGCCAGGATTCTGCAGGTAAAGGCGGAAAATGACGGGCTTAAAGAGATAGCCCGCCGGGCGCGAGGCACACCGCGCGTTGCCAACCGGCTGCTAAAGCGAGTGCGGGACTACGCCCAGGTTATGTCCGACGGCGTCGCCACTAAAGAAGTTGCCGTTGAGGCGCTGTCTAAATTAGAGGTGGACAAAATCGGCCTGGACGAGATAGACCACAAGCTGCTCCGCACCATCGTGGAGAAGTTTAACGGGGGGCCGGTGGGGCTGGATACCATCGCCGCCTCCATCAGCGAGGAAGCCGATACCATCATGGATGTCTACGAGCCTTACCTGCTACAGCTGGGCTTTCTGGAGCGGACTCCGCGGGGGCGGTTAGCCACCGAAGCCGCCTACCAGCACCTGGGGCTGCCCTACAACAAAAAGTCCCCGCAGAGCACGCTGTGGGAGGGTTGATTTAATTATTCACCCCCTTACTACCCCCACCTGTTCTTAAGTCGTTTTATCTCCCACCCTCATAAGCTACGCTCCTAAAACTTTCTTATTCCTCCCCTCCTCCCGTTAACGAGGGTTTATCTTCCCACCCTGACCCACCTACAGGGGTTGGTACCCCTAATTCCCTGCTTTTGGGGGTGGGGAAAAGGGCTTTAGCCCTACCTTAAAGGGCGGCGGGCGGGAATAGATATAATTTGGGGGTGGGGTTAGCCCCTTGATAAATAACCCCAGATAAAGCTAAGATTATAAAGTGAAATTATTGATTCACTGCTGCTGCGCCCACTGCGCCGCCTACACTGTTGATTACTGGCGGGAGCAGGGCTGCGAAGTCAGCGCCTTCTGGTATAACCCTAATATCCACCCCTACCTGGAGCACCAGCACCGCCTGGAGGCAATGCAGTCCCTGGCTGAAACGATGAGCCTGCCCCTGATAACAGCCGAAGGCTATGACATCATCGACTATTTCCGCCAAGTAGTCGGGCACGAGGCTGAGCGCTGCCGGCACTGCTTTAAGCTACGCCTTTCTAAAACAGCCGAGACCGCCAAAGAGATGGGCTTTGACGCCTTCACCACCACCCTGCTCATCAGCCCCCAGCAGAAGCACGAGCTGATTAAAGAGGCCGGCGAGGAACTGTCAAAAGAAACGGGTGTGGATTTCCTCTATGCCGACTTACGCAAGCGCTACTCGGACAGCCGCCACATGACCAAGCCCATGGACCTCTACCGCCAGCAGTACTGCGGCTGTGTCTACAGTGAGTGGGAGCGCTACGCCGGTATAACCATAAAATAAGGGGGGTCTCTAAAGAGACCCCCCTGTGATACCAGCGATAAACGCCGGTCTATTCAGCGGGTAAATGCACGACAACCTTCTTGGCTAACATATGCTCGCTGTCAAAGACGGCGCGTGCCAGCTGCCTCTCCCCCACAGCGGTAAAGCCGTTAAGGACGAACACCGTGCCCTCGTTATAGCGCAGGGTGACCGGCCTGCCGTCTTGAGGGGTTATTTCTATAGTTTCTAAAGAAACATCGGTGATAACGCCGCTGACGCGGTCGCGGGTAACCGGCTTGATAATCAGCACAATCTTAGCCAGGTTTTCACCGTTGGCTAACCAGACCACTACTCTGTCGCCGACCTCAATATCACTGAATTCAGCCTTCTCGCCAGAGGGGCGGATAATCTCCGGATAGATCTCAGGGAGGGGTACGCTTTCTGTTTGAGTAAGCTGATTCTGAACTCTGACCCTCGCCTGATTGGATACCGAAGCCCCGGCTCTTACCCGGTTCTGAACACCCGTATCCTGCTCTTCTTGAGCATTGACCTCTGCCTGGTTTTGAAGCCTGAACCGCTGGAGCAGAGATGCAATCGGCCGCCGCCCATCCAGCAGGAAGTATCTGGTATTTTCGTCCACTCTTATGGCTACCTCGTCCTCTCCGGACTGAACTTTAAAGTATGCCTGATTTTCCTCGTCAACCTCGGTTACCGTGCCCTTAACTATCCTGCCCTGAAAGTCCTCAGTCCAGGGCAGAGGCTCATCCGCATTAGCCAGGGCGGGAAGAGCCATGCCTAAAACCAGACTGAGGGCTATTACTGACGCTACCGTTACTTTTAGAACCGACATGATTTTACTT
>Ga0315549_1002498_pt1 | contig 17423 bp, 13 predicted proteins | sample SalMarSW160200MG_FD_203101 | JGI IMG/M metagenome (GOLD analysis project Ga0315549, IMG submission 203101) | Salt marsh sediment microbial communities from the Plum Island Ecosystem LTER, Massachusetts, United States - Salt Marsh Sediment SW1601-200 ... | reverse complement strand
GGACGAGGTGATATACGGTGACTGTGCTCCATGGCCCGGGGATGCAGATGGTGATGGCGATTCTTTGCAGAGGATTCGCGCCAGCGGAAACTATTGCGGCAATGACCCAGAAAACTGGCAGAGCGCTAAGCCTTCCCCAGGCTCAGCTAATCCATAGTATCCTGCCACCGAAGCCAAATATCGGATTGAATTACTGTCCAGCCACACACGCTAAGGGCAGCGGCTTTTTGCTATCCGTCTGATGAATATCCGATAAAGGCTATTTTACCTCCGAAGCTTACCAATAGAACCAGCATACTCAATCAATTGACAGCCGAAAAGGCTACTGTTAATCTATCTCTATGGCTCGTATCTCATCAATCACAATTTTGACTTGCCTAGCTTTGTGTTTTGGGGGTTGCAAGGCTCCGGACGAGAGCGAGCCTATATGGGAGCAAATCAAGATCGATGACTTGGCCCCTGCTTATCGTAAAAAAGAGACCGAGGCCCAATCGCCCAAAGTGATGAACTTCGATGTCCACGTCTTTGAGGTACCGGCTGAAAACATCGCTAAGTTGAACCATGTCTGGCCGATGCTGGCTATAAATCGACTACGGTTCAGTAATTATGATGCATTCATCGCCAACTCGTTCAGGGTCGGGCTTGGCCGAATGAACACTTGGCGCAGAATTCAAGATATGTTGACTATAGCCGGTAGTCAAAAAATACTGACAGTCTCAATTGTGCTAGCTGACGGACAGTCCGAGGACTTGACGATTATTGGATTAGGTGCAAAGCGGACAATATCTTTTATCTCCGGCAAGAGCTCATTAAATAAGGCAGTAATTGGGCCAGGTACTATAGCCCTACGGATAAAAGCTGCCGGCATCAGTGGTGTGCCTAACGCAAGCAAACTCGTTGCGTATCCTGTCTTTACAGTGCCCGTGAAAACTAATATTCCCAGATTGGCCGACCGTACCAAAGAACGTGAGTTCGCTTTTTCACCTGCTGCGTTCGGATTGAAGATGAACATGGGAGATTTTGTACTTTTAGGACCAGCCGAATATAACAGTGACACTTCAATGCTGACGGGCCTATTTTTCAGCAAACCCAAAGGCAGTCTATTTCCAACAGATGTCACAGGCCAGACATCTAAACTAAAGCCAGCCGTCAGGTTGTTTTTACTCGTTTGCACAGGCATAAGCGATTAAGTGCGTATGCGTGATTCAACTGTAGCATTGACTCGATGCACGAGCTATGACCAGCAGAAAATTGCCGAGGCAATTAAGCGACAGTTTGAGTTGCTCGGTGGCCTGAGCAGGTTTGTCAAGCCCGGTGATACTGTTTTACTCAAACCCAATTTCATTGCTCCACGGTCTCATCGTCATGCCACACAAACACATCCTGTTGTTATCGTTGAGACCGCACGTTTACTGAAAGACTTCGGTGCAAAGCCCTTTGTAGGCGATTCGCCGGCATGGGGAAACGCGTTTTCCTGTGCGGCGGCATTGAAACTGCACGAGCCCTTAAAGAAATTGTCGGTGACGGTCAAACAACTTGATAAACCGCGAATGCGTAAGGTTGGACTTAAGAATACAAAGGTCGGCATAAGCTCGCTTGCACTCGATGCGGATGTGATTATAAACCTGCCGAAATTCAAATCGCATCAGCAGCTTGTTGCTACGTTCGCGGTTAAAAATATGTTCGGCTGTGTCAGCGGCAAGCGAAAGGCAATATGGCACTTCCGGAAAGGAGGAAAGCCTGAAAATTTCTGTGAAATACTTATCGACATATACAGATATCTGAATCCCGTTCTTACCATTATCGATGGCGTGTCGGTTATGGATGGTCAGGGTCCCATCCGTGGCAGAACAAGGCCCCTGAGCTGGCTTATCGGTGGGACTGATCCGATTGCCTGTGAGACTATCTGCTGTAAGCTCGTAAACATCCAGCCGGATAGTCTGCCAATTATCAAGACGGCAAAAAAGACGGGATTCGGTTGTTCGGATATTACTGAAATTGAAATTTTAGGTGACGACTTCTCTCAGCATATATGTACAGACTTCGAGCTGCCCAAGCTTTTTCCCGTCAGGTTCCCATTTCTGCATGTCTGCAAAAGTATCTTTAAGCAGGTGTTGCTGCTGGCTAAATCGGTTAAGACGAAATCGAGAGCCCATGCTAAAAAAACTAATCCGTACATAGATCAAAAATAACAAATAAAAGTATCTTCACCAGCCAGAGTAAGTTCATTGACAGTAAAAAGGCTGAAAGATAACATAGTGCCTTTCATAGTTGCTGGAGAATTGTCAATGGCTGATGTGACTTTGATTACAGGTGACGGGATTGGGCCGGAAATCGCAGAAGCTGCCCGCAGATGCATCGACGCTACGGAAGCTGGCATTAACTGGGATGTGGCTGAGGCCGGCATCGAAGCAATGCAAAAGTACGGCGCCCCCCTGCCACAGAAAACCGTTGACTCTATCAAGAAGACCGGCGTTGCGTTAAAAGCCCCGATCACCACCCCTGTAGGCAAAGGCTATCGTAGTATAAACGTGCACCTTCGCCAATCACTTGATCTTTATGCATGTCTGAGGCCGTGTAAAAGCTATAAGGGTGTGCGGAGCCGATACTCGAACATCGACCTTGTTGTAGTGCGAGAGAATACCGAAGACCTTTATGCGGGAATTGAGTTTGAAAAAGGCAAAGACGACACTGTGGAGATCACCAACTGGATAAACAAACATAGCGAGCGAAAAATAACTAAAGATTCCGGCATCAGCATAAAACCTATTTCCGTCAAAGCGACAGATCGCATAGTTACGTTCGCTTTTGAATATGCCCGTAAGATGAGCCGAAAGAAGGTAACTTCTGTTCACAAAGCGAACATCATGAAATTCTCAGATGGATTGTGGCTTGAGGTTAGTCGGGAGGTAGCAAAGCGTTACACAGACATTGAATTCGAAGACCGCATCGTAGACAATATGTGCATGCAATTAATTCAGAAGCCGGAGTTGTACGATGTAATCGTCCTGCCGAATCTGTACGGTGACATACTAAGCGACCTATGCGCAGGCTTAGTCGGCGGACTCGGCGTTGCACCTGGCGCAAACATCGGTGACAGAACAGCGATATTTGAAGCAACTCATGGCAGTGCACCAAAATACAAAGGTCAAAATAAGGTCAATCCTACAGCCTTAATACTTAGCGGTGTGATGATGCTCAGACACATAAACAAAACTGCCGAAGCAGATAAACTCGAAAACGCTATCGCTACCGTGATCGCCGAGGGCAAAAATGTTACTTACGATATGAAAGAAGACCGAAATGATCCAACGGCGGTCGGCACAAGCCAGATGGCCGATGCGATTATCAAAAAGATAAAAGCGGGCATATAACCAAGACTTTAAAATCAACCTTGACCAAGATTCGAATGGCTAAAACAGTTGCCATTTCGGCATGATAGATACCTAAGTCCTTCTTTTAGCCTCAAGAAACCTGATAATGCTATAAATGGTGTGATTATATGGAACAGCAATTTGATGTTGCTGAGCTAACTTTATTACAGCTCCATTAAGGGCATCCATTTCGGTTCTCTTGCCCGCGAGTATGTCCTGAAGCGTTGACGATTTATGCTCTGCCGTATCCGGCACGAGCTTATCATAGAAAGCCTTTAGAAAATCGCCTGCCGATTGCCAGTGCGTGCTATAGCCTGCAGCCGTCATAACCAAAAAGGCCTCCTGGACAACGGCGTTCATTAGTGAGCGTGTAGATTCGTTCTCTGCTAAAGCTCCGTAAGGAACATCAATAATCGCCCCCAGTGGATTTAGAGCACAATTATAAAGCATCTTCGCCCATAGGTCTTTTTCAATACACGTTGTTATCTCGCAAGGTATGTCTCCCTTTGCTATAGAATCACTCAATCTCTCTACGAATGACAGCCCTCCGCCGAACAGAGAACCGATGTGAATAGCATCTGCATGTACAGTTACTGTGACTTCGTTAGGCTTTGGTCTTTGAAAACCTGTAATAACGCGTGCATTATAAATCAGGTCGGCGTCAAAAAAATAGTCAAAAATCTCTGCGTTGCCCCAGCCATTTTGAAACAGGACAATCTTTGTCGTTTTATCGAATAGGCGATTTCTCTGCGAGAGCTCCTGTGCTGCTGCCTGAGAATCAAAAGACTTGGTGCATACAAGTATATAGTCGTATGTTCCGCCTTCAATTTCATTGAGCAAGCAATAACTGCCGAATCTCTCGGGACCAGCGTAATAGTCACCGAAGATACCTGTTCTGCTCAGGCCCTCAGATCTTAAGCAACGGACAGTGTTGTCTCTGGCGATAATGTCAACGTCAGCTCGTGATTTGAGCAGGCAACTGGCAATACCGAGCCCAACTGAACCGCCACCGTATATTAACGCTCGCATAGTATCAGCCATTATAATCTGTAAGTTGACTCAGAAAAAGCTCCAAGTTGCATAGACAGCGTTGGGTAAACGCTGTATGTCCTTTCGATCTGCTGCGGAGGATGCTAATGGGAGTAACTATTGATTATTGTTACAAAACGAGGTAATCTTATTGCATATTGATCTGTATGGTACCGGTGTGTAGATGAATAGCCAAGCTTACATTAAATTGATTTCGGGTTCGGAAACCAGTTTGGGTGCAGCAATATTACGTTCGCTCTTGACGGTTCCTGAGATAATATACTCAGGCGCTGTCAGGCTGCGCGATTTCCTCTATTTTAAGCGATTGCTGAAGATCTACCATGTCGGCGCTTTAGTTTTTAGTGTTGGCAACATAACGACCGGTGGTACCGGAAAAACACCTTTCGTTATTTGGCTATACAAACAGATAACTCATAACTCAAAACTTAAAACTCAAAACTACAAATGTGCGATACTTACACGCGGCTATAAAACTCGTCGTGCGTCGTGCGTGATGCGTCGTGTGAAAAACGAACGCGATACACGATACGCAATACGCAATACGCTAATTGATGAGCCGGCGATTCTTACTAGAAACTGTCCACAGGCAGAAATCATTGTAAATCCAGACCGCGTTGCAGGGGCAACGTTAGCAATAAACAATTTCGGAGCAGATATTTTAATTATGGACGACGGATTTCAGCATCGTCGATTGCATAGAGATCTGGATATTGTGATGGTTGACGCAACCTGTCCTTTCGGCTATGGAAGAATGCTTCCAGCAGGACTGCTGCGAGAACCAATCTCAGCACTGAAAAGAGCAGATGCGGCTGTGATCACAAGATGTGACCAAACTGCGCCTAACGAACTGAACGCACTCGAAAAAACTCTTCTAAAGCAAAATGCAAATCTTACTATCGCACGGACTATTCATGCCCCTACTTGCGCAAAAACTACTAACGATGAAAAAATCAACCTTGAAAATTTGAAAACCAACAAGGTATTTGCATTTTGCGGCATAGGCAATCCCCAATCTTTTCTAAAGACCATACATGCTATAGGAGCCAAGGTGGTTGGTAGTAAAATCTTTAACGACCATTATCAGTACACAGCCGATTGCCTGGATAACATATATACAACGGCCAGGGCTTGTGGAACGGATTTAATCCTGACAACAGAAAAAGACTGGACCAAGATAACCCCATTCGACACACTAAAAGAGGACAAGACACCAAAACTGGCGTATTTGGCTATCGAGGTAAGGTTCTTAGCCGGCGAGCAAAAGCTAATAGGCTTGATTGAGGATGTGTTAGCCAGTAAAATCTTGAAAAAAGAAAAGTTGAAATAGCAAGAGGTAAAAACGTCGCATGATGCCCGAAAGTCTACTAAAAATTGTCACAAATCTCGGCTCACCAAAGGTACTGGTAGTCGGTGATTTCATGCTGGATATTTATGTCTACGGGGACGCTCTGCGAATCAGTCCGGAGGCACCCGTTCCCGTACTGAATGTTACTGATACTGAGTACCGCTGTGGGGGAGCAGGATCAGTGGCCGCGAATCTCGCTGCGTTTGGCGCGAAACCCTATTGTCTCGGCATCATCGGAGACGACCAGAACGGCAAAACTCTCAAACAAAAACTCACCGAGATAGGTGCCGACATAACAAATCTCATCGAGGCACCTGATCGTCCTACCATAAGTAAGCAACGGCTGATTGGCTTAGCTCAGCACCGACATCGACAGCAGCTTATAAGAATGGACCAAGAGTCTACGGAGCCGTTTTCCGAGGCGCAATATGGCAGAATACTTCAGGCATACAAGGACATATTGGCGGAAGTTGACATAGTCTGTTTGCAGGACTATAACAAAGGTGTGCTTAGCTCATTGCTCTGTAGAGAAATGATACTGTTTGCGACCCAAACGAATAAGAAAGTCCTTGTTGACCCATCGCTAACGAGCGACTACACGAACTATGCGGGTGCAACGTTAATCACGCCGAACCGCAAAGAGGCCTCCACGGCAACGGGCATCGAGATACAAACGGTTCAGACGGCAGCTAAAGCAGCGGAGCAACTCTATCAGGACCTTATGCTCAAGGTTGTGGTAATCACACTCGACAAAGAGGGTGCCTACTTAAAAACAGAAACGCAAAGCGAATTGGTGCCCACTAAACCTCGCAGCGTCTACGATGTCACGGGAGCAGGCGATATCGTCCTGGCAATGCTGGCGGTAATGCTCGCGGCTGGGTATGATTACAAAACGGCTGTACAACTATCTAATATAGCCGGCGGCATCGAAGTGGAAAAATTCGGGGCCGCAACTGTGACTATCGATGAGATCGCTAATGAACTTATCAGGCAAAATGCCCACCAGAACAACAAGCTGAAGTCCATCGACACTCTGGCAGAAGAACTGGCAGTGTGCCGAAAGCAAAAGCGGACTATTGTTTTCACAAACGGCTGTTTTGACGTAATACACCGTGGGCATGTCGAATACTTGAATTTCTGCAGGCGCCACGGCGACGTAGTTGTCATCGGCCTAAATAGCGATAGCTCGGTCAAAACTATCAAGGGACCTGAACGCCCGGTAAATAATCAGGAAGATAGAGCCACTGTATTAGCAGCTATGGAAGCGGTAGACTATATTACGATCTTCGATGAACCTGATCCGCTAAAGTTGATCAAACAAGTAAAGCCCAATGTGTTAATCAAGGGCGAAGACTGGGTGGGTGAAGGCGTTGTTGGTCGAGAGTTCGTTGAATCGTATGGCGGCAAAGTTATCCTCGCACCACTTGTCGAGGGTAAAAGTTCAACTGTAACAATTGATAAAATGAATTCGCTGCATACAAAAACATGATGAATAAAACCATGGATGCACAAATTACCTCTGCGATAGAAACGCACAAGAAACTGGTTGACCAGTTGCAGACGCGTGGTGTCGATGTAATCACGGCTGCCGCCGAGGCAATCACAGAGGCTCTAAAGCAAGATGGCACAGTATACCTTTGTGGAAACGGAGGCTCAGCAGCAGATGCTCAACATATAGCAGGAGAGTTGGTCGGTAGATTCAATAGGCAGCGACGAGCGCTACCAGCGGTGGCATTTTCAACCAACACATCAATTTTGACATCTATTGCTAACGATTATGCCTACGAAGATGTGTTCGCCCGGCAGGTCGAGGCATTTGTTAACAAAGGTGATATTCTGTGGGCGTTTTCCACAAGTGGAACCTCGTCAAATGTGGTCAAAGCAGCCCGGTTGGCAAAAGAAAAAGGTGCTCGTGTATTGGCTTTCACAGGAAGAGCCAATAGCGAGCTTGAGCAAATCGCTGATATCTGCTTCTACGCCGGTAGCGAATCTACCGCGCGAAGCCAAGAAATCCACCAACTCGGCTACCATATTATATGCGATCTCGTTGAGCAGAATTTCTGCGAATAGTCCAGCCATAACAGATTTGGATAATTATGTCTAAGAAAGCCATATTCCTTGATCGTGACGACACGCTGATCGAAGACCCGGGATACATCAACGATCCCGATCAGCTAAAGCTGCTGGATGGTGTGCCTGAGGCGTTAAAAGAACTAAAGCAACTGGGCTATAAGCTAATCGTCGTCTCGAACCAATCGGCTGTGGCTCGGGGAATAGTTACAGAGAAAGTGCTCGGCGAAATACACGAGCGGTTGAAGCAAATGCTGGCCAAAGAGGGAGCGTACCTGGACCGGATATACTACTGCCCATATCATCCGGAAGGTGTTATCCAAAAATACCGCAAAAAAAGCGACTATAGAAAACCAAATCCAGGTATGCTGCTAACCGCAGCCAAAGAGATGGACCTCGACCTTAGCCAATCCTGGTTGATCGGCAACAGCGCCGGTGATATCCAAGCGGGCCAGCGAGCCGGATGCAAGACCATTCTTATAAATCGCCACCTCGACTCAACAAAACTTCAAGGTAACCAACCAAATCCAGACTACACCGCTGTGAACATAAAAGAGGCGACAAACATAATAAAAAAATCACACGGCCACATCAATAATAACGAAGCCACAGCAAATAGAGACACCACCAGTCAGGCTGAATCGCTCCCACCAGCAGAAGATACTCAACCATCTGTTCAACACGACTCACAAACCTTTGAACAAACCCGGCAAACAGAATCTGAAATACGCCAAGCAACACATAATCAACATGAGATGCCAAACAGTAAAACCGAACAGTTATTAGAACGTGTGTTAGAGCAGCTAAAGAACATGCAGCGAACAGATATGTTTACCGAATTCTCGGTGATGCGATTGATTGCCGGAATCGTTCAAATCATTGTTTTATTTTGTCTGCTCGTGACTATTTGGCTTCTAATGAGTCCGGCCCGACAGGATAGCGCAGTTTTGATTGCGCTGGGCTTCGCCCTTCTTTTTCAGATGATGGCACTGACTTTCTATATCATGCAAGGCCGTAAGTAATACTACTGAAATGTGTATTTTTCTGAGCAAGTTACAACATGCAAGAAACGACGGACAATATTTTAGTTTGGCTTCCTTCGCCTATGGGCGATGCTATTCTGAGCACACCGGCTTTAAGAGCGATCCGAAAATATTTCGAGTCCTCCAAAATAACATTTCTTGCAAACTCTGTAGTCCGACAGGTATTGTCACCAAGCAACCTTAACGATCAATGGCTTCATCTGGATCAGCGCAATCCTTTTACTCTGGCAACAAAACTGAAAGGACAGGGCTTCACCCTTACGGTCCTTTTTAAAAATTCCTTCGCATCGGCACTAACTGTCTTTTTAGCACGTATACCATATCGCATTGGGTACGCACGCCAGAGTCGCGGCTACCTATTGACCGAAAGACTTTCTCCTCCCAGATTAGCCAACGGCAAATTCAAACCGCTTTCGATGGTCGATTATTACCTCGCAATCGCCTCCTGGCTGGGCGCCGATACCTTTGATAGAAGCCTTGAACTGCTGGTGGACCCATGGGAACGTGACAAGCTCAAAACCAAACTGCCGGAAGTTACAAATCGCATCGGGCCGCTCGTGATAATTGTCCCCGGCGGAGCTTACGGGCCGAGCAAGTTCTGGCTGCCTGACAGATTCGCCAAAACAGCCGACTGGCTGATAGATGTCTATAGAGCAACAATAGTCGTCTCGTCTGCGCCCAATCCTGAGGAAGCAAAGATTGCAAAACAGGTCTGTGCTTTAAGCAATCATCAATTCATAAACTTAGCAGAAAAGCCCCTCAGTCTGGGCGAATTAAAAGCACTTTTTTCAATCGCTGATTTAGTAATAACAAATGACACCGGCCCCCGACATATAGCTATCGCTCTGAAGCGTAAAGTTATAACCCTTTTTGGCCCAAATGATCCTGCCTGGACAGAAACCGGCTATGAAAATGAGATTCAGATTATCGGTAACGTTCCGTGCAGTCCTTGTACCAGACCGACATGTAAAGAATCTGAGCACTTCTGTATGCAGGCAATCACAGTTGAGATGGTCTGCGAGGCTGCAAAAAAATTGCTCGGCAACAATCGCACACGAACTACAAACAGAGACCAGCAGGAATTTGTTAAAATTTCAAAGTCGATGTTCGTCGACGTGAACTATGAAATGGCGCTGAGAAACCATGGCTTGACCTCGATCGACTCCGTTTTTTCTTTTAATATCGCCAAGAACCTAACCAAAGCCGGCCTTGCACCATTCCGCACACGACTACAATTTGAAATTGAGTTTCCTGGAACACAAGTATCCACGACGGCATTTCTGAAACGCTACAATAGACCACCCATTATGGTCCAACTTCGAAACTGGCTTTCACATCACGATCTCAGAAGCTGTGCTCTCTCAGAGGTAAGGGCCAACAATAAACTTTACGCAGCAGGTATAAACACCCCAAAGATCATATCATACGGCCAGCAATGGGGAATACTATTTGAGAAAAGAAGTTTTATAATAAGTGAGAAAATCTCTAATGCCCAGTCTCTAGAGCGAAAGCTGCCTGACTACCTTAACGGCCCACCTACAACCAACAAACTAAAACTGCGAAGAGATTTCATCGCTAAACTAGCTGCCTTCGCAAGAAAATTTCACCAAACAAACTATCGCCACCGTGACCTTTACTTTTCACACATATTCTATGGCAATAATGGCAATTTCTACATAATAGATTTGGCGCGTGCATTCAAACCAATAATATGCAGAGATCGGTTTCGGATAAAAGACATTGCACAAATTCACTACTCCGCGCCAGCAAAGTACTTTTCAAGAACTGATCGCCTGCGTTTCTACCGTTGCTATGCCGGCAAGAAGAAATTGGCTCGGTCAGACAAAGTATTCATCCGAAAGGTGCAAAGAAAAACCGAGCGCATGGCTCGGCACGACACAAAACACGGAAGACCTACTCCTTTTACAAAAGAGGTTAATCATAACTGAACCGCACCGTAATGAAAAAAAAGGTCGCGATAATAATTGAGCGGGCAAATATCACCCTTGGTGGAGCAGAACGTTCGGTTTTTGAACTTGCTGGAGCCTTATCCTCAGCGGGACTCGAAGTTCACGTGCTGGCGGCAACCGGCAGTACAAACGGCAAGAACACTCATATTCTTTTCAACAGCTCTGTTAAACGCACTTCCTATCACAAGTTTGCAAAGGTGCTCAAGGAACATTTGGGTGTAAACCATTACGATATCATTCACAGCGTCCTGCCCTTCGACTTTGCAGATATATATCAGCCGCGAGGAGGCACTTATGCTGAGGCAATCCTGCGTAATGCCGCGAGCTATGAAAATAAATTCTTACAATCTTATAAAAAGCTCACATCTATGATGAACCTCCGTCGATCTGCCCTGCTGCACGCTGAGCGCAGGCTTTGCCAGAATGCCGATGGCCCACTCATTGCCGCGCTTTCACAGTACGTCGCGGACCAGATCAGGCAACACTACAGAACTGATACACATCGTATAGTTCTTATACATAACGGCGTGAAAACAAACAAGCGTACCGACACAAAGTCTGCTGAGCGGCTTCGTACTCAAATTCTGGGTCAACTGGGCTTAAAAGAAGCGGATAACCCAGTTCTCCTGCTTTTCGTGGCTAATAACTTTCGGTTGAAAGGACTAACCGCTTTAATAAAGGCGCTGCATTTGGTAACAACAAACAATCAGGCTGCGAACAACGTTTCTCTGATAGTTGCTGGAAAAGGCAAAACACGAAAATATCGTCATCTCGCCAAGGCATTTAACATCCACCACAAAATTGTTTTCCTGGGCCATATCAAGCACATTTATAATCTCCTTTCAATTGCCGACGTCGCGGTTCTGCCCACCTTCTACGACCCATGCAGCCGATTCATCCTCGAAGCCTTGGCGGCAGGTAAGCCTGTGATTACAACCAACTCCAATGGCGCAACCGACCTATTCGTTAATGATAAACACGGCAAAGTTATTGACACGCCAGGTAACACTTCTGCCCTTGCCGAGGCTATCGGCTATTTTTCTGACATCGACAATATTCGAAGAGCCTCCGACGCGATTATTACTGACAAGCTCAAAGAAAAGGTCTCCATCAACCGAGTTACCGAAAAGCTAATAAGCGTATACGATTCTGTTCTGCAAAGGAAAGGACTAAAGTGACCTATTTGCCTTTTATGCTTCTTACTGCAAGCGCGTATCTGCTTGGTTCAACACCTTTCGGACTACTCATCGCCAAAGCCCATGGCAAGGATATACGCTCAATAGGCTCAGGCAACATTGGCGCGACGAATGTTTCGCGTGCGCTTGGCCGAAAGTGGGCCTACGTCTGTTTCACCCTGGACGCGCTTAAGGGTTTAATCCCAATGCTTGTGGCCAGGCCGTTTGTTCTTCAACTACCTGCATCCTCTTACGCTACTGGAATTTGCTTTTGGTTGTCAGTCGGCTGCGCGGCGATCCTAGGGCATGTTTTCCCAATATACCTCAAATTCAAAGGCGGCAAAGGCGCTGCCACCAGCTTCGGTGTAGCACTTGGCCTTTGGCCATACTTAACTATCTGCGCATTAACTGTAATCACTATTTGGATCGCCGTCGCTTTGACATGGCGATACGTCTCTCTGGCATCGATTGCTGCAGCAGTAGCTTTTCCACTCGTTCTAATCCTTATGATATCGATGATTCCGAAGTGGGACTTCGCCCGCCTATGGCCTTTGCTGGTTGTAGCAACTGCAATACCGCTAATAGTTATTGTTAGGCACCGGGAAAATATAAATAGGCTGATCGCAGGAACTGAAAATCGGATATTGGAAAAGCCGAAGTCGTAAATCGAGCAATTTATCCGGCTGAACCACAAACCACCTGTCGGTTAAAGCTAATTGCAACAGAGGGGGCGCACTAATTATAAAGTGCCAAAATCGTTCCTTCTTTTCTCGGTTGTCTACCTGGCTTCATTAATCCTCGGCGAGACAGCGTATCAGCCAGTGTATAACTGGCGCCCCCCAGTATCAAATGGCCCACAGCCTTTCTTTTCTTCTGCCATCCCCCCATAGAACGCTACGAATGGCAGAAATATGGTTATCTTTATTATTTTATCGGTCGAACTACAGAGGATAGGCAAGAGGATATGCCTAAAAACGCCCAACATAAACCTCAGATGCTACAAGCCAAAAGCTATTATAGGACTGTCAGAACCCTGACATGAACCTACCAAACCCCCATAGCAAGACAAGCTAATAGATCATTAACTATCCACTTATCGGTATAAAACCCGACTTTTCTTTAAAAATTGTCCGCAGATTGTCAGATGACTGGTCCTACATGGTGGTAAGTAGATTTCTTAAGAGTGCGAGAAATAGCGGTGCTAAAATCCGAAGCCTACATCCCTGTCCAAACGCCCATTATTACTGGAGCGAGGCAAGTCCCCCATCAATAGCAATTTTGACAAGCTCAGCCACACTGTGCGCATCGAGCTTCTCCATGATTCTTCGCCGGTTTGCCTCTATGGTTTTCGTGCTCACATGCAATTCGCGGGCAATCTGCTTGGTGTTCTTTCCCTCACTGACCAGTTGGAGCACTTCGCGATCTCGTTCTGTGAGCTTATCAAGTGGAAAACCACCGACACCGTCGGACAAACGATTTACATAATCGCTAACAACCACCCCAGCTACTTTGGGGCTGAGGTACGTACCGCCGGCAGCTACCGTCCGTACGGCTTCGACCAACTCATCAAACGAGCATTCCTTCAATACGTAACCCGAGGCACCAGCCTTGAGCATATCAGCGACAAAGGCCCTGTTCGAGTGCATAGACAGCGCAATTACCTTCACTTTCGGGTGTTCCGAGACGATCTTGCGTGTTGCATCTATTCCATTCAGATTTGGCATTGTTATGTCTGTAATTAACACATCCGGCAAGAGTTCATGAACAAGCTCAATCGCTATCCGCCCGTTTTCAGCCTCACCGACCACATCCATGTCTGGCTCTTTCTCAAGCAAGCTACGCAAGCCCTGTCGTGTAATACCGTGATCCTCAGCTAATATAAGCCTTAAATTCATCATCGATCCCCATTGTCTATCCGTTCTATTTTCAGTGGCGCTATCATTGTAATTTTACTACCCTGGCCCATTGTGGATTCTATTTCGAGGCGCCCTCCTAATTCTACGAGGCGCTCCCGAATACTAAAAAGGCCGAACCCAGCCTTTGAGCCTGTTCTTGAGGCAACTTCGGAGGGGTCGAAGCCAATACCATCATCTTCGACAATTACACGCATCTGGTCGTTAACTCTGAGAACAGAGACTTTAACCTTTTTTGCCTGTGCATGGTTGACAACATTTGTCAGTATTTCCCGTACATCTCTAAATAAAAGGACACGAATATCTTTGTCGAGGGGCTTTTTTTGACCATCATCCTCAAACTCGGTTGCAATGGCATGTTTTTGGCTGATTTCCGTAGTAAGCCAGTCGGCTACAGCTGTCTCAAAACCCAGCTCATATAGTATAGGCGAGCTTATATCAAATACCAATGAACGTACATCTCCAATCGACTTTCCAAGTGTGCTGCAGATTTCATCTAATGCTTTGTTAAGCTCTTTTCCAGAAACTCTGTGGCGAAGAGCATCTAATTTAATCTTCGAAATGGCCAGAGACTGATTGATTCTTTCCTGCAGCTCCGTAGCGATGTGGTGCCTTTCGCGTTCGTCAGTCAGTGACAATTCAGAAACCAGAGACCTAAGCTGCTGCTGGTATTCAAAAGCACGCTGCTCAGCGCGTTTGCGTTCTGCATTTTTAGTCAACGTCCACTTTCCATTTTCCTTAATAAGAGCCAATTGATGGTTGTTAACGACATCTATGATTTCAGAAGGGCCACATTTTTCGAGGCAGTAAGCACAAAGGGCAATGATGCGATATCGACCGATTGATTCGTTTAGCTGGTGTTCATAATCAGTAAAGTCCCTCCAGAGACCTTTTTCAATCCATACTGTGTTGCCTGTTATCCTGATGCCTGCATAATCCATAGTCAGTGCCCGAGAAAGTTTGTCAATCCAGCCCTGCTTGACACGCTGCCAATCAAAGCTGCCTTGTTTAAGATACCATTTATCGTAGGGGAGAATTTCTATTTGTCCTTTTGTTAAATACTCATCAAAGTCAGGTATAACTTTTCTAATTGCGTTTTCAGCATTTTTTTGATTAAGAGGTTCTGAGGTAATCCACATACAAAATTCGTTATTTTCCAAGCCAGCTTTGAAGTATGGCACGAGAACATCAATTAAGTCCTGCTTATTGTTGTAAAACAAGCAAAAGTGTGTTCCCCAGGGTACATCACCCAACACATCGATACCGGTCTTTCTAAGTGCTGGCTCAATATATTCGGTTGCAGACATTACAGACCTTTCTAATTATATAAATCGACATCAATCTTCGTTCCCATCTTTGGGTTTAGAGGCTACATTCTGTTTTAACGGTGCTGTCATTGTGACCTTGCTTCCGCATCCGGTTTCAGATTCAATCTCAAGGTTTCCTCCCAATTCTTCGAGGCGCTCCCTAATACTAAAAAGGCCAAATCCGGCTGTCGGGCCTGTACGCGACACAACCTCAGTGGGGTCAAAGCCCACACCATCATCTTCGACAACGACACATATTTGATTGTTAGCTCTGCAAGTAGAAACTCTCACTTTATGGGCATTTGCATGCTTGACGATGTTGATAAGTAGTTCTCGCAGGTTCCGGAACAGAAGCACCTGAATATCATCATCCAACGGCTTCGGCTGACCATCATCTTCAAATTCAGTTTGTATACTATAACGCTTCTCGATTTGTTCGGCGAGCCATTCAGCCACAGCCTTCTCTAAACCCAACTCATACAATACTGGTGAGCTCAAGTCAAACGTCAGCGACCTCGTGGCGGCTATTGTCCGATCAAGGGTTTCACAAACCTCGTCCAATCCTTCTGCAAGTTTCTCTCCGATTTCGGATTTACTAAGTTCCTTCAGCTTCATTTTCGAAAACACCAAGGATTGGCTGATTTGGTCGTGTAGTTCTGTTGCGATATGGCGCCTCTGACGCTCTTCAGCGAGCGTTAACTCGGAGGCCAAAGACTTAAGTTTCGCCTGATCCTCAAGGAGCTTTTTTTCTGCCTTCTTGCGCTGCGTGACGTCTTCAACGGTACCTTCATAATATATTGCTTTGCCATCCTTATCACGAATGACCCTGGCGCTTTCCCGCACAAATAACACGCTACCATCGCGCCTTAACCACATAGACTCCAGCCCGGTGACTTGCCCATCGGCTTCTATCTTTCTCTTGAATACCGAACGTGCATTACTGGGCACAAAGCCCTCCTTCTCCAAGTCACGTTGCGAGAGCTCCTCAAATGTGGAAAATCCGAGCATTCGTACAAGTGCCGGATTCGCCATTAGTATACGACCATCCGGTGTAGTTCGATACAATCCAATAAAAGTGTTCTCAAAAATGCCTCTGAAACGCTCTTCGCTCTCACGCAGTGCCTGCTCTGCTTGCTTGCGCTGGGTTATGTCAGCGATCACCGCCATAGTGCCATTAATATTACCGCGACTATCACGCAGTGGAGCAACTGAGATGCTGACGTCAATCAGGGAACCATCTTTCCGCTGCCGAAGTGCTTCCACTTCATTTAATCCGCCTTCCAGCGCACGCACGAACAAGGCATCGGCTTCATCGATTTTATCTTTAGGGATAGCGGGATATTGACGTCCGATGGCTTCTTTTGCGCTCCAACCGAAGGTTCGCTCAGCCGCTGGATTCCACATCTTGACGATTCGCTCTCTGTCCAGGGTAACGATGGGTAATGGCGACGCTTGAACCACTGCATCAAGCGTTTGAGTCGTCTCGCGCAGCGCCTCCTCCGAATGTTTCCTATCTTTAATATCATAAGTCATGAAAAGAAGGTGCTTTTTACCTTTGAACTGGATGCTAGACAACAACGTTTCATACCATACTTCTGCATTGAATGTGTTGACAGTGTGTATTTCCTTCTTTACCAATTTTCCTGTAAGCAGCGCCTCTTCTGCTGCCTGAAGCAATCCCGACTTTTTCCATGATTCAAGCTCCCAAAAATTAAGCTTAAGTAATTGTTCGGCTGTTCCTCCTGACAAAGCTACACCAGACGGATTGAACATGACGAATTGACCGGATTCTTCGAATATCCAGATTCCGACTGGAGATGTGTCAATAATTATCTGATTCAATTTGAAAGCATCTTTGAGCTGCTGCTCCATCTCTTTGCGCTCAGTGATGTCTTCTCCAGAACTAAGAACGGCGATAACTTCGCCTTTGTCATCTCTCAATATTGTATTGTGCCAGGCTATCAGTCTTTCCCTGCCATCTTTGGTCAAAACAGGATTTTCATAATATTCTTGGCCTTCAATTTCTCCAACCAGCACCTTCTTGAAGATTTCCCGTACCTGGTCTCTTGTTCTTTCCGGCAGAAAATTAACAAACCAGTTCTTACCGAGAATTTCATCCTCACTGTAGCCCAATATCTCACAGCCTTTTCTGTTTATTAACCCTACTCTTTGCTCA
>Ga0315549_1002490_pt1 | contig 17464 bp, 13 predicted proteins | sample SalMarSW160200MG_FD_203101 | JGI IMG/M metagenome (GOLD analysis project Ga0315549, IMG submission 203101) | Salt marsh sediment microbial communities from the Plum Island Ecosystem LTER, Massachusetts, United States - Salt Marsh Sediment SW1601-200 ... | reverse complement strand
ATATTAGAGATATCAAAAATTTTAACATATAAAGTACAAAAGTATTTTATATATCAATTTGTATGATATATATGATATTTATCATGTTTTGATTTTCTCTATTAATTATTCCTGATACTCATTTTTTAAAATTTTTGACTACCAGATAATAAAAATCAGTTTATCTTAACGCCTCAGATTTAATATTACTTAAAAATCGAATTTGAAATATTTGAGCCGGAATTTCCAGCGCACCTGGACTGAAGAATTTTTATATGGTAGAATGCTTAAATTACTGGCATACACAAGCTAAAAGAGTATCTCGGGGTATTTGTTTTACTATTATTTAGCATAATGCGTCAACATTATCAAAAAACAGGCCTGTTTCAGCTCTCTTTCTGTCCCAGAACAATCGGAATAAAATATTTTGAACCTCCCTTAAACCGGCTTAAATTTGACCAATACTAATTGATAATCGAAGGTTTTTAGACGAACTCTCGTTAGTGGCAATTCCTTGGTACCGTTAACTTCAAAAGCTAATAACAATGAACAGAGTAGACAGACTTTTCGGGATATTGACAATTCTGCAAACCCGAAGATATATTTCTTCAGAATACATTGCTGAAAAATTCAAAATCAGTGTTCGAACCGTTTACCGAGATATTAAAGCTCTAGTTGAAATTGGAATTCCCATAAGTTTCGAGCCTTACAAGGGCTATTTTGTTGTTCAGGGATACTTTCTTCCTCCCGTTTCATTTACAGATGAAGAAGCTAACGCGCTTATATTGATGGAAACAATTTCTAAAAGATTTGGCGACACATCAATCCAAGAAAATTATGAATCGGCACTAAATAAAATAAAAGTCACCCTTAAAGATTCTCAAAAAGAAAAAGCTGAAGAATTATCCTCCAAAACATACATTTTATCTTACCCTACCCCAGTAAAAGATTTTAAACACCTTTCTGAAATTCTTAAAGTAATAACCAATAAAACCATTCTTAAAATAAATTATCAAAGGTTTACTGGACCTTTAATTCTAATTTAATTGTCTATCTGTTAGCATTGATTGCAAGTATTGTCTTGTTATCAATGAACATTTATGGTTACCGGACCAATCCTGTCATGCTGGCAGTAGAATCCGGACTGCTTGGCCTTTCCCTGATTTTCCTGGGGTATGGCGTTTTCATCTTCATGAAAATCCGAGAAATAAATAACTTCAGTAAAAATCTCAGAGAATTACTCGAATCCAAAATAAAATTTTTGCGATTCCATTACGAAATCTGGTTAATAATAACTGCATTTGCTGCATGGATTCTGTCATTTTCATTAGGTACACTTGTAGATAACCAGGATGGCATTTTCCGGATTAATAAGGTTGGATTTTTTATTATAATTTCAATTGTAATGCTGGTTTTTATCTACGGAGTCCAGAAGTTGTCAGCTGAAATATCCCTTCGTACTCTAAAAGCATTCCTTACCGATCTTGAAAACAGTTACATTGAACAAACTGCGAAAATAGAGCTGAAAAGGAAAAAAATGAAATGGATTTACTTCGTTCTCATAATAATATTGACAATCACTTTTGTTCTCGGTTTATTAAAAGCAAGGGGAATAATTTGAATCAATGTCCTACCTTAAAGTGAAAAATTGAATGTATTTGTCTGACTATAAGCGCGTTGAAAAAAGTAGCACCAAATCCGTCAACAGGAAATTTAAGACCCCTGCAAATCATTGATCTACAGGGAATGACCTTTTGTATCAATTATTCCGAGTTTAGTTTTGTGCTAAACTAAGAAATTACTGGTTTTACTTCTATAGATGCGACAGAACCGAAACAAGAACGAGAGTATTTCCTCTCGCTGGGGAATAAAAGTGTAAGGTCAGTCAAGGATGAGACAAACCGGTTACTGAATCAGATGCCAGATGTGATTTCTAAATTAATAATTGAGGATCAATTAGATAAAGACTACCATTTGTAAAATCAAATAGCTCATTTGTAGACTAAGACTTTAAATAAATATATGATTGTCTATATTTCACATAGAAAAACAAAATTCTGATAGCTATTGGAACTAACAAAGAGAGGTGCTTTCACAAACTGTTAGTTACAAATTAATCGACAATGAATTATAAAATAATGCCTCAATATTAATTAATATTCACAGATATGCGACTCTTTGAAATTCTGATCTTGATTACTCTTCTGTTATCATTGATCAACCTCTTTTTTCTGAAAAAAAGATCTGGCTGGATTCACTTTCAATATGGAATAATGGTTCTGATCGTTCTGTGTCATATTCTATTCGAGGGAACCAGGTGGCAGATGCTCCCTGTATATGTCTTTACCGGGATCATATTCATAATCAGTATGAACTTAGCCTTCAGGGATTACAATAAGCGGATCCGGCGAGATTCATTGATAAAAAGGATACTGAGGTTTTCCGGGATCTTTGTTACTTTCCTGCTTCTGATCTTTGTTTCGATCCTTCCAATACTATTCCCAGTATTCAAACTCCCTAAACCTTCTGGTCCTTTCACCGTGGGAACCACCACACTGTTTCTCAGGGATACAGCCCGTCTCGATACCTATTTGCCTGAGACAAACAAATACCGGGAGGTGTCCGTCCGTTTGTGGTATCCGGCATCAACTCATAAAAATGAAAATAGTCTGCCATACATGCAGGCAGATGAAGCCCGATATATGTCTTCACATATGAAATTGCCCTCTTTTTTCCTGAACCATTTAAAACTGGTTAAAACCGACTCATATTATGATTCCACCCCACTGGAAGGCCAATATCCCATAATTCTATACTCACCCTCAGGTAGTCTGGTGGAGAACACTACCCTTTTTCAGGAGCTTGCCAGTAATGGTTATATAGTTCTCTGTGTTGGTCATCCTTACTGGAATGCTTTCTATTATGATGCTCATGGCCAGCCCACCCCTTTCAACGGTGATAATGAATATTACCAAGCCTTTTGGGATGAAGAGAATTCATCCATGGTGACAGATATCAAATGGGAAATTACAACTGCACAAAGCCTTGATATAAAAAGGGAAGCACAGAATAGGTTAAATATTTATATGCCCAGGGAGATCGCTGATATCAGAAAATGGTCTGAAGATCTTAGTTTCCTTCTTGATGAATTTAATCTCAGGAAAGAAGCGGGAGAGTATATCTTTAAAAATCTTAAAACAGGAAGTGTTGGGGTAATAGGTTTTTCCAAAGGTGGTGCAGCAGCTGGTCAATTCTGTGTATCAGATGAAAGATGTACCGCAGGGATTAATCTCAGCGGTTTCATGTTTGGGGATGCCGTGAATAATAATTTCAAACGTCCCTTTATGATAATGGAAAGTATTGAGGAAGATTGTCCGGAATGTGCTCCAATATCCGAGGTTCTTTATGAAAACGCTGAAAGTGACGCCTATATGGTAAGGATTAATGGAGCCAACCATGGAAATTTCACAGACTTTTCACTCGTGTTTAATAATTTCATCGGGTTAAAAGAGAGTGGTATCGGACCAATAAATGGCCACAGGTTTCTTCAGATACAGAACCATTACATACTATCATTTTTTGATCAATATCTTAAGGGAGTATCCTCTAACCTACTAAATGGTTCCGCCCAGGAGTATCCCGAAGTTATTTTCAAGGCAAATAAAATCCGGATCACCCAATAAATTTTATCAAATTATCCATTACCCTTATTGTAATTGAATCAGGTTTAATGCTCAAAAGATGCATTTGATATATTTATGGGAAGTTGGGAACAGGATTCCATAGAACATATTGAAGAGTTTAAACTCATGTTTTGCAAATAAGACCAATAATAAACTTTGATGAGACAATTGTTGAGGTTTTACAGTAATTTAATGCCTGTAATGCATTGACAACGTGATCATTGAAAAAACCAGCACCAAATCCGTCAACAAGAAATTTAAAGACCCCTGCAAATCATTGATCTACAGGGGTCTGCGATTTAAGATTATGGCGTAAGCAAAAACTAAATCTGGATTTATAGTTTTAGTAATGAAAATATTAATAATCCATTAACTGATTTAGATAGGACAAAGAATTACAATTAGCTGGTTGAATTATTAGTCATCTTTTTGCTTTCTGCCTAATGGAATTATTCCTGCCATCTCCCCAATAATGTTTACCAGATCGGTCCCTGTTGGAACAACAATTTTAGCATTATTCCCGAGTGATGCTTCCAGCGCCTCCAACTTCCGCAATAATTGAGCATTACCAACAAAATATTTATCTGCCGCTTCATTTACCAGTTTAATGGCTTCAGCTTCGCCTTCAGCGTGCAATATTTTAGCCTGTTTATAACCTTCTGCTTCTTTTATCTTTCCCCTCTTTATCCCATCGGCAACTGTTTCGGCAGCAGTAGCCGAATCTATTGCTGCAATTTTTTCATTTTCAGCTTTTACCACTTTATTCATGGTTTCCTGAACATCCGAAGGGGGGTCAATTTGTTTTAATTCGGTACGGATAATTTCAATCCCCCAACCTTTAGTTTCTTTATCAAGGGTTGCAAGAAGCTCTGTGTTAATTTTCCCCCGTTCGCTGTTGGCAGATTTTAAAGTAAGTGTGCCAATTATATTACGAAGTGTAGTGCGGGCAAGATTAACAATCTGCCATTTATAGTTATTAACATCATACGTCGATCCTTTTACACTCGCTTCATCTGATTTTACCCTGAAATAAACTTGCGCATCGACGCTTGCATTCAGATTATCATTTGTGATTATTTCCTGTGGCTGGGCATCTACCATCTGTTCGGTTACATTTATCACAAATATTCTATCTATGATTGCAATAATCCAGTGAAATCCGGGATTGGCAAAATTATGGTATTTTCCAAGCCTCTCAATTAAACCTCGTTCGGTTGGCCGTACAATTCTGATTCCAGCGAAAAATATCACTACAATTGGAATTATTAAATACAAATAGTTCATTTTAATTTCCTTCCTTTTAATAAATAATTATGTTTCAAATTTAAAACAGCCAGCTTGCAAACTCGATGTGTAAAGAATACAATGATTTAACTCTTTAATGAATCTTTAAAAGTATTTTTAAAAAGATTAAAATCTTTATGTCATATTTCTTATAAAGATAATAATAATTATCTGAAAGTCAATAGGTATTGATTATTATATAACCAGCATAGCATTCTATTTTAATTGGGATAAGTCCTAACAGCATAGATTTAGCATTTGAATGCCCGCCTTCAACAGGTTAAGTGAAGAATAAGGGTTGTACTTATTTGATTATGTGCAAATTACAAAATCCATCACCAATTCCGTCAACAAAAAATTTAAAAACCCTTGTAATTTGTCGATCTACAAGGATCTGTATCTGGAGGTTGAGTTGCTACTCAAACTTGGTAAAGCGGAAGTTCAGTTATTTTCAGAAGGGATTGTCGGGGCTATTTTAATTTTTTAACTGCAACTTCCTTAAAATAAACCGTCGATAGAGAATCATGATTTTGCAAACCAATATAACCTGATTCGGGTCTTGGCCCTCTCTCTGGTTCAAAATCCCTTGTTTTTGGAGGTACAGCATCTCCTTCAGTAAAATCAGTCACCTTTTCCCCATTAATATAAACAATGGTTTTCTGACTGTCAAGAGTTATTTCCATCGTATTCCATTCCCCAGGCTTTTTTTGAGGATGAGTTAATGCTTTTGTTAGAGAATACAATACTCCTGAACAATGATAATCTCCGCCTACATGTCTTGTACCATTGTCAATCTGAACTTCATACCCGGTATTTACAGCTACCCATTCATCAGATGGTTTTTCGGGTATTCTTATAAACACTCCTGAATTGCAGTCATTATCCTTCACCATGTAGACGACATGAATAATAACATTACTAAATTTTTCAGCGGGATAAAGAATCATACCCATCCCACCAACCGTCTTCAGGAGGCCATTTTCAACTACAAATTTACCAGGTCCCACCTGTTTCCAGCCTGTTAAATCCTTACCATTAAAGAGCTGACGCCATTTCATGTCCTGACATGACCATGAAATCAGAACAATAACTAAGATTAAAACTGAGAGGTATTTTTTCATTTTATAAAAAATTAGAGTTAACTAATTTACGAAATTCTATAAATTCCATGTGGTTTCTTTGGGTATAACTACTTGTATTAATACCAATGATGGAAAGTTGCCAGACAAGATATAATCTGGGTGATAGGAAGCATTCTATTGAAGCCCAGAGGGTGAGCAATCAGGTGGTAAGTGAACTATGTAATCAATTATTATTGATATTGTGATGTTTATGTCCCTAATTCAGATGCTCAGTTTCAATCAGAATCATATGCTCAATGTACTCTGATTTGATTTTCTCACTTTGCTTGGTTTTTGCAATTAAAAGATGAATATCCAACTAATATCCTACTGCAATGTATTGATTATGTATATGTTATAAAATCCGTCACCAATTCCGAAACCCTCTATAATTCAAAATCCCGCAGATCATTGATCTTGCGGGAAGCCATTTACTCAGATTGGTAAACACCTCGCTAACCTTATCAGATGGCTACTAACCATTCCACCGAGCCGTTATGCATAAGTGAAGCCCTCGTAACAGGCTGAAAACTTCAAAGAAAAAGCCTTTGAATAAACATAATAGAGTCAAAACATTTATTTAACTTTGTTCCATGGGAAATTATAAAGAAGATACAAACCAAAACTTTGGAACTATATTTTTCATAATTCTGTTCTCACTCTTTGCATTAATTTTTTCAAGTAAATCAGAAAGTCAGACTTCAGCATCATCAGGATATTCTTTTCAAAATGAACTGGTATTTGGAAATAACCCGATTCATTTCGATGCCACTGTGTTTAATGCTGTTAGCTTACCTGATCTTTACAAAAACTGTGTATTTGCTCTACACAATACAAGCCTTAATCTGTTTTCATTACAATATAAAATATCCAGTTACAACCATAGAACAACTCAAAATTTCATTAACATTCAAAAAACCAGGCTTGTAATTGAACCTTTACTTCTTTGGAGGTTATATTATCCTCTTTCTTTAAGTGGAAAAGAAGACTTGCCCGTTTTAAGTTAAATTCTTTTATCGATTTTGATAATTTCTCTTCCCAAAGGGAGAAAAGAGATAAATTTTAACTTAAAACTTACTTTTATGAAAACAAATTTTATTATTGTTGCCATCATTATTGTAGCATTTTCGTTCGGAGGATGTACGACGAATGAAAACTTTGATTTTAAAGTTACAGTTGTACCGGAATCAAAAAGTTCTGTTATAACACTAAATGACATGAATACAGCCGCTGAGATAGTTAGTAGGAGGCTGAATAACTCTTTTGGTATCCCGCAAGAAAGTATGAAACTTGATGTTACTGAGAATCAAATTTCATTAACTATATCCAAAGCTGACACCAGTAAAATAGCCTCGATTAAAGAAATAATCACTGGTTACGCCAGAATGGAATTCTGGGAAACATATGAGAACGCGGAAATCATGGGATATCTGTCGAAAGCAAACAATTTGCTGAGAGAAATGAAGACTGTTGCTGATGTTAAAAATGCTAATACTCAGGATGAATTTATCGCTCAGAATCCATTGCTTGGAATACTAAAACCCAGGATAACTGCTCAGGGTGAGCCATTACCTTCATGTTTGATAGGGCTTGCCAGCGCAACAGATACTTCAAAAGTTAACAGTTATATGCAAATGCCAGAGATAAAAGCTTTGTTGCCTCGCGAACTTAAGTTAATGTGGAGCCGGAATCCGTATAAATATGATCCTTCAAAAACATTATATGAACTCCATGCAATCAAAGTGACAACTCAGGATGGGAAAGCTCCTCTTGATGGGAGTGTAATTATTTCTGCCAAACCGATTACAGAACCTTCTAAATCAGATATTAAAATCGATTTAGCAATGAATGCTGAAGGGACCAGCACATGGGCCAGAATAACACGAGAAAATGTTAACCGATGCATCGCAGTTGTTCTTAACGGCTATGTCAGATCCTACCCGAGGGTCATGGATGAAATTTCCGGAGGAAATACCGAAATTACAGGAGATTTTACAGCTGAAGAAGCAAATGATCTTGCCAGCATCTTTAATTCAGGGAGTTTACCATTTGAACTTAAAATCGTTGAAGAACAAATTATAAAAAGGGAATAAATTCTAAGTAGTAGATGTATTAGAAAAATGAGTAAAAACCTCTCCTTCCCGCAATAAGGAATGCTATGAACCAAGGTATGACCTAATGAAATTTTTTATATTCTACTATAGTGCACGATGGAACTAGCTTAATCATTAAAAATAGTTAGGTATGTATTTGATTAGATATGTATTATAAAATCCATCATCACTTCCGTCAACAAGAAATTTAAAGACCGCTGTAATTTATTGATTTACAGCGGTCCACATTTTAAGATTGTGGTGCCACTCGCACCCCAGAAATCTGAAGAAATCGAGCGGAAATTCTCTTGTAATGATTTGATTTTGATGCAGCTATCGAGTTGTCAACGAACTATAATGTATATATGTCCCAGGTAACCAGGGGGTGTGAAATGAGGGATTTAAGGTTATGAAATTTTATATTAACATACTTGCATTAATAAAAACAATTCAAATAATCCGGTTTAATGATTATAGCAAGGTTGTTTTGATCATTTTCAGGTTTGTTTCCAATCCCTCAAGATAAATAAATGTCCATGACAGGGTATTTGTTATATTATGCCATATCAATAACGGCTCATCTTTATACTGCTGACTAAGATCAAGAATTGCCGGGATTGCTTTTGCCAGCTCTTCACATTCCGGTGTGTTTTCAATCTCCTTGACAAGTGCCTTAAGGCTGTTGTCAAGCTTTTCTCCAACCTTCACATTACCGGTTGTTGATAATGCCTGTATGGCAGCTCCCCTCAAATCGGGTCTCAATAAACTTCCCGCGTCGTTATATTGTTCAGGGGAAATACCTTCAGAGCTAAGAATCAAATTCTTATATTCATTCACAACTTTTAAGGCTTCATCAATCTTCAAAGCAACCCGGGATTTTGAATCATTTGCAGGAAGCTGGTCCAGAACCTTTCCAACCTGAATGTATTGCCTTGAAAGGTTATAACTGTCCCTGATTCTTTCTGCAGATACATTCAATGAGAGCAAGGCGGATAAAACGGAATTGGCAGCAAGGAGCAGAAGAACGAAAACTGTATTATAAATATTAAAGTTCTTGTTCTTCGAGGTGGTGACTAAAAAAATCGGAAGAAAAACCACATAGGGAAAAATAAGTGCAATAGTAAGTATAGCGTTTGCAAAAGGCCAGTGCAATATTTTGAACAGTATTCCGGTGAATACTACAAAACAGGTCAGCCATATTACTATATGAAGCAGTAAATTCTGTCTCTTTCCCTCAGCCTTATAATGATCTATCAATGCTAAAGGCAGAAAAACAAGAACCAGGGTAAGCAATCCTATAACTATCATGAATCCGGCAAGCGGCCAGTGATTCACTTTAAAGATGGTGCCTGCAAAAATAATCAGGACAGTAACCACACCTAATATGTACATTTTTTGCTTCATGATTTCATTTATTAAGTTGATTATTTGTGCCTTGCAATAACTTCTAAACCATTTGACTCAACAGCAAGGAGACTGTTCTTTAGAAGTTCAAGTGAATGAAGACCGGACATTAAAGAAATAGCACCCTCATCCGGCATTGTTACTGGTAAGTACAAGGAAGGCTCAAGAAGACTTGTATAATTCTGAGGATCTTCCCCTGGGATTATCCCTGATATATAGTTTGTATATTCTGTCAGAGCCGAATTAAGTTCCTTACTTGTGTTGCAGCCCGGTGCAAGAAAATCCCTGACAGGAGCTTTATGAAAAGCCCTTGATAGTTTTTTATACTGAATCACAGTCCCAGTTTCAGTCTGTCTGATCTGATCCTTGCTTAAAGCAGGGTTGCCAGGGTCCCCTTCCGATTCCTCGATCATTTTTGTCTGAACATCTCCTATTAGAGTAAGCAGGTTGATTGTTTTCGCATGCAGTTGTTGCATCTGAGAGTAGCTCAGTGAATCATGATACCGGGTCATAAGGGAATTGTTATTCCTGGACAAATAACCATATAAAGCCTGCTGTTGTTCCTGGTGAGAATAAAAACCTTCTTCGAATGAATATTGCAGGTTAAGATTGATAAGGGCCCCCGGAACAATTATCACGAGCAAACCTATTACCATATAAAGGAACTTTGAGCTGATATGATTTTCCTTCTTCCAGGTAAGCCAGGTATAACATGGAAAAGTAATGATGCAAAGAATGATCATCCCCAAGACAATAAGTGTTCCTGCAAGCGGCCAGTGCTGGATCTTACAAAACATGCCTCCGGCATAACAGATCATTCCAATTGCACCAAAAATATAGACGGGCTTCATAGATTTGTTTTCCAGATCCCGTAACTTATTGACAAGCAGTGCCGGAGCAAAGAAGAGTATTCCAAAAAGCACTGCCAGAGTTATAATAATACCTGCTCCGGGCCAGTGCTGTACTTTGAATAAGGTACCTAATATAAAGAGCATCCCTGCCAGGAATGCTGAGATGAAGAGGATGAGTTTCTTCCTGCTGTGAGTCTCTTTCCAGAGTACTCCAAAGGCCGAAGGTATGAATCCTAATGCCAGAGTAACAGCCCCGAGGGTCGCCATGGTACCGGCAAGTGGCCAATGCTGGATCTTGAATAATGCACCAAAGCCAAGCAACACTATGCCGGCAATGCCAGAAATTTTCATCGTGTTTTTCATAAGTCTGTATTTAGTGTCAACTGCATAAAGTGTCTCTTCCTGAATTTCCTTTAATCTGCGTGATCCCATTTTTTGTTTTACCCTATGATATGCCTCACTGAAATCGAGACCATTCTGCATCTCGTGCTCCACATCGCTGCATATATGATCAATAAGGTTTTCGAGGAGATGTGAAAAAGTAATCTCCTGTTGGCTTATATCATGTCTTATCTGGTCAATATTATTCAAGCTAAGTTCAGGCATAGCTCAAACCGGTTTTGGGTTCAACAATCCGTTGAAGCGACTCAATGAATTCGTTAAGTTCCCTGAGCTTTTCTGCAACAACGGAATCCCCCTTTGGGGTCAGACTGTAGTAAATGCGGATGCGGTTATTGAAATTTTCTGATTCTGTAATAAGAATCCCGTCACTTTCCAGCTTATAAAGCACCGGATAAAGCGCTCCATAGGTCAGATTTATCTTTCCTTCAGTCAGGTTTTCAACCTTGCCGGTAATTTCATAACCATACATACGGCCATTCTCCTTCAATAGTGTCAGTACTATTGTTTTTAGTGATCCTTTAAGTAGTTCATTTGATATCATACTTTCATAATATATATGTTTCTTATATATTGCAAATATATATTATTATATTTTAATAATACAAGGATTTTTCGAAATATTTTTCGAAATGCTGCAATTTTTTCAATTAATTCAGGCTAATCTGTTACTGTACCAGAAAAGCCAGTGACCTTGACCATAATCGGCCGGAGTAAATTGACCATCTCAGGCCGGTATTAAGTGCTTGTTTTTAAATTTAATACGATAATCTCGTTTTAAGTGGCTAAATGTGGTCAAGCCGCCGGCTTTTGCAGTTTGTTACAAAATCCGTCCGCAATCCCGTCAACAAAAAATTTAAAGACCCCTGTAAATCATTGATCTACAGGGGTCTGTGATTTAAGGTTGTGGTGCCACTCGGAATCGAACCAAGGACACCAGGATTTTCAGTCCTGTGCTCTACCAACTGAGCTATGGCACCCCTATTTCGGATTGCAAATATAAATCTCAATTCTGAGTCAGCAAAACTTTGATCAAAAAAAATCAATTTGGATTCGTTCCATCCTTATGGTAAATTTGTAACCTGATCATTAACATATTATGGACCTGCTCCTTCACACTCTTAGTAATGGTATCAGACTTGTACACCACACGACTGCCGGGATTGTCGCCCATTGTGGACTGATAATAAACACCGGCTCGCGAGATGAGAAAGAATCTGAACACGGAATAGCTCATCTGATTGAACATATGTTGTTTAAGGGTACACGAAAAAGAAAAGTATACCATATCCTGAGCCGGCTCGAAGATGTGGGCGGCGAACTTAATGCCTATACAACAAAAGAGGAAACTGCTGTATATGCATCCTTTATGAAAGAGGATTATGAAAGAGCTTTCGAAATAATCAGTGATGTAATTTTTAACTCTGTTTTCCCTGCCAGAGAGATAGAAAAAGAGAAGGATGTCATTGTTGAAGAGATCAACTCCTACTTCGATAATCCTGCGGAACTTATTTTTGACGATTTTGAAGAACTTATCTTTCCCAACCAGCCAATCGGAAGAAATATTCTCGGAACACCGTCAACAGTCAGATCATTCACACAGAAAAATATATCTGACTTTATTTCAAATAACTACCATACCAGTGAAATGGTATTTTGCTCAGTCGGAAATATTTCCGATGTCAGGATTATGAAACTTTTTTACAAATATTTTGCTGATATACCTTTAAAAATCAGAGAAATACAACCAAAAACTGCCTGGCTGTACAAACCTGTATCTGTTACTAAAAACATGGATACATTTCAGAATCATTGCATAATAGGAAATATTGCCTATAACCTGAAAGATGACCGCCGTATGGGTATGTTCCTTCTGAATAATATTTTAGGAGGACAGGGACTTAATTCGAGATTAAACCTTTCGTTACGTGAAAAGAACGGTCTTGCCTATAATGTGGAATCCAACTATAATCCCTATTGCGACACAGGTGTCTTTTCAATATATTTTGGCACCGACAGTCAGAATCTGAATAAAGGCCTTTCAATAGCAATGGCTGAACTGGATAGGCTGCGTTCCTCACAACTCGGTATAATCCAGTTGAGTAAAGCAAAAAGTCAGATAAAAGGCTATCTTGCAAGAGGCTATGAAAACCACGAAAGCCTGATGTTGAGTCTGGGAAAGAGCCTGCTCGTCTTTGATAAGATCGACAGTATAGAAGACATCTGCAAGAAGATTGATACTGTAACATCTTCCGATATACTCGTAACTGCCAACGATATCTTTGAACCGACTAAATTATCAACACTGATTTATAAATGATCACCGACCGGCGACTTGAAAAATTCATACTCGAACACTCTTCTCCAGAGGATCCGGTTCTTGAGGAATTGTACAGGCAGACACACATAAAGTTTGTCAATCCAAACAGGGTCAGTGGTCACCTGCAGGGTAAAATCCTCGAGTTTATTTCGAAGATGATCAAGCCTGAATACATTATTGAGATAGGGACATTTACCGGTTATTCAGCTATATGCCTGTCGAAAGGCCTTAAAACCGGAGGAAAACTGATTACTATTGAATTAAATGATGAGCTGGCGGATTTCAGTTATTCTTATTTCTGCAAAGCAGGGATTGAATCAAAAGTATTGCAACTATCAGGCAGGGCACAGGATATTATCCCGGCACTTGATCGGGTTTTTGATCTTGTTTATATTGACGGGGATAAAAGGGAATATTCAGAATATTATCATCTGGTAATTGACAAAGTGAGATCAGGAGGATATATTCTTGCAGATAATGTTCTCTGGGGCGGAAAGGTACTGGAACCAGGGACAAATGATTCACAAACAAAAGGGATCATTGAGTTTAATGATATGATCAAAACACAAACCAACATAGAAAAAGTGATACTGCCGGTTCGTGATGGATTAATGTTAATCAGAAAAATTTTATAAATATTACTTAGCCCAGGGTGCTGGGTGCGGATTAATATTGGTTATTGGTTATTGGTTACTGGGTGTATACAACTTACAACCTGATTTAATTAAACTGGTACAATTTTTGAACAAATCAGAAAAAACAGATATATGAAAAAATTAATACTTTCTATCCTGTTGTTAGCAATGATTTTTAGTGCACAGGCACAGGAGAACAGGACTAACATCCTGCAGGATCTTGAACAGGATCAAATTACTGATCAGGATGTTACAACAACTGCAGCCACTACAACAGCAGCAACCCGTCTGTTTGCCGATAAGTATGATCTTACTTCTGTTATTCTCATAATTCCATCAGGTTCTAAGGTTGAAGTACTGGGATCCGAAGAGAATTATCTCTATGTTATTTTTGAAGAATATGAAGGATTTATTCGAAGCCGCCATGCAGCTATTGATAAGACTCCTGTTGAAACCGGGCAGGTATTGCAGGAACAGGAAGAACAACCTGTTCAGCTACAAGAACAGGAAGTCAGCAGGTTTACATACCTTGAAAATAAGTATGGCACTAATGTGGCAGCTAAACTGAATGAAGGCAAAATATGGAGAGGTATGACTGCTGAGATGGTGAAGGATAGCTGGGGAACACCACAGAAAATCAACCGGGTAATTAGCGGCAATAATGTAAGGGAAGAGTGGATTTACAGGAACACCTGGTTATTTTTTCAGAATGACCGCCTTCGTGAGTGGGGTCCCATCAGGAAATAAAAGAAGGAAACGGGATTGTCCCGCCTGCGGCGGGACGGACCCTTTGGGAAATACTTTCAAAGAAAAAAGGCCGCTTGCGCAGCCTTTTTTCTTTGAGCGGAAAACGGGACTCGAACCCGCGACCCTAACCTTGGCAAGGTTATGCTCTACCAACTGAGCTATTCCCGCAGATCACGGGTAAAATTACGATTTTTTTTTTATCTGCAAAAACGTATCTTATTTAGTTTTTATTATTAATTTCGGCTCACTTAACTAAACTGGAATTAATAATAAACATCTTAGTATGAAAAAGTTATTTGCACTTTCATTTATTCTTCTGTCAGGGATTCTCTTTTCCTGTAAAACAGAAAAAAAAGAGACAGCTCTCTCTATCCCTATTGAGAAATACACCCTGAACAATGGTCTGACAGTTGTGCTCCACGAAGACAAATCTGATCCCATTGCCTCAGTAGCGATATACTATCATGTCGGTTCGAGTCGCGAAACAGAAGGTAAGACCGGCTTTGCCCATCTTTTTGAACATATGATGTTTCAAAGGTCAGAAAATGTTGGTGAAGACGAATTCTTCAGGAATATTCAGAGAGCAGGTGGTTCACTTAATGGCAGCACAAACCAGGACAGAACCAACTATTATGAAGTTGTACCAAAGAATGCTCTTGAGCTGGCACTATGGATGGAATCAGACCGCATGGGTTATCTTGAAAATACAGTAACCCGTGCTGCATTTGTTAATCAACAGAATGTGGTTCAGAATGAAAAAAGGGAAAGTGTCGATAATGCGCCCTACGGATTTAATTCAGGTATTATACTTAAGAACCTTTATCCTAAAGGACATCCTTATAGCTGGACCGTCATCGGTGAGATGGAGGATCTTACAAATGCAACAATTGAAGACGTTAAAGCATTCCACAGGAAATTTTACTCTCCATCCAATGCATTTCTTGTAATTACAGGAGATATCAACAAGGATGAAGTGAAAGCAATGGTGGAAAAATATTTCGGAGAAATACCTGCCGGTGAGAAGATTGAACCCAGAGGACCAATGCCGGCTACACTTACATCTACAGTTAAACTTTATCATGAAGATAATTTTGCCAGAGCACCACGGCTCACCATGGTATTTCCAACTGTGGAGCGTTACTCAAAAGATTCTTATGCCCTGAACTTCCTTGGCGAACTGCTTGCCAATAGCAAAAAAGCTCCCCTCTATACCATTCTTGTAAAAGATAAGAAGCTTACATCCAGCGTAATGGCAAGAAACAGCTCACAGGAACTTGTCGGTTCATTTACAATTTCAGTAACTGCAAATCCCGGTGTGAACCTGACCGAAGTCGAAAAGGCAATCTTTGAAGGCTTCGAAAAATTTGAAACTGATGGTTTTTCAGAAGATGATCTTACAAGAATCAAAGCCGAATATGAAACCAGTTTTTATAGCAGATTTGCCAGTGTACAGGGAAAAGCTTTTACACTTGCCGAATACACAATGTTTACAGGTGAACCTGACTATTACAAGAAAGATCTTGCTAATATTCAGGCTGTTACTATGACTGATGTAAAAGCTGCATTTGAAAAGTATATCAAGAGCCAAAACTACATTCAAACAAGTTTTGTTCCAAAAGGGGAAGTGAACCTGATAGCTGAAGGATCGGTTAATGCAGGTGTTGTTGAAGAAGATCTGTCAAATGCAGCTGAGGTCAAGGCAGAATCAATCGCAGAAGAACCTGTAATCAAAACCCCGACAAAACTCGATCGCAGTATAATGCCCCCTGTTGGTCCGGATCCTGAAGTTACAATACCTCAACCTTGGTCTGGATCCCTTGCTAACGGACTGAAGATATGGGGTATACAGCACAGTGAGCTGCCCCTTGTACAATATTCCCTTGTAATTGACGGTGGACATATGCTGGACAACATGGAAAAAGCTGGTCTTGCCAGCCTTGTTGCTGCTATGATGAATGAGGGGACAAAAAACAAAACACCGGAAGAGCTTGAGGATGCTATTGGATTACTTGGCGCTTCGATCAGGATTTCATCAGGTAATGAATCCATCTCGATCAGGGTAAGTTCGCTGGCACGAAATTTCGAACAAACTATCGATTTGGTCGAAGAAATGCTGCTCGAACCAAGATGGGACGAGGAACAATTTGCTCTGGCAAAAAGCCGTATCATAAACACACTGAAACGTAACGAAGCCAACCCCAACTACCTTGCATCAAGAACGTTGAATAAACTGATCTTCGGTGATAATATTCTTGCAACTGAAGCATCGGGGACAGAGGAATCTGTAACAGCTATCACAATTGAAGACCTTAAAGATTATTACAGCAGGTATTTTTCTCCGTCAACTGCAAAATTCCTGGTTGTCGGAGATGTTGACAAACCGAGAGTAGAAGCTGCTCTTGCCGACCTGTCTCAGAAATGGCAGGCCAAAGAAGTGGTTATACCTGAGATCAGTGTTCCCGGACCACCCGAAAAATCACAGATATATTTTGTAGATGTCCCGGGTGCAAAACAATCAGTGATAACTATAGGCTGCCCTTCAATTCCAAGAACAGACCCGGATTATTACCCGGCATATGTAACGAATTACAAGCTTGGAGGTTCCTTTAACGGGCTCTTTAATCTTATCCTCAGAGAAGAAAAGGGATTTACTTACGGAGCAAGATCAAACTTTTCAGGTTCAAAAAATTACGGATCATTTACAGCTTCATCAAGAGTCAGAACGAATTCGACCCTGGAATCAGTGAATATTTTCAAAACCGAGATGGAAAAATACCGTGAGAATATCCCGCAGGAATATATTGATTTTACTAAATCATCCCTGCTGAAAGGTAATGCCCGCCAGTTTGAGACTATTGGCAGCCTGCTCAACATGCTCAATACCATGACATCATATAATCTTCCTCCTGATTATATCAAACAGGAAGAAGCGTTTGTAAGAGGATTAA
>Ga0315549_1002484_pt1 | contig 17476 bp, 16 predicted proteins | sample SalMarSW160200MG_FD_203101 | JGI IMG/M metagenome (GOLD analysis project Ga0315549, IMG submission 203101) | Salt marsh sediment microbial communities from the Plum Island Ecosystem LTER, Massachusetts, United States - Salt Marsh Sediment SW1601-200 ... | reverse complement strand
CTATACGGATGAAGGAGAACTGCGAAACCTTTGGACTAAAAACCGAAGAACCTTCCTGCTTCTTCACAACAGGCTTTCTCAACGGGTTCTTCTCAGCCGTCAAAAACCAGCACGTTAAAGAGACCAAGTGTATAGCGATGGGGGACCCATACTGTGAGTGGGAATTTAGATAGGTGAGACTTGATGACGTCTCTTATACAACTACAGGAAATACCGCTTAAAAACATGAAAACTCAAGTGTAATGCTTTAACGCTTAAGGTGAAGATCTCTCCCGCAACTCCCCCTTTTTTCAAAAAATAATTTTTGGAAATATAACTTACATCTACTTAGCTAACTAAAAGCTAATTTAACGTATCACATGGTGACGGTTCTAAAATTCCCCTTTTTTTAATGGTTAAATTTTAACCCCAAACCCAAACCAACAGTAAAAGCAGAGTAGCAGCCAAAATTAAGTTTGATATATGTCTATAAAGTAACATATTTAAGGAATTATTTACCACTGTTAGTGGTGAATATTCTTCAGTTTTGAGGCGTCTGGAGGGGCACCCGTGAATCTGCGGATACTTAAGAGAAGGACAGAGATGCTTGATGCTGTTTATGCTGGGCTTTATCATTCTATGGTGTTTTTTGAAGGTTTTTTTCAATTTTATGGGAGTTGCTGTGTTTGGATACTGTTGCTAGGCGCTTAGAATTGTTGAAGCTTGAAGGAATGGGCTTTAATCAAGCTGAGATTGTGAAGCAGTTAAGCGAAAAACATCAATGTTCTGACCGTGCAGTGTATTATGATTTTGAGAACCGCGAAGATTGGCAAACGGCTCTTCAGGAACTGGGTAATAATCAAATTATCTTGTTGAAAGTCATCAACCGTTACGAGCAGATTTATCGTCAGGCTAGTGTTAGGCTTCTTACTGGGGCTCAAGAAGCTACACAGCTTGGTGCTCTTAACATTATGTTGAAGGCTAATGGCAAGATTTTGGAGGTTGCTGTTTTGCCTGAGCTTCTATCTCGTTTGAAGATGTTGGAAGAGAAGGCTAAGAGGGGTGTGTTTGTGTCGTGAAAATTTCGGAAATAGGTAAACGTGTTGATGGGCTTGAGGAGAGTTTGAAGACTCTTCGTGTAGAGGGGAATACGAGGATTGATTGGAACTGTTTTACTTTTGAAGAGCAGACTCTTTTTGAGCACATTAGAGAGCTTAAGGAGAAGTATGCGCCTTACAATCCTCCCGATGACGTGTTGGAAGCAAACCATCATTTGTTCCTTAAAGGGTTGGAGATTTTTTTTCGGCGGGCGCTTGACCTCTTTCAGGAAGCAACCAAAGCATACTGCATCATAGACGAGGACGATGAAGCGTATTTCAAGTTTGCTTTTAACTTTAGGATTTTCTGGTTCATCCACGAGTTGGGTAGGCAGTGTAAGAAGAACCGAAAGGAGAGGGAACTTGTTGAAAAGTATGAAGACGATGATGAGCTTGGGCGGGCATATGACAAGTATTTGGAAACAGTAGATGATAAAACCCCGTTGTGGTCTCCTGAGAGTTTTGAGAATTTTCTTAAACCGTTTTTTGATTCTCGTTTGAAGAAAAGGAGGAAGCGGAAGTGAAGCGGATGGAATCAGAAGATTTGGTGGTTCCTCCTGCAGAGCTTGTTGATGTTGGAAGGCTTCGTGTTGATGGTCAGAATCCTAATGTTCAGTCTAGACGCCAGTTTAAGGCTTTGAAGGAAAGCATCAAGCGTTATGGTTTTGTGGTTCCGATAATCACAAACAAAGATTTGCTTGTCGCTGACGGGGAACACCGGCTCAAAGCAGCGAAAGATTTGGAAATGAAGCAGGTTAGTGTAGTTAGGTTACCCGTAGATGATGTTGACCGTCGTTTGCTCCGTCAGGTAATGAATAAGATTCGTGGAGAGCATGACCTGTTTTTGGACGCTGAAGAATATTACCGGCTAGTTTCAGAGGATTCGCGGGATTTGCTTAAGCAGTTGGTGAATGAAACAGACCTCAGAATAGATAATCTGCTGAAGCTTCGGGAACCGTTTGAGTATAGTGATGACGAGTTTCATGTGCTTGCGGAACAGTTTGCGTCACGAGTTGAAGGCAACAAGTTAGACGAACAAAGAAAGCGTCTTTCTTCTGGTGAACCGTTGACTTTGAAGTGTCATGTGGAGTTTTCTACAAAAGCCGAGGTCACTAAGCGGACTTTGGCTGTTTGTGAGGCTTTTGGGTTAGGTGTTGATGAGGCTAGGCATTTTGTTGTTTTTGACGACTTCCATCTCAAGTTTAATCGGGGAGACTTGATCTGTTTAACTGGGGATTCTGGGGGAGGGAAATCTCTGCTCTTAGATGCGTTCAAGAATTATTTTGGTGAGGAAGCTGTCTGTTTAGATGATTTGGTGGTGGATCCTGAAGAAACATTGGTTGAGGGCGTTGGAAAAGATGTTACGGAAGCAGTTAGGATTCTTAGTTTTTGTGGGTTGAATGATGCTTTTCTTTTTCTAAGGAAATACAGGGAGCTTAGTGAGGGGCAGAAGTATCGGTATAGGTTGGCTAAGCTGATTGCCCGAACTGATAAGGGTGTGTGGATTCTTGATGAGTTCTGTGCGACTTTGGATCGTGTGATGGCGCGGATAGTTGCTTTTTTGCTTCAGAAGGTTGCTAGACGGTTGGGTAAGACGGTTGTTGTGGCTTCTACGCATAGTGATTTTTTGGATGACTTTCAGCCCGACATTCTTGTGAAGAAAGGGTATGAGAGAGAAGTTGAAGTTACGGCGTTCGGTAAGAGACTTGAACGGTGCACTATCTATGATACAGTTCAGGTCGAGAAGGGCTCCATTGACGACTACTATCAACTGAGCAGGTTTCATTACAAGTCTAAAGGTCACGAAGAGTCTGAGGGGCTACGGGCTAGAAACTGTTTCAAACTTCTTTATGATGACGAATTGATAGGGGTTATTGTGTATTGCAGTTCTTATCTTAATTTGAAGCCCCGTAACATGGTTTTTGGAAGAAGGTATGTTTTCACTCCCGGAGACCTTCACACTGCTAACCTGATTAATGAAGAGATTACCCGAATAAGCAGGGTTGTTATTCACCCAAAATTTAGAGGAATAGGATTAGGCGCCTATCTAGTTAAGGAAACGTTGTCGAAGGTAAACGCCAAAGTCGTAGAAACATTAGCGGTTATGGCAAGGTATAACCCGTTTTTTGAAAAAGCAGGCATGAAAAGAGTTGACTATACGATAGATAGACGCTCAAACGAGAAAGAAGTTAGAAGTTTCTTGGAATCTCACGGTTTTGACTTTGATTTTGTTAAGTCGAAGACATACTGTAACAGGTTTTTTGCTGAACTCTCCAATCCAGACAAGCAGAAGCTGATTGAATATTTGACTGATTTTGCGCGTCAGCCTTTCATCAAAGCTAAACATGTGTCTCCCGAATTGTTGCCCAGAATGTTCAGTTCAGAGGTCACATACCTATATTGGATTAATAGTTCCCTAATTGCAGGCAAGAGTCCCTAGTAACTAGACTCTTCGTAGATTGGCTGGAAATTATTTTGTTATTTGTTTTCTAGGTCTTCCACTATTTCTTTGAATTGTTCTACTGCGAATTCGAGGTTTTCGAGGATTTCTGAGGCGATTATGTCTGGTTCGGGTAGGTTTTCCATTTCTGTTAGGCTTTCGTCTTTGAGCCAAAATATGTCTAGGTTGGCTTTGTCTCGGTTTATCAATTCTTCATAGGTGAAGGCTTTGAAGCATTCACTTTCTTTTCTGTCGTGTCTGTTTTCTGTGTTGTAACATTTTATGAAGTCCGTTAGGTCTTCGTATTTGAGTTGGCTTGTTTTTAGTGTGAAGTGTTTGTTGGTTCTTAGGTCGTATATCCAGAGTTTTTTTGTCCACGGAGTTTTGCTGGCAGGTTTTCTGTCAAAGAAAAGAACGTTTGCTTTGACTCCTTGAGCATAAAAGATTCCGGTAGGTAATCTCAATAGTGTGTGGACGTCGCATTCGTGAAGTAATTTTTTGCGTACTGTTTCGCCTGCTCCACCCTCAAAGAGCACATTGTCTGGAACAACGATAGCTGCTTTTCTGTTGATTTTTAGGAGTGTTTTGACGTGTTGGAGAAAGTTTAGTTGTTTGTTTGATGTGGTTGCCCAGAAGTCGGGGCGTTCATATATGTCAGTCTTTTTTGTTACAATTCCTTCTCCATTGTAGATTGTTGTGCTGCTTTTTCTTCCGAATGGTGGATTGGTTAGCACCATGTCGTAGCGGTCTCCGGGGTCAGAACGTAAACTGTCTACTCCTCCTTCGATTGGGCTTTCTTCTCCTCCTATTCCGTGGAGATAAAGGTTCATTACGCATAGTCTGGCTACGCTGTCAACAATGTCTGTTCCCTTGAATGTTTTGTATTTGAGAAACTTTTTTTGTTCTTTGTCTAGTTGGTAGCTGTTTGAGAGGTAATCGTGTGCAGCAATCAGAAAGCCTCCTGTTCCACAGGCAGGGTCATAAATAGTCATTTCTGGCTCAGGTTTCATCACTTCGACCATTGCTTTGATTAGCTGTCGTGGAGTGAAATATTGTCCAGCACCGCTTTTGGTGTCCTCGGCGTTTTTCTGTAGTAGTCCTTCGTAGATTTCTCCCTTAACGTCAATGTCTAAGCCAGTCCACACTTCGCCATCAATCAAAACAATCAGGCGTCTCAATTTGGCAGGGTCTTGAATCTTATTCTGAGCTTTCCTGAAGATGACACCAAGCATCCCCTTCTCTTTTCCTAACGAGTCTAAGATTTTCCGATAATGAGTCTGCAAAGCATCTCCGTCTTTTTCAAGAAGGCTCTTCCAGTCCAGCCCTTCAGGAATACTAGAGGGTTTATTGAATGGAGCTTTGGTTTGTTCGTCAGCCATCTTCAAAAACAAAAGAAAAGTCAACTGCTCAACATAATCACCATAGCTAACGCCCTCATCTCTTAGAACATTACAGTAATTCCATACCCTCTGCACAATAGCAGACGAATCATTCGACATAACCATTCAAACTCCTTTGACGCCTTTTACCAGTTTTTCTTTTCTTTGTTCCTTTCTTCTGATTACTCTGTTTTTCTTTTTCTATCCTCTCAAGCAACCGTTCTGCAGGCTCATCAGCAGGGTCTTGAGCAACTAATCTGCCCTTGAAGGCATTTTTCAATATACTCTGACGTAACGTTCTAGCTTGTAACAGGCTTGTTTTTACAACTTGTTCAATATTATCAGCAACAGATAATCGTCTTTCAATCTCATTGATAATTGCTTGTTGCTCTTGTGAAGAAGGAATTGGTAAAGGCATTTTCTTAAAATCAGTAATAGATAAATGCTTGAGGGCTACACCTCTGGCTTTTGACCATATGAGTTTTTGAGTGAAAGGTGACTCGATTATTGAAAGCAAATACTCTCTTTTAATAGGACAATCACGAAGCCAAACTACTGCAACACTTTGATTAATACAAAATGGTTTTTCTGTTCTAACAATCGCAGCTCTTCCAATCGTCCCATCTTTGGTTATTAAAACATCATTTTTTCTGGGACGATCTTTTTCAGATAACTCTTCAAATGCTTCGATTGTAGTTTTGTGAGTATTTTTAAACTGAATGTTTCCGCGTTTTACATTTTTTGCGGTAACGATTGGAATGCCCTCATCCACATGCGGCATTGGGCGTGTGAAACCGTAGGTAACCCATTCCGAAATTTGTTCCCATGTTGCCCAAACCCATCCGTCAGGTAGTATTGGTAACTTGGATGATTTAAGTGCGGGTAGGTTTTTGTATTGTCCTTTTTCTTTTTTCTGTCTTTCTTTTTGGATGCTTTCCAAAAGTGCTGAGGCTGGTTCTATTATGGCTTTATGGGTTTTTCGCCATTCTTCTGTTAGTTTTCCGTTGAATGCATGTTTTAGAACTGCTTGACGGTAAAGCTGCAACTGAGCCTTAATATTCTGTAAAGCCGCTACACCAGCATCAAGCCTAGTAAACAACTCCTCAAGCTTACAGACAATACGACCCTGCTCAGAAAAAGGTGCAAGTGGAACAGGAATTTTTCTCACAATTCCTTGAGTTAGATTTGGTTGTGCTCCTCCTATGCGGCTACCAAGTAATTTTTCCCTGTAAAAAGCTAAGTACCAGAAAAGAAATTTGTTAGAAAGCCCATCGTATGTAGTAATTGCACAAATAGCCTGATTTATTGCAGCTTCAATTCCTAGAATTCCTAATTTTCCAGCTGTCGCTCCATATAACGCTACCAGCAATGTTCCATGCGGAATAATCTTAGTTGCAGAATTTCGTAATGCTTCTTGAGTTATGAATTCTTCAGATGAACTAATGAGGGCATTATCAAGTTCTCCTGACTTTAGCCATGGAATGGTGCCATCGAAATATTCTTTATGTTTTCGACTAGGAGTTCCACCACTGGTCGTTTCCGAGATTTCACCCAAGTGAGTCCAAATCCAATTACTAGGAAGCTGAGGGTCTTTGCTTTTTTGTATCACTTAACTAACACCGTGTTCATTTCTTGTAGGATGTTGGTTAGTTGTGTTCCGAAGATTTGGTATGCTTTGTATGCTCCTCCTTTTTGATTGAAAGGCACATATTCAAAGTCTTTTATGCCTATGCTAAGTGATTCGGAGATGTGGTCTTTTATCATGTTTAGCCATTCTTTTTGTTGTGCAGTAAACTTTTTGCCAGCTTTTTCTTGCTGTGTCAGCCATTCATTGAATTTGCTGTTAACGGATTCGGAGAATGGTTCAAGAATTGAGCTTTCTCCAATAGCGAACCTAACAAGAGAAATAATATTGGTTAGTAACTTTTGTGGTCCTGCTCCTTTTACTTTTGACTTTTCTAGTTGCTGATAAGCTAGCCAAATTAGTTCAGGTGTAAGATTATTGGGAGGTTTCTCTATTGCCTCAGCTAATTCATTTATGGCTTCAAAGGTAAGTTTTCTTTCCGAGTATGGCTTGCTGTAAATGATTTGCAGAGCAGTCAATTCGTCCTTGTTTTCTTCAATAAACTTTTTAAACGTCTGAATGGTGCTTTGGGCTTTTTCTGTGTCAAATCCTGCAAAACTCACTTTGTCGATACTGACGGTGTCTATGATTTGGTCTGTTACTCTTCGTATGTCAACGATGGTGTTTCGTAGAACTGGATTATCAAAAGGTATACACGCCTCTTTTGCCAACTCATAGCCAGCCTGCTTCAACTGTTCCTTTGATGGCTTCTCAGTCTTGAAAAGTTCTTTAGCTTTCTCTACTCTTTTGTCAGGGTCAACAGCATCCAACAACCCATTAATCAACTGCCCCAAAGATTTACCCTGAGCCTTAGATTCTATCTCATCTCGCTGCTTTTCATCAATTTCCCTATCTAATCTTGCTAATCTGCCCGCAAAAGAAGTGAGAATGTCCTTATCCCACTTGCCTTGGGCAATCGACATCAACAACTTTTCAAAGGGCACACTTCTTTTCCGTTCTAAAGGTCGAGAATCAGTCTTATCATTCTCAGTAACACCCACAGCATCCACAATTACAAAATGAGTCTTATTCCTAGTATCAGGCGTAACAGCATTCAAATCTGTCGAGGAAATAGTTCTTGTTCCTCTTCCTTTCATCTGCTCAAAATAAGTTCTTGACTTAATATCTCTCATAAACAATAGACATTCTAGGGGTTTGATGTCTGTTCCAGTCGAAATCATATCCACAGAAACCACTATTCTCGGAAAATAGGAGTTACGAAAACTGGCAATCAAATCATCTGTATTCTCGCTACTCTTGTAAGTGATTTTCTTACAAAACTCGTTTCCGCCACCAAACTCTTCCCTGACTATATGAACTATGTCCTCTGCATGAGAATCGTCCTTAGCAAAAATTAACGTCTTAGGAACCTCTTTACGGTTCGGAAAAATTTCAGTAGGCAACTTTTCTTTGAAGGTTCTGATTACTGTTCTTATCTGGTCTTCAGCAACAACATCCCTGTCAAGCTGATTAGCCTCATACTCCAGTGGTTCGTCAAGTAGCTCCCACCGTCTCTCTCTTGTTAGTTTATCCCGTTTATCTATGTGAAATCCAGCTTTGACCTTGCTGCCCTTCTGAGTAATTTTAGTGTTTATTCTGTAAACGTCATAGCCAACATTCACGCCGTCTGCAACTGCTCTTTCGTGACTGTACTCCATAACCAAGTTTTTGTGGAAAAAACCCAAAGTCTGCTTAGAAGGCGTCGCAGTTAACCCAATTAGGAAGCTGTCAAAGTATTCGAGTACTTGTCTCCAAAGATTGTAGATAGAACGATGGCACTCATCCGTGATGATGAAATCAAAGGTTTCAATCGGAATATTAGGATTATAAACAACCGTTTTAGGTCTTCCAGCACTCTGCATCTCTTCAAAAAGTGAATGCTCTTCAATTTCTTCTTCAACCTCAGGTTCGTCACTTAACATCGAATAAATTCTCTGAATTGTAGAAATACACACCTTACTCACAGGGTCAATATTAGTGCTGGTTAGATGTTGAATGTTGTAAAGTTCAGTGAATAACCTGTTGTCGTCAGGAGTCCTATACTGCTGGAACTCTTTCAAAGTCTGACGCCCCAAATTATTACGGTCAACAAGAAACAGAACCCTCTTAGCCCCAGCAAACTTAATCAACCGATAAACAAAACTAACCGCAGCATACGTCTTACCGCTACCCGTAGCCATCTGAATCAAAGCCCGTGGCCTATTCGCAGCAAACGACAGCTCAAGATTCGTTATCGCCTCTTTTTGACATTCTCTCAGTCCTTCAGTGATGAGAGGAGGCATCTGCCTAAGTCTCCCACGAAGAGTATCATCCTTTGAAAGCCACTCCTGAAGAGTTTCTGGCTTATGAAAAGCAAAGACTCTTCGTGAACGAGAATCAGGGTCCCGTGAATCCCTAAAATAGGTAACTTTGCCCGTGCTTTCATACGCAAAAGGAGGAGCCACAACCAACCGATAACTATCAGGAACCGCATTCAAATATTTCTCAGACTGGTCAGCAACACCACTCAAAGTAGTCCCAAAAGGCTTAGCCTCAACAACCCCCACAGGACACCTATCAACAAAAAGCATGTAATCCGCAAAACCAGACTTCAAAGGAAACTCCCTAACAGCAACACCCAACGAAGCCCCAAGATTCAAACGATCATAATCCTGAACACTCCAACCCGCCCCCTCAAGAAGCTCATCAATAACCTTTCTCGCTTTCTCCTCCGGCTTCACCATAACCCCCTCCCACACATGATTTGAAACAACTAAACACTAACATTTTCAGTAAACTCTAACAAGATTGGAGTTGATGTTATTTATCACTTTCACTAAAACAAAAGTCCTACAATTACAAAACACACATACAATATACAAGTAAAACTCCTATACGCAGACTGGGCAGAAACTCTCCCAAGTATTAATTAAATTAACTTTATTATTGAAGAACAGAAAATCCCCTCCCCCCTGCTGAAATTTTTCCTTCTTAACCGTCCCCTGATAAAACTTATTGCCTGAATATTTTCAGATGCCTACAGAGTATAGACACCAGTTTCATATTAATTGCTTCTATTATTATGAGCTATCAGAAAACTTTTTTGAGTACTTTTTAATTATTTTCTCAATTTCAACCGCTGGTTTGATCTTTTTTGCTTCCCGCTCCTCCATGTCCGAGTATTTCTTAATTATTTTATTAATTTCTCTCTGTGATTTAGCAGAACGAATTTCATCTGTGAAGCGGTTTGTATAGGCGATCGTCTCATCGAGTTCGCGTTCATACTTTTCAAGCTGATCATTACCTTGCTCTTTAAATATTTGAATTAATCCACGTTGGGTTTTTACCATTTCGTTTAACATAAAATGCAAATCGTTTTGAGGAACAATTTTTCCTTGAAGCAATAACATTTGCACTCTTGAGGACTCTTTGAGAAACAACTGAAACATAGCTTGAATAAGATCATTAAGTCCATCGTTCACCATTTTTTTTATCTTTAACATTGTAACAGACATTACGGGTTTTCTTGTTTTTGCATTATACCTGCCAGTTTCATTATCAGAAAAAGTTACAACTTGATTCAGAATATTTTCTACATTATCTAGACGATCTACTATTTTTTCAAGGTCGCCTATTGACGGCTCATCACTTGAAGAGACATAGATTTGAGTTACTTTATTTCCAACTATAACCTTGACATTTGAACCAAATCTATCACTCTTGATTTCTATTTGATTTAGCGGATATGGCACACCAAAAGTTCTAGATTGTCCCTCAAGAAATCTTACTGAAAAACCTTTTTCTCTAGTTTTTTTTGCAGTTTCTTCAACACTAACTTGAATTCTGTATTTCCAGCGTAATGGGTCCATCGTAGGCTCCTCGAGGCACAAAACCCAGGTGGGTTCTATTATCATAAGCTGTTCCAACAGAGGTTATAACCTTGCCTCATGAACAGATTAGAAAAATAATTCACGTTGGAAACAGCTTAGCCGTAACAATACCCAAACCATGGCTCAACTATTACAAACTAACCGAAAAAGACCACGTGAAACTAATTTCAAACTCATCAATAACTATCGAACCACTACAAAAAAGGAGTGCCCATTAGAATGCCACAGAAAAACACCAACTGTACAAATCAATCACCATTGCAAAGATTTATAGAAAAACATTGCATGACCTGCCAAGACCAACAATTCTGCAATACCAACACCAGCCGTAGATTCAACTGCATTTTAGCAGCATTATTAGAAAAAAGGGGTTAAAAATAGACAATGCCAAAAGACAAACAGTCAGAAATAAACGCTAGTTCTACTGAAGTTAACTATCCTCAAAACGTTTTAAGTGGAGTTCGCAAACCGTTTGGTTTCAGGTGTGACACAGGGCTCAAAGAAGCTTTTAAACCCGTAGCAAAGCAATATTTCGGCTCCATTTGCAGACCCCTAGAATGCTTCATGATAGCATTGTTAGCCTTACAAAAAGAACAAGTTAACTTCGGTCAAACTGTAAAAATTGAAAATTTGCATATAGAAAGAAACTTGCGTAGCAGACGTCGAATGGTAATTGATGAAGAGATAACTGTCACAGAAACGATTGAGCCATTATGTGAGATTTGTAACAAAAAATCGATAGTTGCTGTTTTTCAAACAGTTAAATCAGGAATACAAAAGAGCGCATGCAGTGCTTGTGCAAAGGATTTACGGACGCATCCTAAGTGGAAAGAAGTTCATGTAATAGAACAAAATAGCAACAAACCAGAGTGAAAACATTCATAATACAAAAAAGGGGAGAGGCTGGCTTCTACGTGAACATATACTCGACAAAGCGGGTTAAAAAATCTGAAAGGAAGTGCGATGTTTCCGGTCGTCCCGCCCAGCTCCCCAAATGTCCAGAATGCAACTCATCAAATAACTGGAAGGACGGAATAAGATACACAAACACCGGACAAATACAACGATACATCTGCCGAGACTGCGGCTACAGGTTCAGCGAATCTAGCCATATGAATAAAAACGTGGAAACCTACATTTTGAATCGTCGAGTATGCGCGACCAAGACAGAAGGCGCGAAAAACTTGATCAAAGTGGAAACCCGAACAGAAAATAGGCTTGCGGGAGCCACAACAAAACTATTCGACCCCAAAAGCAAGATCCTTGAGTACGCCTGGTGGCAAAAGAAAAACGGAAAAGCCGACTCCACAATCGAAGGCAGAACCAAACTACTCAAAATACTCGTGAAACGCGGAGCTGATCTCTACGACCCAGAAACAGTCAAAGAGGTCATAGCCAAACAGCAATGGTGCAACGGTAGAAAAAACAACGCATGCGACGCCTACACATCCTTCCTAAAGATGGTAGGAGGAAAATGGGAACCCCCAATCTACAAGACAATCCGAAAAATACCCTTTATCCCCAAAGAAACCGAAATCGACCAGCTAATCGCAGGATGTAGCAGACGCATGGCAACATTCCTCCAAACACTAAAGGAGACCGGAGCAAGATGCGGAGAAATCTGGTGGCTAAAATGGACAGACATAGACTTCGAGTCACACACAATAAGCATTACGCCTGAGAAAAACAGCAATCCACGACTCGTCCATATGAGCAAAAAACTAACAGACATGCTTAGCCAACTACCCAGAAACTACGGCGACAGAGTCTTCAGCTTCCCAGACATGCCAGTAGACCACCATGCAAGAACCTTCAGCCTCCAACGCAAACGTATAGCCAACAAAACCAAAAATCCAAGACTTCAAAGAATACACTTTCACACATTACGGCACTTCAAGGGAACAATGCTCTACCACAAAACCAAAGACATATACCACGTAATGCAAGCACTCGGACACAAAAACATCAAAAACACCCTACTCTACATCCAACTCGAAGAAGCACTATTCCAAGGCGAACAAGACTACATCTCAAAAGTAGCCAAAACCCAAAAACAAATCTGCACCCTCATAGAAGCAGGATTCGAGTACGTAACCGACTTTGAAGGCGCAAAAATCTTCCGAAAACCCAAAATGTAACACAGAAACCAAAAGCATCTCCCGGGACAAACCCCCGTCATATTTACTTATAAAGGTGCGGGGAGTGGGATTCGAACCCACGAACCCCTACGGGACAGGGTCCTAAGCCCTGCGCCTTTGACCTGGCTCGGCGACCCCCGCTTACATCCACATGTAGAAGCCAAATCCAAATTAAACATTTCTTTATAATTAGCAACTTTTGGTGGTTCACACCTAGGAATAAGGAAGTGGGTTTGGCTCTGGACCGTTTTGTTAAAACTTGTTATAATTGTAAGTCACAACATTGGCGTAACGTTTAGTAAAACTTATATATGAAAACATACGATATACTATATGGTTAGATATGAAACAAAAAACTGTTTTACTGAATTTTGTTTTAGTGTTTTTGTTGTCTGCAATGGTTGTAACCGCAGCAGCTCAAGAGAGAACAGTTGGTGTTACTGAAGGTAACTGGTTTAGCTATGAAGTCGACGCTAGCTGGAACTCCACCGATCCAAATGCGCCTCTTCCTTCTTCGGCTTACGGAGATTGGGAAATAATGAATGGAACAGAATGGGTGAAGATGACGATTACAGGCGTTTCTGGCACAAACATATCACTTCAGTATGTATCCCATTACAAAAATGGAACTGAGGAAATTGAGAATGGTTACATCGACGTAGATACTGGAGATGAAGAGAACGCGACTCTTACGGTTATCTCAGCTAATCTTGACGTAAATGATAGCATTTACACTTCCGGCAATTATTCTACGTGGGCGATAAACGAGACAATAGCCAGAACATATCCAGACGGTGTAAAAAACACAAATCACATAAACATGACTTATGCGTATTCATGGACAGTAAATGAAACTCAATGCCATTTCTCTCAATCCGTGAATTTATACTGGGACAAGGAAACTGGAATCCTTGTTGAAGACTCCTTTGAATTTTATAACCAAACAGGAGAGTACCTGACAACTTGGTCAGTTGGGTCAAGACTTACAGGCTCAAGTGCTTGGACAATACCAGAGTTTCCGGCATACTCGTCAATAGTAGTCATATCCATTATAGTCACAGTTAGCGTAATCGCCATCGAACAACGACTAACCAAAAAACAACCCGCCAACAACAATTAAGACCGGGGGTTCCTCTTTATTCATCAACTCTTTTTCCAAAAATAGCAGATAAACAGTACACCTACCAAAAAATTATACATACCGCCACACCAAAGAATTCCTAAAATCAACAGAAATGAGAAGCCATCCAGAAAGAAGATACACAAAACAGCAGTGATCTGGAAAACCTTAATTTAATAGTTATTCAACAACATAGCCGAAACAACCTCAAGCCTCGGTGGCCTAGTTGGTTGGGCATTGCCTTGGTAAGGCAGAGGTCGCGGGTTCAAACCCCGCCCGAGGCTCCATTTTTGATTGTGTGGTTTTGTTAAGGTCGTCAGTGAGTATTTCTATGTTTTTCTGGTTGATTTATGTGTGAATTATACTGTTTTTGTTTTGCCTGTATATTGTTATGGTTACGGAGGAGTCCGAAATTTCGGTTGTAACTTTTTTGCCTAGTACGGAGTGGAACGTTTCAGATGCTGCAGCCTCAACGTAGATGCTCCATTTGATTCCCAGATCATGGCGAAAATGAAGAATCTCTTTGTCTCGTTTGACGTGATGGTCACACTCGAACCATCCTGCAAACTCTGAAAGAATCTTCTTAACCAAAAGAATCACGAAGTTGTAGTCATGTGCGGCTCCCATTGTCAGCAGCATGTCTCGGGTAATCGTTGAACCTGCTTTTCTCCCTTTTTCTCTTACTTTATCCTCTGGGCAGCATTCCAGCAGGGAAGAGAAACCTTTACGGGTTAAGGTTATTGCGCCATAACGCAGCATATATCTGAGATAAGCATATTGCTGAAGGAGCCGGTTCAGAAGGGAGTTGACGCTAACTCCTTTTTTCTCAGCTTCCTCAGTTAGAACATTGAGCCATTCTTCATCTATTCTGAATGAACGACCAACTGTCTTTCTTTTTCTGTTTCGCAGCAACAAATCGTCTCCTCAGCCAAGATGGTTACAATGTAACCTTATTTAATACTTTTTGACACAATAGGGGCATATTGTGTACGTCAATGTTTTATTGTTCAAAAACATTCATCTTAAGTTATGATACAGGGTTCAAATAAAAAAGAACAGATTAAAGTTCTATTTGTGGATGATGATAAAGAGTTCTTGAAAAGCGCAAAACAATGCCTAAACCTGCAGGGTAACTTTAACATAGAATCAGCTTTTTCGGTTGATGAAGCTCTGGAAAAGATGAAAAAGAAGAAACCTGATGCAATCATATGTGACATTCAGATGCCCTTTACAGACGGATTCGAGTTTCTCAAAGTGCTTCGAGACAGTAAATATAATGTTCCATTCATTGTGTTTACTGTAACAGAAGATAAGGAAACAGCTCTCAAAGCCTTTAAATTAGGTGCCAACGCATTCGTTGGAAAGTCCGGTGACCCTGAAGCTGTTTTTTCTACATTACAAAGATGCATAAAAAAATCCATAACTGAATTACCTCTAACCTAGCAGCATCTTCATTTTCTCGCCTATTCAACTTTATCTTTTTGCATGATAGCTGTCTCATGTGCCGCTATCAACGCTGCTACTTTCCATAATAAATAAAGGTCCAATATTGGAATAAAGGCTAGAATGAACCACTTGAACGTCGATCCCTTCTTTTTGTGCTTAACTGTCTCGACCATTTCTGTCATTAACTATCACCTCCCTCATTTTTTCATCTTAACATCTGTTATTCATCATTTTGTTTATAAATTTTTTCAACGAGTAATGTACCGAATTCAAACTTTTTTTGGAACAATCGCAAACTGACTTAACCTTTATATGTTCTCATAAAATGTGAAAAAACGAGGATATGCGAAGATGCTTATGGATGAGAAAAAAGCTGAGGAAAAAGCCATTCGGAAAAGGGTTAAGGGCAGACGCTACAGTGGCAAATATAAGGGAAGGGGAAAATACAAACCGAAAGACCCCGCATAACATCACCCGTTTCTATCCTGCTGCTGGAGAATGGTCCAACTGAAAGGAAACCTGAAAACGGTTCTCGCCGACAAACTTGAACCCGAACAACTAAAGCAGATATACAAAACCTACGACATAGTCGGCGACATCGCGGTTATCCGAGTTCCAGAACCCCTCAGGCATCACAGCAAACTCATCGCCGAAGCCATCATGAGCACTCACAGGGAAGTGAAGGCTGTATGGCGCCAATCCAGTTCAGTTTCAGGCGATTATCGGCTACGAAGTTTAGAGTTTCTTTTAGGCGAAAAAACAACCGAGACACTCTACAAGGAGCATGGCTGCGTCTACAAAATTGACTTAAGGAAAGCCTATTTTTCGCTCAGGCTGTCATATGAGCGTTTGCGAATTGCGGAGCTGATTCAACCGGGGGAAGTTGTTGTGAACATGTTCGCTGGCGTAGGCTGCTACTCCATAGCCATTGCGAAACATTCAGAGCCCCTGAAGGTCTTTTCGATAGACGTTAATCCATGTGCATTCCAGTATCTTCACGAAAACATCCGACTCAACAGGGTTGCAGATGTGGTTGTTCCCATTCAGGGAGACGCAAAAAAGGTGACAGAAAAGGAGCTGCAAAACGCTGCTGATCGGGTTCTTATGCCACTACCCGAAAGAGCCTACGAGTATCTTGACTATGCCATGTTGGCGTTAAAGCCGACGGGAGGTTGGATTCACTATTACGGCTTTGAATACGCAAAGAAGAATGAAAATCCTGTAGAAACAGCCGAGACGAAAGTGTCAGAAAAAATGCGTAGGCTATGCAGTAACTTCAGGGTAGAGTTTGGGCGAATCGTGAGACCAATTGGACCTCGATGGTACCAAGTGGTTCTTGACATCCACGTGAGAAACTAGCTTAGATGCAGCTGTAGTTCGGGTGCATACAACAGAAGCTATAAACTAGTTTACACATTTTTTGTGTAACATGATAAGAGACTACAAAAAACAGGTCACTTCCCTTTGTGGTGAGTTTATGAGCGAATGGAACATCGGGGTTGACATGGTAGAAATTGCCCGCTTTCAGCAATTGGGCTACTCAAGTAACAAGCAATTCTACACGCGAGTATTCACCCCGAAAGAAATTAAATACTGTTTATCCTTCAGCAGTCCAGCGCCACATTTCGCTGCAAATTTTGCTGGAAAAGAAGCCGTCTACAAAGCAGTAAACATGTTCTGCGATGTTAAACTTCACAACATCGAGATTCTCAGAGACAAGAATGGAGCACCTAAAGTCAATCTGCATTTAAGCCGCAAAGAGAAAACTAACCCCTTACACGTAAAGGTTAGCCTGTCACACTCGTTATCACATGCTGTTGCTTTTGCGGTAGCGCACAGAACCAGTAAATTAGCAAGCAACCATAACGTGAAAGCAGAGGCGGTATCACCACATGGATTCTAAAGAAGCATCAAAAAAGCGAACCAGCGAACCAATCAGTTTACAGCTAGAAAAATTGCTGAATCAGGTTCGGAAAGAGCCGACTCATCTAAACTACTGGAACGCCCACAAACGAATCCAAAAACTTGACCTAGAGTCTCTCAAGGTCCCAGATGAAAAAAAGATAAAAGTGGCTCTATTAAGCTCATTCACAATCGACCCCCTAGGCATATACGTCGATATCAAAAGCCGTCTCGCCCAGTTGTATCCTGAAATATACGTTGCACCGTTTAACCAATACCAGCAGGAAATCCTTGATGAAAACAGCGAATTGTACGCCTTCAAGCCAGATGTAATTGTTTTGGCTGTGCAAGCAGATGTTTTGCTTAACGAAAATTTCTATTCAGAGTTTGTAAAGTTGTCTGAGGTCAAGAAGTATCAAACAGAAATTCTTGATCGATTTCAAACGATCGTGTCCATGCTAACCGCTAGGACAGACGCTCTG
>Ga0315549_1002479_pt1 | contig 17505 bp, 13 predicted proteins | sample SalMarSW160200MG_FD_203101 | JGI IMG/M metagenome (GOLD analysis project Ga0315549, IMG submission 203101) | Salt marsh sediment microbial communities from the Plum Island Ecosystem LTER, Massachusetts, United States - Salt Marsh Sediment SW1601-200 ... | reverse complement strand
GCGTTCCTGTTTATGGGGCAAAATCAATCAGAAAGATTACTTCCCAAAAAACAAACCGCACTACAAGAGTGAGCTATGGGACGGTGAACATCATTTTCGATATACCGAGGCCCATGGGGAGCCTGTCACACTGGATATTGGCCAGGCCAGAGATACCAATATGCGCGAGGGAATTATCAAACAAAGCTACAGCATCTTCTCGGGATACTACTACCCTTTTGACGGGCGAGTAGACAGGTTACTTCGCAAGACCGGGAACCTGTCGGTTCGACGCACAACGGAGAAAATGCGTGGATCTGCCTGTTATGTCATAAATGGGATGTACGAAAAGGACAAATATACAATCTGGATAGACCCAGAGCACGGATATAACATTGCAAAGGCTGTGGTCGAGAGGCCGCGAAGCAATGTGCAGGCTCTGCAAAGTTTCAGGGTTGAGTTTATGAACGTTCGTTTTAAGAAGATTGACAGCAAATGGGTCCCCGTCGAAGCGAATCTTGAAGACCGCTTTGACTATCAGAACGGCCATTACTGCACGGACTCATATCATATTAAGGTGACAGAAATGGTTTTCAATCCAGACCACGATGAACTGGGCTCTTTTGTTCCCGACGATATCAAGGATGGGACAAAAGTGCCTTTCTACATAGGTTCGCCTAATCGCCCATACTATCCCCAATATATATGGTCAAGAGAGGCAAAATTCGCTGCTGACAGAAAAGGCCGCTTAGTGAGATATGAACCTGATAAAGGTATATTACCGGTGATTAAGACCCTGCCGAAATTCGATATGTTTGACCTGAAATTCGAGCCCGACGAGACGAAGGACAAGATGATTCTCCTTTGCTTTGTTGATATTAAGCAGGTATCGCAGGAATATGCGTTTAACCTTGCGGAAAGAGCCTCGAACCTGGCCGCAAAAGATGTTTTAGTCATATTAGTTGAAGCCTCCGGCAGCGAGAAAAAACAGATTGACGCCTGGTCCAAACGGCATTCTATAACAGTTCCTGTTGGCAAATTATTCAAGATGCTTCTCGAAGAAATTCGCCAAGCCTGGGGAATAGAGATCCTTCCCCGGCTGGTTTTGACCGACAGGAATCACGTTATAGTTGCGGAAGGCTTTGCTCTTGAAAAGCTTGAAGCAAAAATCAAAGAGGCTGCTTTGTGATTAACGTTTTGAGCTGGCGAATGAATTTCATCTCATGCTCATCGAGTTGGTCAAATAATCTGGATTCGCGCATATCGAATGAGCGTCGAGGCTTGCTTTTGGGTTTGTCCTTTTGGTCGCCATTGTGCAGGCACCAGCCGGCTGCGCCGGCCTCCAAAGCACCTTTCAGGTCAGCTAAAAAGTCTTCAGCATTCGGCTGCCACTGCTTTGGTGTGAATCCTCTTCGAAATGGTTCCTGATAATGGACCGGAACGGTACGATCAAGCTCTTTCATCATCTCAAAACACTTTTTTGTTTGGGCCGCGGTTTGTTCTGCTGATTTTGAGTGCCGCGGACGATGGGGAGCTAAAAAGTCAACTCGGGCATCAAGAAGGATTGTTTTGAGTTCGTCTTTTTTGATGTCTCCAACGTATGAAGCTGTAATAAGACGGTCGGGGTCAAGCCCTTTTATAAACTTTCGTAATTTGGCTAATTCCTCCGTTGATACAAATCTCTTGTCGCGGATGTTTCTCTCGTTTCCCATATCGAGATACCAGTTGCGATATGGCTTCAGCGCGGTCACTATCGTTTTAGCAGCTCGGCGAAGTGCTTCTGTGCTTTGAAGCCGGACAGGGCCGGTCACACCATTTCCGCGAGAGAAAGTTACATCAACGATGATACCCCTGCGGTCACATTCTTCGATAAGCCACTTAAGTTTGCCCAGGTAAGGTTTACGGGGATTTCCCTGCGGGTCAACAGCCGAGACTTCGTTATCAAATGCACCCCAGGTCGCCCAGAGGCGGAACCAGTTGAAGCCATATTTTTGCATATCGTCGAGGTCACTTCGAATAAAATCCTTCGAGGCCCCAAGCGCACCGTAGTAACTAATACCTAATAGAAAGGTCGGTTTGCCGTTAATGGTGAACTGCTTGCCTTTGATGCCAAGCTCTGCGCCGGAAGCAAAAACGGTACTGGCTATCAAAACGCTTAAAAGAACAATTGCCCTGCTCATTTATTCTCCTGTAAAAAAACACAAGAATGTATTCTTATTTTAGCAGGCCGTAAGTTTGAAGTGTTTGTCGCAGGACAGCCTTTTTATCTTCGTCCAAAGGCGTCATAGGCAGACGCAGTTCCTCCGAAGCCAGATTCAGCATTGATACTGCCGCCTTGATGGGTATCGGGTTGGTCGCAAGGCTGAGCATATTTCTGGACAGGGCAAATAACTTATTGTGCCATTGTCGAGCTGAGACCAAATCGCCTTCGAGAATCAAATCGGTCAACGCCTTTACGTCAGCGGGAACGATGTTTGCCACGACGCTAATGACGCCCTTGCCGCCTACCGAAGCTATGGGCAGAGTCATCGAATCATCACCTGACAGTATTGTCAGGTCGCATCGGGTAGCAACTTCGCTTACATGGTCCATCCTGCCGGTTGCATCTTTGATTGCAACAATATTTTCAATTTCAGCCAGTCTGACGATTGTATCAGGCGTCATGCCGGCTCCGCATCGGCCTGGTATGTCGTAAAGTACAATCGGCAGGTCAACCTCCTCAGCAACCGCCTTGAAATGCTGATAAAAACCTTCCTGTGTGGGCTTGTTATAGTAAGGGTCGACCTGCAACGTTGCGTCGGCACCAACCTTTTTTGAGAACGCAGCCAGTTCGATTGCCTCGGCTGTTGAGTTTGAGCCGGCCCCGGCAATCACGGGTACCTTTCCACGAACGACTTTGACCACTGTTTCGATAACCTGTTTGTGCTCTTCGTGACTTAATGTAGGGCATTCGCCGGTCGTACCTACCGGTACTATGCCGTCTATCCCGTTGTCCAGTTGGAAGTCTATCAGCTCATCGAGCGTTTCAAAATCGATTTTGCCGTTATCAAAAGGCGTTATCAACGCCACCATTGCACCTGTAAACATTTTTCTCTCCTTCAAACTTGAGCTAACACTTTCAGGTATTCTTTTACCGTATTTTCGAGTCCCATTTCGATAGTGTCGGCTATAAGAGCATGGCCGATAGAGACCTCCAGTATTCCGGGGACGGCAGAACAGAATTTGTTGAGATTTTTCAGATTGAGGTCGTGGCCTGCATTTAATCCCAGGCCTATTTCATTGGCGAACCTTCCGGCGGCGGCAAATCGCTCAAGCGTTTCTTCTAATTTGTCGTTCATTCGAAACGCGTTTGCATAAGGCTCAGTATATAACTCTATTCGGTCGGCTCCGATTTCTTTGGCAATCTTAATTCCTTCGGTATCCGGGTCCATAAAAAGACTGACACGAATGCCCATGTCTTTAAGCTCTCTTATGACCGGTTCGAGGCGTTCTTTGTTGCGCTGCATGTTCCAGCCGTGGTCGGAGGTATTGGCACCCGGTTCATCCGGGACCAGGGTTGCCTGGTCGGGTGTTAGCTCGTGTAAAAGCTCCATCAGTTTGCCAGTGAAGGGATTACCCTCTATATTGAACTCGACTGTAAGCATCTCCTTCAGCTGGCGGGCATCGTCATATCTGATATGTCGCTCGTCCGGGCGGGGATGGACCGTAACCCCATGAGCGCCGGCTTTAATAACTGTCCTGGCCGACTCTATTACATCCGGTATGCCGATGTTGCGCTGATTTCGCAACAAAGCAATTTTATTTAGATTAACGCTAAGCTTAGTCATTATTTAAGCCCTCACCAAACTCCCGCAATTATATAACTGTGTTGGTTTACATCAAGTAAATTAGATTGTAAAATAATTGGCAGAAAGGCCGGATTACAAAGCTGTTGAATCTTAAAGGTGCTCGAATGCCAAAGGCAATAAGAATTACTGCAGGCCAAACTCAGTTCGAAGCGGAGCTTAACGACAGTCCGACAGCGCAGGCTGTTTATGATGCACTTGCGATTAAGGCAAAGGGCAGCCGGTGGGGCGGTGAGATATATTTTTCAATTCCGGTTGAGGCCGAGCTCGAGGCGGATAGTCGGGATGTTCTGGATGCAGGAGAATTGGGATATTGGCCGACCGGCAATGCTTTTTGCATATTCTTCGGGCCGACTCCCGCTTCACAGGCCGACGAAATCCGGGCGGCATCGGACGTGAATATTATTGGCAAAGTTCAAGGCGACCTATCCCAATTGTGGAACGTGCCAAATGGAGCTAATATCCTGATAGAAGCAAATTAATACGAATTTGTTCTGCTTCAGATAGAGTAAAACACTTCAAAATATTCTTGACGATTGAAGTCCGTTATCTTTCAATAGATGAGACGGAGTATGAATGATGATTTAAGAAACCAGTTAAGCATAACTTAAACTGAATTATCAATTTTGAAGGAGACATACAATGAAAAAGATTATTCTTTCGATGCTTGTTTTGTTCGTTTTGTTGTGGAGCGTTAGTTCCGTCTTTGCAAGGCGAGGAGGACAGGGCGGGGTAGGGCGCGACAGAAGCACCGGCAGACAAAGACAGCAAACAAGAGAAACTGCGGAAAAGGGTGTGGAAAAGGGCAAGAGCAAATTCGAGGCTGAGAAACAACGTGCCCGTGCCAGTAAGGGGCCGGCGGGGACAGCAGAAAAACGTGCCGGTAAACAACAAGGAAAAGCATTGCAAAAAGAAGCCGGCAAGGGCAAAGGTAAAACCGCAGAAAAGATGGCTAAAGGAAAAGGGCAGCAGCAAATGAAGGCCCTTGAAAGGCAGATGCTTAATGAAGAAGCAAAATATCATAAACGCCAGGCTCATTTTAAGCGTATCAGGGAATTGGCCACCAAGAAAGGCAATAAGGATGTCCTTGAGCGACTCGATAAACTTGAGGCAAAAGAACGCAACCGTTACGAGAGCAAGCGGAATCGTATGCGGGAAAGAATACGAACGATGCAGCAAGAGGGTGAAAAGACTCAGGGCAAGGCACTGCAGAAAACCGTAGAGAAAAGTGCCACCAAAGAAAAAGGCAAGACCCAAATCGAAGCCGAAAAAGCAAAGGAAAAACTTGAGGCTGAAGCAGAGAAGGCCAAAGAGAAGATTCAAGAATCTGAGAAAAAGGTCGACTAACTAATCCAGTTATACAGTTTGAATTTAGACCTGGTCACAATAAAAGAAAGTCATTGAAAAGGAAAAGAAAAATGCTTCGAGAAGTATTTATTATAATCTTACTGGCAATACTCGGCTCTTTCTACCTTGGCGGTTGTGACAAAACTTCCAGCGATACCGAAACAGACGAGGAGGTTGTGGTAAAAACCCAAGCAGAATATGATGCCGAGGCGGAAGCGCAAATCACCGAAGAGAATATGGAAGATGAGCTCAAGAAACTGGAAGAAGCCGTTGATAAAGAAATCGGCCAGGAGTAATAGTCAGCTAAACCCTTGACTTGTGTTATTACAAAACTCAGGAAAATTTTGCGCAGATTGGAGAGATTTGTCAAAATAATTACCATCCCTATGCAGAACTAACCTGAAATGCGGAGAGGGCATCCCAAATGCGAATCTAACCGCCTATATTCAATGTAATTATTTTGCGGTTTGTCTTGACAGGAGATGTAAGGATGCTATAATACATTAGTGTTAAAATTTCAGCCTTTTTTCGGATGACAGAGATATGAAAAAATTGCATGTTCTTGTTTTCATCATTCTGCTTTTTGCAATTCCCTGCGCTGCCCAGGTCATTCTTGTCGATGCAAACGGCACAGGTGATTACCAGACGATCAAGGAAGCTATCAATGCGGCACACACTGGTGACATAGTTCTGGTTCGGTCTGGAGTTTATAAGGAAGAGGTCAACTTCCTCGGTAAAGCGATAACGGTGCAAGGTATGGATGGAGCAGCAATAATAGATGGCGATGGAGATTTCGCCGTCTCTTTTTACAACGGTGAAGGCCCTTCTACTGTCCTGAAAAATTTCATCATTAGAAATAGCTATACCGGAATCTTTATTGCCGGTAGTTCCCCAACAATCAGCAATATAACAGTTGTGGATAATAGATATGGTATTAAGGCATATGCCGAGGCAGAGCCGGATATCAGAAGCAGTATTTTCAGGAATAATGCAGAAGGCGATGTCTTTCAATGCTACGTACGCTATAGCTGCATTGAAGATGGAAACGAAAGCGATGGTAATATAGACGCCGACCCTCTGTTTGCTGATGCCAACAACGGTGACTACCACCTGCTTTCCGAAAGAGGCCGATATCTGCCGATGTATAACCTATGGGTCCTTGACGAAGTGAGTAGCCCCTGCATTGATGGCGGTGACCCTATGGTGGACCCGGTGGAAGAGCGGCAGCCTAACGGCGGTATGCTTAATATGGGTGCGTATGGCGGGACGGCTTACGCAAGTTTGAGCGAATGGCAGATGAAGGGCGATATCAACCAAGACAGCTCGGTGAATATGATAGATTTTTCGATTTTAGCTAAGTACTGGCTTCAGACATCTTTGCGTGCTCGCGAATTATACAATCGAACGATATGTGCAGCGAATTTAAGGGCGCTTGGAAAGGCGATACTGATATATGATAATGATTATGATAACAAGTTCCCTACACCTGATAGCTGGTGCGATTTGCTCCTGCAATACGTAAATGCTTATGTGACTGAAGAACTGTTTATCTGCCCGTCAGCAGGAGGAGGGCCGAGTCATTACGCGTTTAATCCAAATGCTGTCGGTACTGCGTTTTCTCCTCCAGATATGGTGCTGGTATTTGAGACTGCCGGGGGGTGGAACCAGTTTGGCGGGCCCGAGCTTTTAGCTCCTGAAAACCATAACGGAGATGGATGCAATATATTGTTTGTTGATAATCACGTGGAATTCATAGAAACAAGGCGGTTTGGCGAGTTGAGATGGGAATAAAAGGTCCGGAGATTTCTGAAAGAAATTAGTTTCCCTTACGAACTATACGTCATCACTGGCAGCTTTTGACAACCCATTTCTCGCTAAATCTCGCTTTTTCGATTACAAATAGCAGAATATAATTGCGATTGAGGAGAAAGCTGAAAAGGTATTCTCTATCACAAGTTCTGTTATATGAAGGGATATTTTCTTTATCGCCAACAGGGAACGTTATCAAATCACCCAAGCGATGCCCATGTTATTGCCAATTTCCTGCAAGGACACTGAGATCCCCAGCATCGATGCAGCAATCGTTCGGCTCGGAAATATCGCAATCCGCATTCCAATTCTCATCGCCGGGCTTGCTTTGCCAGGCGGAAGCCATGATGGCAAAATCAGTTTAAGGTCTTAGACTTCTTTGTCAAGGTCAATATATGGATACCCCCCCCGGAGATGGGAAAAGTATGGATAAGGACAGCTCCCAAATGAAAAATCTCAAAGAATTGTGCACAAATCAATTACCCCATCCGTGCTCGATACACTCCGCAGGTAACAACGACCTGAATCCTTCTCTTTGTTTTTGCCCCCCACGCCCCGCTATTTACCCGCTAACCAGTTGTCACAAATTATCGCCACATCCCGCCAATCAATATAATTGTCGCCGGGTTCGCTAATGTCGCACACCCAATCCCAGTAAGGATCGCCTTCTTGTGTCATCCACGCAATCGCAAATATGGAAAAGTCCGCAAAGTCCACTTCGCAGTTATAATCGAAGTCACCGATGTAAGCATAATTGAACTCATACGCGCCCATGTCCACAACTTCGGTGTTGTTGCAATCACCGTCAATAATCCTCGGATGGCCATCCAGGTCGGTAGTTGGAAGATTCGGCGCACTATTGTCGCCGGCATCTATACAGGGTGAATCCGATGATAGCCGTAAATCGCCGTCGGCGGCATCAATAAAACACGGATCAGCATCAATATTATCAAGACCGTCCCAGCCGCCCTGGATGTTGCTGTATGTCGCTGTTGCTGCAGCATCATTGTCGTATATTTCATCCGGGCTGTCAGAGAAGAGAATACAATTCTTCAAGACTACAACGCTATCGTTTTCGTTGTATATCCCACCGCCCCGATCCGCAGAATTTTCGCTGAAGGTGCAGTTAACTATCTCCGGGCTGCTCCTGTCATTGCACATTCCACCACCATCGCCGCGAGCGGTGTTGCCTATGAAGATGCAGTTGGCAAGTTTCGGGTTCAGCGGGGGGACTTTGTCATCTTCGTTGCACATCCCGCCGCCCTCATCTTCTGCATAGTTGCTTATGAACATGCACTCTGTCAGTATCGGGCTGCCATCGTCATTTTGCATCCCACCACCATCTGTTTCGGACCAGTTTTCGGTAAAAAGACAGCCGGTTAATACAGGGCTGCCGGTGAGATTAAACAGGCCGCCACCTTCGTACCCGGCGGAGTTCTTCTCGAACGTGCAGCCCGTTAGTATTGGATCACCCTGATCGTTGTAGATTGCGCCGCCGTTTGGGGCGGAGTTGTCACTGAAGATGCAGTTGTTCAGCACCATGCCGTAGCCGTAGTTGTTGTAGCTGCCGATTGCACCGCCGCTGTCGGTTGCACTATTGCCTGTGAAGGAGCAGTTGACCATGGTTGGCGCGCTGCCGGTTGTGTTGTGGAATCCGCCACCGAATTGGGCGCGATTGTCCACAAATGAGCAATCCGTCAGTGTCGGATCGCTGTATCCATCGTTACTGACCCCGCCACCTGTTACCGCCTCATTGCCCGTAAACTCACAGCCAGTCAATATCGTATCCGTATCGCCCTGATATATCGCGCCGCCGTTCTCTGACGAATTACCGACAAACCTGCAGCCGATTATCACGAGATCACCTTCAAAATTGGAGATTGCTCCGCCGGCAAACGGGGCTGAGTTCTCGATGAATGTGCAGTGCTCGAACTTAGGCGCGCTGCAGTCGTTGCCCACCGCGCCTCCTGTGGAGAGGCCCGCGCGGTTCCGCACAAAGCTGCACCTTGTGAACGTCGCATACGTACATATCGTCGCACCGCCTGAGGTGTCGGCGTAATTGTCGATAAACTCGCAGTCGGCCACCGTCGTCTGCAGCCCGCCGTTGATCATCCCGCCGGCATGTATCGCCGCATTGCCGCTGAATGTACAGCCGCTCAACTTTGCTCCACCCGAACCAATCTGTAATCCACCGCCCTGGGCGGCAACGTTTCCCTCAATCCTGCAGTTGACAAGCTGCAGCCCCGCGGAATCGGCTGTTATACCACCTCCATAATAGGCGACCCAATACCCTCGATTTGCATTGCCGCCCGTTATCGTAAAACCGTCCAGCACGGCGGTCTCATCCGTTTCTTGACCCGTGACAACATGGTAGCTGTTGTCCGCTCGGCTCGGTTCATTCAACAAATCCGCTGCATTGCTTACGACAACGTCGTTGCCCGACAGGTCTCCGCTCAGAATCGTCTCGTATTCGTTCATGTCCCGAGCATCCGGAGTCGGCTCGCCTACACCGGCGTAACCCCCGCGCACCTTCACGCCGTTGATAAGCCTGAACGTTGCCTCCATATCGCCCGGCGTCTGCGCTGCTCCATGGTCCGGCTTATATACACCCTCTGCCACACGAATTTCAACCGCCTTGGCGGACGAATTCGCATCCGCCAGCGCATCCTGCAAACAGTTGTATGCATTCTCCCAGCTCGACCCGTTATTCGCACCGGCCGCGTCGGCGTCAACGTAAATGGCCTCACCCAATACCAATACCGCCCGCCAGGCCTCGCGCTGTCCCTGGGGGTTCAGCGCGACTCCAACGACCGTCAAACCGTCTTCCGAAATACCTGTTGCTTTCCATGAAGCCCAAGGTTCCGTTAACTTCCAGCCGGACAAGTCCAGTCCGAAATCATCCTCCAGAACATCCTGAAGCAGTCTCATACCATGTTTTTGATCCCAGATGAATGCCTTCTGCTCATCAAAACCACTATTATTCTGGACGTAGCCCACCACGACCGAGCCATCCCCCGAAACAGCCAGGGCCCGCGAATGGTAGTTCGGCAAACAGGTACCCAGGAGAGTAAGTCCGGTTTCTTGTGTCCAGCGATACGCCTCGAACAATGCCGTATCGTGATTGTCAAGACCACCCACTATTACCGAACCATCACTCGAGGTCGCATTGGCTGTGTGTGCATCAAATCCAATCACTTCGGACTCGGTCCATCGGAAGCAATCTCCATAGGGAAGGCCTTCGTAAATTCTGTGCCCTACGACAATCAACCCATTGGCCGAGACGGCTTCCGCACTGCTTCGGACCCCTTCGCCATTCAGGCCGTCCAGCCGATATAGTCCCGCTTCAGCCGTCCAACGGAACGCCTCTTCTATGATACCCGTCCCCCATGATGTGCCGACTACAATCAAGCCGTCGCCGGAAATGCCCTGGGCGGTTATGTTTACTCCTGTTGATTTGATACGGTCCAATTGTCCTGAGATATGCCATCGGAAACCTTCATAGTTGTAAGGTGGCGAATCGCTTATCCTGCCATGCCCCAAAACGAAGTTGGCATCTGCGGAAACATCTGTGGCCCAACTCTCGGTCAGGCCCTCCGGAATAGGTATGCCGACAATACCGGTACCGTCTGTCCAGCGAAACGCCTGCACACCGGAAGCCGTGCAGCTCGTGCCTACAACAACAGAACCATCAGCCGAGACAGCCGTCGCTTCACTGCAGGAGCCTCCTGTCAGGTACCCTAATCCCTGGAAAGTGGCTGCGACGCATACTCCATATCCACTAAAAATTACAACGATGATTAGAAACAGAAATGACCGCCTTAGCATTTTCTTTTCCTTTTCTGGAACAGCTCAGGTCCCCGATATACGTTTACTCATCAACAGCACTAAGCCTTAATTTCGATATAATACCAAATCTGCCCGGACAAATCAATCTTTACTTTTGGCCAATATATTTTTTGTCGCATTTTCTTTTTCAGGTTATAATAAATCGGCGATGGAGCCAGATTTAGACTGAGAGGAATTTCAGAAAAGGGGTGAACCATTGTTTGAATGACAACGTAATAATGACGATAAAATTGGTGTGCAGACTTATGTTAAAACGTTACTTTTGAGGAAACGATATGGAAACAAACGAGGAAATGACACAAGGAAACGAAAACAGCAATGAATCATCAGGTTCGGGCGGTGAATGCTGCTCGTCCGGTTCGGGCAGTTTGAAAAGTTTAAAGACAGCAATATTTGTGGTGGTAATAATCGCTGCCTGTGCGTTAGCGGCACATTCAGTGTTGACAAATGGGGCCCAAACAACCTGTGGAGGAAGTTCTGCCGGTCTTTGTCCACTAAACAAATCCTGCGCACCCAGTGGAGGCTGTATGTTAGGTTCATCTGACGCCAATAATACAGGTTGTTTAATAAAAGAAAAGGCACACAATCCTTCATCGGGCTGCCCGAATGCCGGCCCGAACTAAGGAGACGAATATTGCAGGAATGGATAAATCAGACCCTGGAGTCTGGAGCGCTTAGTGTAACAGTCCTGCTTGCGTCCTTTCTTCTGGGTCTGATAAGTTCGATAGCATGCGCATGCTGTACATTTCCGATACTGGGAGCTGTAGTTGGATATTCGGGTTCCCGGAAGGACAGAGGCTGGCAGGCAGCTTTACTTGCCGGCCTTTTTTTCATGCTCGGAACTATCATCGCGACGGTCATCCTTGGAAGCGTGGCCGGCTTTTACTTCCTGGCGACAATATAACGTCGAAAAGAGACCGGCTTATCATTCTATAAGCCATAATACGTCAGGATTCCAAAACCGCTAAGTTTACTAAATTTCGCTGGAAATCTATTTCTTGCTAAATACACTTTTTCCGGTTATAAATCAGCTATGAAATTTAGTTGGGCCAATCGGATTACGGTTCTTCGGATTCTTTTGATAGTTCCGTTCGTGAGTTGCATGTTGAAGGTAAACAATCCTGATATCGGCAACGCAATGCGGCATATCGCTATTTTTATTTTTCTGTTTATGGCCGTCAGTGATGCTGTCGACGGCTATATGGCCCGCCGAAATCGACAAATCACCAGACTCGGAGCATTCCTTGATCCGACAGCAGATAAGCTGCTTATAACCAGTGCGTGCCTGCTGCTGATATCGCAACGAGGAAGGATTGGAGGCTTCCCACTGCCATCTACGGTTGTAGTCTTGATAATAGGCAAAGACGTGATATTGACGATTGGTTTCGTCATTCTTTATTTTATGACTTCAAAGATTTATGCTGCTCCCGTATTTGTCGGTAAGGTTGCTACAACTCTGCAGTTGTCGATGGTGGCTGGTATTCTACTCGGGCCTGAGTTCTCCAGTATTTTGCCGGGCTGGATTTGGTTCCTGCGAGTTCTGTGGTGGTCCGCGGCGGGGACCGCTGTTTTGGCAATCCTTATTTACATTCGCAACGGAATTCGCTATATTGAAGAGTATGAGCTGACAAATATGTGACTCGTAGATTTAAATGCGAGATATGAATATGGCGATGCAACTCAGTGAAATACCGGAAATTTTGGAAGAGCTTCGGCAGGGCAAATTGATTGTCCTTGTTGATGCCGAAGACCGTGAAAACGAGGGCGACCTGGTTTGTGCTGCCGAGAAGGTGACGCCGGAGATTATTAACTTTATGGCCAAATATGGTCGTGGTCTTATCTGCCTGCCGCTGACAGCCGAAAAATGTGATGCTCTTGGTTTATATCCGCAGACGGTTGACAATACAGCCCGATTCGGCACGGCGTTTACAGTTAGTATCGATGCGGCTGAAGGCATAAGTACGGGTATCAGTACCGCTGACAGGGCCAGGACCATCCAGGCAGCGATAGCCGACGATGCAAGAGCCCGAGACCTTGTTCGACCGGGCCATATATTTCCCCTGCGTTCCCGCGAAGGCGGGGTGCTGGTACGAGCAGGCCAGACCGAGGGGGCGGTTGATTTGACCCGTTCGGCCGGTCTCAAGCCGGCGGGTGTCATCTGCGAAGTTATGAACGAAGACGGCTCCATGGCACGTGTGCCCGAACTGTTGAAATTTTGCGAAAAGCACAATATGAAAATTGCTTCTATTGCCAAACTCGTCGAATATCGACTGCAGCGTGAGAGCCAGATCAAACGTGTCGAATGTGTCAATTTACCCACTGACTACGGCGAATTCAAGCTGATTGGCTATCAGAGTATAACATCGTTTGATCCTCATCTGGCATTGTGCAAAGGCGGTGTCGGTGAGCTTGATGAGAGCGGCAAACCCGTAGAACACGATGAGCCTGTGCTGGTAAGAGTGCATTCGGAATGTATGACCGGAGATTTGTTTCATTCGCAGCGGTGTGAATGCGGCTATCAATTGATAACTGCAATGAAGATGATTGAAGAAGCCGGCAAAGGGGCCTTGATTTATCTTAGGCAGGAGGGCAGAGGTATCGGATTGACGAATAAGCTGCGGGCCTATAAACTTCAGGAGCAGGGTCTTGATACGGTTGAGGCAAATTTGAAGCTTGGCTTTATGGCCGACAAACGGGATTATGGAATTGGAGCTCAAATCTGTCGTGACCTGGGGCTCAGGAAGATAAGAATACTGACCAATAATCCAAAAAAGATTAATCGCCTTGAGGTATATGGTATAAAGATAGTCGAGCAAATACCGTTAAGGGCTAAGCCGACTAAGCATAATATCGATTATTTACGAGCAAAAAAATACCGCTTCGGTCATATACTCGATGAGGACTTGTAGTGTATGAAAAAGACCAGCTTAATAGTTTATATATTCTTCTTGGCGATACTCATAGTTCAGACCGGCTGTGAAACGCCACGGGTCGGACCAAAGCGGATTGAAACATCGCCTAAAGCCGTTAGCGATTGTAATGAGGTTTTTGCCTATGCCGGTTATACTCCGGTGAAAATCGATATTGTGCCGTTAACTGAATATACTGGCGACAGCGACGCGGGAGAAGAGTCAAAGGTAAAGGTCTATGTGAGTTTGTTGGACTCATTTGGTTATCAGATGAAGTCACCGGGGATATTTCGTTTTGAGTTGTACGAGAGAGTTCCTCGCTCGGCTGAGCCGAAGGGCAAAAGAATTATTCTATGGCCTGATTTCGATCTGATAGATGTTGCTGAAAATGACAACCACTGGCGGGATTTTCTGAGGGCCTACGAATTCAGCTTGCCTATCGAGTCCCAGACAAACCAAAACTGCATATTGCAGGCCACATGTATATGTCCCAACGGCAAACGGCTGTCGGCTGAGTTTACACTCACCCACACAAAATAATTCATTTACTTGCTGTTTACTACACTCTCAATGAATTTTAGCCACTCGTCCTCGCTTATCACCTTTCTTACTTCGTCATCCGTGAGCCAAAGCTCGAAAAGCCACTTTACCATCACTTCAATATCAACTTCTATAACCACCGGCTGCGCTTCTTTGGTCAGCACCGAAGGATAAAGCCCTTCCGTAACAAAGAAGCTCTCGCTCATACCCATACTCCGTCCCATAGTTTGGCCGTAAGCAAAAGGAAAAGTTTTTGACCAGGCCGTCTGCCAGAGCCAGTCTTCACAGAAGCGCGAAAGGTCGTTGTAATCGATGCAGTTGTTGTCAACGAGGTCGTAAATATCACTGTAATACTGGTTTGTGGGGACGGTAAGCCAGGCACCGGCAATGAGGGCGTAATCGAAGAAGTTTACAAGTCCGTCACTATTAAAATCAGCGGGGCTCCAGTAATACTCGTCGGCACCTATATCGACGATATCGGTATCATTATAATCTCCATCAAATACTCTTGGCTCGCCGTCGATGTCCGTCTGTCCGGCGTAGTCACCCTCCGGGTAGCCTGCGTCGATACAGGCTGAGCCGGAACTCAGGTGATAATCATAAATTCGGTAAGTTTTGCCATTGGTTGCGATGGACTCCACATCGCTCCATACCTTAATCGTGTTGACGCCGTTGGAGACTATAAAGAACTGAAGATTCTGCGATGTGTCGGATGTGTTGGGATTAACAAATCTGCCCGCCAGCTCGTTAACGGCCCAGTTCGCATAAGAATCGGTCAGCGTGCTTTGAAATGTTGAGCTGTCGTATGTGGCATTTTCAGTCCACGAGCCGGTCGGTGAATCTACCTCAAAGAAACAGGGGGTCTTCTTCGATATTTCCCGTACCTGTCCAGCCTCCCTTTACATCACAATAGGTTACACTTAGGTCAGAAATGTTATATATCTCGTTGCCAACATTTGCTTCATTGTCCCAGAAGATGCAGTTAGATAAAGTTGCTTCCGAAGAGTACCAGTTGTATATCCCGCCGCCAGAGCCTGCCCGGTTCCCACTAAAAGTGCAGTTGGTCACTACGGCAGTTGGGCAATGATATTTGTAAATACCGCCGCCATAGTAGTTGGCAATATTACCAGCGAAAACACTATTAGAAACTTTCAGTGTAGAATTTATGCTGTAAATCCCACCGCCATAATGCTCAGCGTTATTACCGGTGAAGATGCAGTTAGTTATGTTCGGCTCGGAATAGCTGTTATATATACCGCCTCCTTTATCATTATTCGCTTTATTGCCGGTGAAAATGCAATTGGCTATTTTCGGATAGGAATCATCGTAATTATATATCCCTCCACCGTCAGCGTTAGCGAAGTTTCCGCTGAAAATACAGTTAATTATGTTCGGGTCGGAATAGTAGTTATATACTCCTCCACCTTGGTAAGCTGAATTATTGCTGAAGGTGCAATTAGTTACATTCGGAACAGAATTTTCCCCATTGTGCATCCCACCCCCTTTACCATAGCTGGCGCCTTCAGATAAAGCAGAATTTCCGCTGAACGTGCAGTTGGTTACTGTCGGGTAAGATTGCCAGTTTTCTATCCCACCACCGTAACCGGCTGAGTTCCCGCTGAATATGCAGTTGGTTACATTTGCATCCGAATAATTCCAGTTTAATATTCCGCCGCCATAATTAACAGCGGTATTGCCAGTGAAGATGCAGTTAGTTATTTTCGGGTAGGAATAGGAGTAGTTACAAACTGCTCCACCTTCACGAGCTGAATTATTGCTGAACGTGCAGTTTGTAACCGTCAGGTCGTTTGAATCCTTACAGAATATTCCGCCGCCATACAAGGCATAACCTGAACCATTGGCATTTCCGGCTGTGATTGTAAAGCCGTCAAGGACGGCGTTATTGACGTCCTCGCATTTTACGACGTGGTAGCTGTTATCGTTGTAGTCGATGACCGGCGTTCCTATATCGCCGCTAAGAATAGTTTCATATGAATTGGGATTGCGCTCGGACAAGGTGCCACCGCCGGAAGGAAATCCGCCGTAAATGGCCACATCGTCAAGAAGCTCGAAAGAAATCGACCGAACACTTCCCTTTGTCGGCTTGTATGTTCCCTCAGCTACCCGGATTTGATTAACACTCCAGGCCTGCGCTTTCCAGAGGGCGCTCTGCAGGTCAGGGTCGGCATGGTACCACGACAGCCCACTGTTACAGCCGACAGCATTTACATCAACATAGATAATATCAGGAGACCAGAAGCACGCATTGGTATCTGCAAATGCAAAACTGCAATAATGGTCACTTTCTATTTCGCAGTAATTGGTGATAATCCCGTTTGGCTCAACACCTAAATTAACATACACCGTAAGCGTGACAAAGTCGTTCGGAGCAGAGGCACTCAAAGAGCCGATTTGCCATTTATAGGTGCGATCATTTGAATCGTAGTTTGGGTCAGAAGGATTAATATATTCAACCTGGCAGGGAAGATAATCGGTTATGACGACATTGTTATGGTCGAGGCCGTTAGGGCCGAAGGTAATCTTGTAAGTTATATAATCACCGGGGAGAACACAATTCGGCTCATTGACGTCAATCTTTTCGAGATAAAAAGCCGGCGGCTTGTATGAGACATCACCTCGGACGATTATGTCTCTCGGCTGGTTGAAGTTAGGGTCTGCATAATCACAGGGATCGGACGGAAATGTGGAGGTGTTAAAAATCTTGATTTTATAGGATTGATCGGTGATATATACAAGCCCGGTCTGCTCGTCCGTTGTAAGACCTACCACACACACACCGACATCATATTCGTCGAAGGTGGGATTATTTATATCCGATATATCGGTCCTGACGAGGAACGTGTGGTCTCCGCTTCCACCGCTGAATGAGCCAGTATAAAGATAGTGCCTGTTTGGGTCGACAGCTATTCCGACAGCCCCGCGGTTCACATCAACACTGTCAATGTGGTTCCAACTGTTTGTATCGTAATAATGTACCGTGCTCGTAACATTGCTCACATACAATCGCTCCTTATTTTCATCAAGTGCAATGCCCATCATGGGCCCAGCATTTTCCAAGGTTTTATATGTGCTACCTTCAAGTGTTAAGGTCTTGCTGTTGGAATTCCACAGGTACACATAGAGTCTATCATCTTGCCTTTCTACAACGTAGAGTTTTTTCTTTGTATGGTCGAATGCCATTCCAGCTAAGTTACTAGTGCCGTTTCCAA
>Ga0315549_1002478_pt1 | contig 17506 bp, 1 predicted proteins | sample SalMarSW160200MG_FD_203101 | JGI IMG/M metagenome (GOLD analysis project Ga0315549, IMG submission 203101) | Salt marsh sediment microbial communities from the Plum Island Ecosystem LTER, Massachusetts, United States - Salt Marsh Sediment SW1601-200 ... | reverse complement strand
CCCCAGGGTGGCTGCCGTGCCGGCGATGCTGGCCCGCAGGTCGCGGGCCCAGCCGCTGTTGACGAAGTTGTCGTAGTCGATGCAGGCGTTGGTCCAGGACTGGTTGAAGTTGGTTACGAAGGTGTTGGTGAAGTCCATGACCCCGGTGGCGACGGTGTGAACGCCGCCGCCGACGATGCCTGCAACTGTGTTCCAGCCACCCTGGGCATAGCTCTGCAGGCCGCCGAGCGCCGCCTGGGCCTGTTCGCGCCCCCATTCCAGACCGCTGTCGAACCAACCGCCGACAGTCTGCAAGCCGCTTCCGATCCAGCCGATGGGATCGAAACCCTCATGGCCTGTGGGATCGATGAACGTCACCGGGTTGCCGCCGGTGTACATGTAGTGGTTGAGAAGGCCTGTGTTCGACGCTGAGCCGTTGTAGGTGTCGAGCTGGGTGAAGACACCCAGACTGGGGCTGTAGGAGCGGGCGCCGAAGTCGTACAGATCGGGCGTGCCCGGAGCCGACTCCAGGATGCGGCCCTGGTAGCGCCAGGGCAGCGCTTCTCCGCCGGCTGAGTAGGCAGCCACTGTCTGGCCATAGGCATCGTAACGGTAGGCAGAGACGATCGTGGAGCCGTCGGCGGTCAGGGCCGCCGCGACGTTGCCGTGGAGGTCGCTTATGACCCACACGCTGCCGCCGCCGATGGAGGCCGTGACGCGCTGGCCCAACCCGTCGATGACGCTCTCGACGACCGTCGAGCCGGTGGTGATCGAGACGATGGCGTTGCCGGTGCCCAGGTAGGCGTAGGTCTCGGTGGGATCGTCACCGACGGTCCGGCTCGAGTGGCGCCCCAGGGCGTCGAAGGCGAAGCTCGTCAGCTGGCCCGAAGGAGCCGTGATCGAGACGAGCCGATCGGCGACGTCGTAGGCGTAGGCGGTGCACGAAACGGTGACGGTGGTGGCCATCGCCACGACCGCCGGGCTCTGGTCAGAGACGTTGCCTGCGCCGTCGAAGGCGGCCACGGCGTAGCTGTGGCGCGCCAGGCCCGCAGACGTGTCGACGAAGGAAGTGGAGAACGTAGTGGCGTAGAGGACGGAGTCCCGATAGACGTAGTAGCCGGCCACGGCGACGTCGTCGCTGGACTCGTCCCAGGTGAGGGAGATGGTGGGGTCGTCGCCGAGAGCGGCGAAGTTGGCGGGCACATCAGGAGCGGTGGTGTCGGCCGGCGGATCGAGCTCCGGCAGGGCGAGCGTGGCCTCCTCCGACTCGGCGCTGGCGTTGCCGGCGCCGTCAATCGCAATCACCGTGTACGTGTAGAGGGGACCGGGCAAGGCGCTGTAGTCGACCACGTGGGTCGCGCTGCCCGCCACCGAGATCATCAGGACGCCGTCCCGCAGGACGTCGTAGCGGGAGACCCCGCTGCCGGTATCGGTGGAGGCGTCCCAGGCGACGTCGATCCCCCCGCTGACCGCTGTGGCCGTCACGTTCGAGGGCGTCGTCGGAGCGGTCGAATCGGGCCCGAACAGCGTCGTTGCCGGGACGTCCGCTGTCGCCGTGGATTCGTTGTCGGCGGCGTCGAAGGCGACGACGCTGTACTCGTACGTCGTGTCGGCCTCGAGACCGGTGTCGGACCAGGAAGCCGACCCGACTGTGGCGACCAGGGAGCCGTCACGGTAGACGCGGTAGCCGGCGACGGCGACGTTGTCGGTCGAAGCCGTCCAGGAGAGGTCTACCTGCATGGCAGACGCGGGCGTGGCCGCCAGGCCGAGCGGCGCCGTCGGGGCGGTGCTATCGGTCGGAGGCGCCAGGGCGGGCGTGGTCGCCGAAGCCGGGTCCGAAGCCGAGCTGGTGTTGCCAGCGGCGTCGGACGCGGTCACCGTGTAGGTGTAGGTGGTGCCGGGCGAGGCCGTGGCGTCGGTGAAGGTTGTGACCGAGCCGGCGACGACGCTGAGCACGGAGCCGTCGCGGCTGATCGTGTAGGACGTGACCGCCACGTCGTCCGTAGAGGCCGTCCAGGTCAGGTCGACGGTGTTCCAGGCCGTCGCGCTGGCCGAGAGATCGGCCGGCGCCGTCGGCGCGGTCGTGTCGGAGGGCGGCGTGCCCGCGGTCGTCGTGTCGGAGGCGGTGCCGCTCTGGCCGGAGACGTTGCCCGCGGCGTCGATTGCCGTGACGTAGTAGCTGTAGCTGGTATCCGGGTCGAGGCCTGTGTCGAGCCAGGCGTTCGAGCCGACGGTCGCCACGAGCGTCCCGTCGCGATAGACGCGGTAGCCGGCGACGCCGAAGGCGTCGCTCGAGGCCGACCAGGTGAGACCGATCTCGCCGGCCGTCGCTGCCGTCGCGGTCAGGCCGGACGGATCCGTCGGCGCCGTGGTGTCGTCAGGGGCCGGAACTGCCGGCGTCGTGGCCGAGGCGGCGTCGGACGCGGCGCTGGTGTGCCCCACGGCATCCGAGGCGGTGACGGTGTAGGAGTAGGCAGTCGAGGGGGAGGTGGAAGCGTCCACGAAGCTCGTGGACGTGCCCGCCACGCGCATCAGGACCGCGCCGTCGCGGCTGATGGTGTAGCTCGTCACGCCCACGTCGTCGGTGGAAGCCGTCCAGGTCAGGGTCACCGAGTTCCAGGCGTTGGCGGTCGCGGCGACGTCCGCCGGCGCCGAGGGCGCCTCAACGTCCGTCGAGGGAGGCAGAGTCTGCGAGGCCGGCGCCGACCTGGCCGATTCGTTGCCGGCGGCGTCGATCGCGATGACCTCGTAGGTGTAGGTGGCTCCGCCGGCCAGGCCGACGTCCACGTAGACCGCATCGGCCGCGGTGGCGACGGGCGTCCCATCGCGGTAGATCCGGTAGCCCTGCAGGGCAGTCTCGTCCGTGGACCCGGTCCACTCGAGCGAGATGCTCGACGGGGACACGACGCTGGCGACCAGGTCGGCCGGAGCCGTGGGAGCCTCGGAATCCGGCAGCGAGTAGGGAGGAGTCCGGCCGCCGATCGGTCCTGCCTCTTCACTCACGTTGCCCGCGGCATCGACGGCCAGGACAGTGTAGAGGTAGGTCGTGTTCGGCTGGGCGCTCCAGTCGGTGAAGGTCGTGGCGGTGCCGGCGACGGTGGACAGGGGCTCGCCGTCCCGCTCGACGATGTAGCGGACGACTCCGACGTCGTCGGTGGATTCGGTCCAGCTGACGTCGATCTGGTTCCAGGCGAGCTCGGTCACCGTCAGGTCGGCCGGCGTCGTGGGGGGCGTCTGGTCCGCCGAGGGCGGGCCTGAGGGCGCGTCCAGGGTCGTGATCGAGACGGGGTCGGTCGCGGTACTGACATTGCCGTCAATGTCGACCGTCGCGACGGCGTACTCGTACGTCCTGGACGGCATGACCGTCTGGTCGGTGAAGGAAGTGGACGAAGCGGCCACCGTGGTCAGGGGCGCACCGTCCCTCGTGATCACGTAGCGGGCAATGTCGACCAGGGCCGTGGGCGCGTCCCACGACAAGTCGACGCGACCGGCGGCCGGAACCGACGCGACCAGGTCGGCCGGGGGGAAGTCCTCGGAGGGCGGGGCCTTGGCCCAGTCGAAACCGTCGAAGGACCAGGAGCTCTTCGGCGAGCAGGTGTGGTCTCGGATCGTCTTGATCTTGACCTTGTGCTGGCCGTCGCCGGTGATGCTGAATGTCTGCGGATTGTCGGCCTGGCAGCTGGCCGTCAACGTCCCCGCAGACACCCCATCGACATACAGGACTGCCGTGCCGCCACCGAACTGGTGGATCGTCAGCGAGCCGGCGCCCTTGACGGGAATGATGACGTAGGAGTTGTCGTTGCCGGGGTAGACGTCGGTGTCGCCGTCCTGGGCCGCGGTGAAGCCGGTGTAGTCCCAGGTGGGGTTGACCGCCGCCCGGAAGACCAGGGAGCTGTCTTCCGCGTAGTAGCCGGTGGTAGTCGGGCCCATGACGTTGTCCGGGTCGGACGAGGTCCAGTTGATGCCATCGAAACCCCAGTAGCCGCTGAGGGCCGGGCAGTAGTGCCAGCTGAGGCCGCGGATCTGGACGTCGTGCGGGCCGTCGCCGTTGACCGCAAAGCTGACGGGGTTGTCCACGGCGCAGCCGCCCGTCAGCGTGGCGGCGGGCACGCCGTCGATGGTCAGCGAGGCCGTGCCACCGCCGAACTGGTGGATGGTGAGGGTGCCGGATCCGGAGAGCGTGAAGTCCACGCCCCTGGTCGTGTAGTAGGTGTCGATATCGAGGTCACGCGCATTCGCGGCGGCGAGACCCTGGTTCGTGGGCGTGCCGACACGGGTCATGAGCGGGCTGTTCTCGGCGTAGTAGCCGGAGGGCGTGCCGGCAGGGTTGGCCGCGGTGGCCGTGACGGTGTCGGAGGGCACGGTGACGTTGCCGAAGGTGTCCACCGCCTCGACGTAGTAGGAGTGCGTCGAGCCCGATGTAAGCGGCGTGTCCGCGTACTCCGTGCTGGCGGTCGTGGCCAGCAGGGTCCCGTCCCGGTAGACGCGGTAGCCCACCACGGCCGTGTCGTCGCTCGAGGCCGCCCAGGCCAGATCGATGCGGGTCAGCGAGCTGGGCGTGGCCGTCAGGTCGGTCGGTGTGCTGGGCGGAGTCGTGTCCGCGGCAACCACGCTCGTCAGGTAGGACGAGGTCATGTTGCCGTAGACGTCGTAGTCGAAGTTGGTGCGCACGCCGCCGGCGGTGGATCTGACGATCTGGTCCAGGGCGTTGTACTCGTAGACGGTGGTGACGCCACCGTCCAGGGTCTTGACCCGGTTCGAGTCCCGGTCGTACCAGTAGTCCTTCTCCCAGACCTGCTGCCCGTCCGAACCGCTCAGGACGGCGGTCCTGACCCGGCCCAGGTCGTCGTAGGTGTAGCGCTCGATACCCTGGCCCGCGTCGCCAGCCACGCCCGGTATGGACTGCGTCTCGGAGGTGACGTTGCCGGCGCGGTCGAAGGTCCTGGCGAAGGCGACCTTGGACCCGACGGTGGCACCGATCGGCCGCCCGATACCGTCATAGCTGAAGGTGGTCAGCAGGCCGCCGGGCCTGGTCTCGGTCGCCTGCTGGCCGTCCAGGCGCCAGGTGTAGGAGATGGTGCCGGGATAGCCGTCGCCGGCGCTGATGAGCAGCCGGCCCAGGTCGTCGTAGCTGAAGTTGCTGGTGCCGGTGGCGTCGGTCCGGGAGGCGACCGTGCCATCGACGTTGTAGGTGGCGGACGTCGCCGCGACGTCGCCGGAGACCTGGGTCTGGTTGCCGGCGATGTCGTACTCGTAGCCCACCGTTCCGACGCTGCCCCCGATCCGAGAGGCATCGACGGTCTGGGACAGCGTCTGGCCGGCCTGGTCGTAGGCGATTGTCGCGGAGATGCGGAGACTCGCCTCGTCGCTGGAGGCGCCGGCGTAGGTGCGGGTGGCCACGGCGCGGCCGACGGCGTCGTAGTCGGCATCGGTGTGGCGCAGAGCGTTGGCGCAGCCACCGGACGTGTAGGAGCAGGATCGAACGACCTGGCTCAGGTCGTCGTAGACGAAACCCGTCGAGGCGACCGCGACCAGGCCGCTGCCGTCGGGGTTCCAGGACGCGGGCGTCTGGCTGGTCAGCCGGCCATTGGCGTCGTAGACGTAGTGCCAGGCGCGCGGATCCGTGCCCGAAGCCGGATTGCAGCCGGCACTGACCTGCTCCGGCGAGCAGGTGCCCGTCAGCTCGCCGAGGAGATCGTAGGCGAAGGTGGACCTGACGTTGGCCGACGGGTCGGGATCGCCCGGCTTGTAGTTGGCGGTGGAGGCGACCACGTCGCCCAGGCGGTTGTACTCCACGCGGCTCTTGACGCCTGCCGGGCTCGTCTCGAGGACCTGGCGGCCGAGGTTGTCATAAGCATAGGCAGACGTCAGGTTCGCATCGACCGCGTCGGAGGGCAGCAGGGGCTTGACGTTGGCCACGGTCGAGGTGACCCGGCCCATGACGTCGTAGGTGGACTGATCGACCGGGGCGGGATCGCCGGCGCTGCCGGGAACGGCGACGGTCTCGACGGTGCGACTCATTGAGTCGTAGACCGTCAGTGCCGGCACGTCGGTCAGGATGGAGGCAGTCGTATCCCAGACCGTGACGTCGTCCACGTAGAGGACGCGGCCCGTCTGGAGAAGCTCGAACCAGCCGCTGGTCGTGGCCGTCGGCGTCCATGTGACTTCGACCCACTGCCAGTTGCCGGTCATGGTCGCGGACACGGTGACGGAGTTAGCGGCCCCGCTCGTGTCCTGACCGAGAACGGCCTTCATGGTCGAGTAGTCCTCGCCCTTGACCCGGGCCCTCGCCTTGTAGACGTGGCCTTCGAGATAGGTGCCCTGCGGCCTGCAGATCAGGCCTGAGTCCGCCAGGGGCGCGGTGACGCGCAGCATTCGCGCGCCGGTGGGCGCGGTGACGCCGGCGCTGCCGCTGGGAACGACGACGTTGCGAGCGCCGTTCGCGGCGTCGGCGCAGACCGAGGTCGCCGCGTCGCCCTCGAAACCGTCGCCCGCGTAGCCCAGCGTGCCGTCGCTGCCGGTGTTGGACAGTGCTTCCACGGGCCGTCCGCCGGCGTCGTAGACGGTCCTCGCCCAGACCACGTCGGCGTCGGTCTCGCCCGGCGCTCCGACGCTCGAGACGCGCAGGACGCGCCCGCCCGGCGTGTAGTCGGTCCGAGACCAGCTGCCGTCGGGGCCAATCGTCTTGATGGCGCGGTTGCGCGCGTCGTAGACGGTCCGCGTGATTCGCGTGACCGGGCCGGTGTAGCCTGCGACCTGAGCCTCCGGCTCGGCGACGGCAATCGGCCGCCCCACGACGTCGTACAGGGCGAGCGACTCGACGTTCTTGTCGGCGCCGGTCTGGCCCGCAGCGGGGTTGACCACCGTCCGGACGACGTGGCCGGCAAGGTCGTAGTAGAAGTCGGTGGCGACGCCACCGGCGTCGTACTCGGTCAGCACCCGTCCGTTCAGGTCGAACAGGTTGAGGGTGTTGCAGCGGATCCCGGTCTCTCCAGGGCAGAGCGGGGCCGGGGCACCGGCGGGCGCGATCGGGTTGCGGGTGGCCGCGGCGTGGCCAAGCGCGTCGTAGTAGACCGTGGCGGTCCGGCCGGCGTCGCCGGCGGTGGCATGCTCGGTCGTGGTGACGACGTCGCCGAAGAGGTTGTAGGTGAACTCCGTCGAGGCGTTGGACACGCCCGCGTCCTCGGTCGTGGACTGGACACGGCCGTACTCGTCGTAGGCGACCGTGGCCTTGACGTCCTCGTCGGAACCGGCCGCGGGCTGGCCGGAGACGTAGTTGGCCCACTTGACGATGGGCCGGCCGGCAGCGTCGTAGACGGTTCGATCCTTGGTCCCGTCGGGATAGGTCGTCTGGAACGGGCCGAAGAAGCCATAGCTGACGTGCGTGGCCTCGGCCGAGCCGGCCGGAGGCGTGATCGTCCCGGGACGGCCGAGAGCATCGAAGTCGCTGAAGGTCTGGACGTTGCCGTTGCCGTCCCGACCGGCTACGACGTCGCGCTGGTTGGCCGAGTAGACCTTGTACCCGGCAACGCCGTCGGCGTCCCACTCATACCGGACCTTGCCCCAGACGTCGTAGCGGATCTCGGTCGTGACGTCCCGGTCCGGATGGGCCGGGTCGTAGACACCGGTCTGGTAGTTCTCGGTGATCGAGGTAGGCAGGATGTTGGGCACGGCGCCGAGATCGGGCGGCAGCTGAGTCCCGTTCACCGCCACGAGAGCCCGGAGCCTGTAGACGGCGGCCGTGCTCTGGCCCGAGACCATGAGCCGGCATGTCTGGCCGGCCATGCGCGGGTCCGCAACCGTCATCGGTATGTGGGCGCTCTTGCTGAGCGGAATGGTGCCGTAGTCGGTGCCATCGGCGCAGCGCACGAACGCGGTGTAGGCCTGGACCGCCCCAGAGTTGTACTGGGTGTAGATGTCCGCAGTGACGATGGGAGTCTGGACCACGAAGGGCGCGGTCAGCGGCGTCTCCGCCGAGTAGTTGCCCATGGGCACGTCGACCAGATCGGGGCCCGCGTATGCCTTGGACTGGGCGCCGAACATGACGGTGCCGCTGTTGATCCGGCCGTGCCACTGGGCATGAGTGGTGACCTGGCAGTAGTTGTCTACGAAGAGCAGGTCGTTGAAGAACACGTAGACATCGAGGCCCTCAACGCCGGTCCAGGTGTGAGTCGGCGCGACGGTCGACCCGTCACAGAGGATCCCGATGGACGTGTCGCCCCAGTCGTGGGCGTCGATGTTGGCCCGCAGCACGATCGTGGAGGTGCGCGAGTAGAACCTGTCGCTGGCGATGGCAGGGTAGGGAGTCAGGTCCTGCGGGATGAGAGGCAGCTCCTCGCTGGCGAAGCTGAGCTTGCTGACCCTGCCGGCGATGTCCGAGGTGGCCTCCAGCAGGCCGTTGGAGCGGTAGCTCGAGGTGCTGAACTGCGTCAGCAAGTTGATCGAGTCGAAGTAGGCGGTCCCGGTGCCGTCCACAGACAGGCCCAGGCGGACCAGTCCGGTGCCGTCGCTGGGGATCGTCACCTGCTTGGCCGCAGTGACCCAGCTCGTGGCGCCGTTCGTGCCACTGAGCAGATCGGACCAGCCGCCACCCGCCAGCTCGTAGCTGAGGACGTAGCGGGCCGTTCCATCGCTGCCGGCCCTGGTGGAGAGCTGGAACAGGAAGGTCTGGCCCGGCAGGAGCTGGGCCGTCTGGGAAGCCTGAGCGTCGTCGGTCAGGGCCAGCGAGGCGAAGCCGCTGTTGTAGACACTTCGATCGATCGCGGCGGCGCCGCCGACCGTCCAGCCCTTGGTGCCGTTCTCGAAGTCGACGTTGGCCAGGTAGTAGTTGTCGGACTTCTGGATGAGGCGACCTGCCGCGTCGTAGGCGCTCCCGTTCACCTGCTTGACCGGGTCTCCGGCACGGTTGGCCACGGTCGTGATGGCGCGGACGGGCTCCTGGAGATCGTTGTAGACGATCTCGTCGCGGTACAGATTCGGGTTGCCGGCGGCGACCGAGGCAGCGTACTGATCGGAAGTCTGGCTCCAGCTGACCGCGCGGGCGGCCAGGGGATCCAGGTAGTTGTCCAGCGCGGCCGCAGCGTCTGTGCCGCGGCGGACGGTGATCGCTCCGCCGTTGCCCGGCAGCCGGTAGCGGGTCTCGCTGGTGACGTTGTTGATGCCGTCGACGGCGTACGAGGCCAGCAGGTCTGACGGGGCCGACGCAACCGGGACGAGCACGTACTGGTACATGAGGACGCTGTTGGGGGTGAGGTCCTCATAGGCCGCGTAACCGAAGTCGACGGCATCGGCGTCCTGCCACTTGATGCGTCGAAGGGCGGATGTCGAAGGCCCGGCATCCGACGAGAGAATGCGGAGCAGCGGCTGACCGGTGACCGCCGGCGTGACCGTCAGCTCGTCGTAGTCGATGTCGGTGTAGAACTCGCTCTTCTCCGAGGAGGCGCCGTCGTAGCGGGGATCGACGACCCTCGTCAGCCGATGCTGGCCGTCATAGCCGTAGGCGTAGCAACCGGACTCGCTGCCGGAGGCCGCGCAGTACTGGGTAGCAACTTCCGGCCGCCCCCAGGCCGTGGCGGTGAAAGTGATCTCCTTGGTGTAGATGTCGACCGACGCGAATCCTTCGACGTAGAGGGTATACACACCCGCCGGCAGGACGTCGGAGGTCCATGTGAACTCGACTTTGTGGCCGCTGGTCCGGCCTTCGATCTGGTCGACAGGACCACCCCAGTCCGCCCAGATGGCCTTTGTGGCGGGCAGGTCGGTCCGCTTGACTCTGACGTGCAGGTTGACGTAGCTACCCAGCGGGGGCACGCCGGAGGCCCACAAGTCCACGGTGAGCCGCTCGGTGACGGCTCCCCTGGGCACCGCGATGGCGGCGACGGGCGTTTCGCCGATCCCCCGTCGCACGACCTCGTCGATGGCCACGATCGTCGTGCCGAGGGGCACGAGCGGCGGCCTGGCTGTGATGTCGGGCGCCGGGGGTTGGGCCACGGCAGAGCTGCCGGCCACGGAGATTGACCAGCTGTCCACCTTGGTGGTGGCATAGGAGCACTTCGTCTCCTGGACGGTCAGGGCGTAGACGGTGCCCGGATTCTCGTCGGTGATGGTCTCGACCCAACGCGCCGCCGTGCCCTTGGACTCGAACTGGCCGACGACCAGACCGCCGATACCGCCCCGCCGAACCCGGATCTCCTGGGCCCGGCTGGTGCAGTAGCCGGTCGACTGGATCGAGACGTCGACGTCGATCGTCGCCGTGCCGGCCGTGTCGGGCGTGGTGATAGTGGTCACCAGACGCTCGGTGAGCCCGGTCCCCAGCGTCGTGGGGCCGGTGCTGCTGGCGGTGACGGGCGCGAACGATGCCCCCGTCCGGGTGGGAGTGGTCGGGTTGTCTACCCTGGCCGCGCTGCCCAGGACGGTCAGGTGCCAGCTTCTGACCCAGATCTCCGTAGTGGAGCTGCCGCCCGTCTCCTGGACGGTGAGGGTGTAGGTTGTGCCGGGTGCGCTGTCGCTGACGACCCGGTACCAGCGGCTCTGTTCGCCGCTGGTGCTGCTGGCACTGGAAGTGAACTCCTGCGTCGCCACGACGGGACCGTTCTCGTCGCCACGATGGAGGCGGACGACCGCCTTGAGCGAAGTGCCGAGGTTCTGCGAGAGGTACAGATCGGCGGTGACCTGGGCCGTGGTGAGGCTGACCGGAGTGGTAATCGTCCCGACCACGACCTCGGGGGTCTGCCCCACCGAGACCCGGGTCAGGTTCGTCTCGCCGGCGTCATACGGGCCGGCCGGGTCCGTCACGCCGGTCACCGCAGGCGGAATTACCCGGGCCAGGTTGCCCTGGGAATCGAGGCCGAACTCCGCATAGCGAGTGCTGGCCGCGTCGAAGTTGCCGACGACCTCGTAGAAGCGGACGTTGTCCTCTCCGTATTCGACGAGGATCTGTCGCAGCAGCGGGCTCGCGCTCTGGTTTGAGGGGTCGTAGTCGGACGGGGCGACGACGCGATCCAGCTTGTAGGGGTCACCGCCGGCCTGGGCCGCGGCCACGTCATAGGTCCAGTACAGGGTTGTGGTGTTGCCCGACGGATCGATGAGGGCGGTCAGCTTGCCGTCCAGGTTGAAGCGGTGGGTCACGCCGCCCGGAAGCGTCACCACGAAGTCGTCGTAGCCGGCCTTGGCGGCGGCGCCCGGGTTGGCCTGTGAAGAGACGTACAGGTTGTCGAAGAGGGCGAAGTCGCCGTCGATCGCCGACAGGGTGTAGCCCGTAAGGACGACAGGATCGGGGGTCGGGCTGCCGCTCGGGGCGTCGTAGGTCCCGGTCGTGTCGTGGTCGTTGAAGAACCCCAGGACCTGGCGAGCGTCTTCCAGCAGGTTGCGCCGGACGGTGGTCCAGACGCTGGGCGCGTAGCTGGCGATCTGCAGGACCTGGCCAGGCGCGGTGGGCGGATTGGGACCGGCGTAGTAGGTCAGCTGGCCGGTATCGCCGGTTCGCGTGTCGCGAACATCGAAGGTGATGGCGACACCGTCGCCGTCCGCCTTGCGCCACGACCAGGCCACGAAGGGGAAGGCCGTCAGGCGAACCGACATCCCGCTCAATGAGGGCGAGGATTCGATGGCCGCCGGGGAAATCTCGATCGAGGCGCTCCCGGCAGAGCGATCGCTGGTGTTGAGACTTGCCAGGCCGGCGTTGGCGGTGAACGCGGGCAGAGCGTCGTTCATCAAGCTCGGCGCCAAACCGTCGAAGGTCAGGTCGTCGAAGTAGCTCCGGCCGCTCGCGCCGCTGCCGAAGACGCCGAGCTGGACCACCCTGTAGTCGTCGTACGAAGATCCGCCGAAGTACTCGCTGTGGCTGCGGACGTCGTCGGCAAGCGAACGGCTGACGTGCTGCCAGGCGGCTCCATCGCCACCGATGGCGAGCACCAGACCCGGCTTGGTGACGCGTATGCTCGGGCCGACGGTGTAGATGAGCCAGTTGCCGGTTCCGGTAGTGGTGTCGATGACGAGGAAGCCGACGCCCACGCCCGATCCGCCGCCACGCGCGTAGAAGGAAACCCTGGGGTACTGACCCAGCGGCACGGAGACGGGCAGACTCGCCCCGCCGACGTTGGCCGCGGGGAATGCGTATGAGCGAATCCCGGTCGCGGACGCGTCCGAAGTCAGCTCCGGAAGGGCGCCGGCCGGCGCCGATCCCAGGGCGCTGACCTCCGCCCAACCCGGGTGGGCGGAGCTGCCGCCGGGGGCCTCATCGTCGAAGGTGACGGTGAGCGAGGTGATGGACCTGGTGCCGCCCAGGTCGATGACTGTCGAAGCAGTAGCCGCCAGGCTGGGGACCGGGTAGGTGGTGCCGTCGGACAGCGACAGAGTGGCGGCAGGGTTGCCGTCCACCGAGCTGGCGCCAGTCCCGCGGGCCTCCAGGTAGACCTTCTTGACGCTCTGAGCCGTCGACCAGGTCAGGGTCAGGCTCGCGCCGTCGGTCAGCGCGGCGGTGGTGGACCAGGAGGTGTCCAGGTTGCCGTCGGCGGCCTTGTCGGCCGCGAAGTCCTCGCCGTCGGGATCGCCGGACGAGGTAGCTTCGGCATCGGGCAGGGCATAGGAATCGTCGATCAGCGTCCAGCCGGTGATCAGGTTGTCGTCGAGGACCGTCTGCCTGGGCCGGTCGATCCGGACGCCGGCGCCGCTCATGAGCTGGCCGTCCGGGCCCATGCTGACCGGGTACTCAGTGCCGCTGGCGTCGCGATAGATGAACAGGGCGCCGTTGCCACCCGGGGCCAGGCGCTCGTCCCAGTTGGTGCCCCAGCCGCAGGCCCGCAGGACCAGCTCGTCGCACAGCTGGGCATCGGCGCTCTTGTAGTAGTAGGCCAAGGCGACGTCGCCGCCGAGATCGGAGAAGCCGATGGTGCCGCCGCCGGCATACGCGGCCTCCCCCGTCACCGCGTCAATGGCGATAGAGGTGCCATCGGGCAGGGACACGGACTTGGCGTTGCCCGAGCTGCTGCGGAAGACCGTGACCGTGAAGTCGTCGCGGTGGATGACCGAGCTGCCCGTCCAGCGCACGTTCGTCGGCGAGAGGACGTCCTTGTTGCGGGAGAAGTACTTGGAGGGTGTGGCCCAGTCGGAGGCCCAGACCAGCCGGCCGTTGACCCAGTGGGCCAGGTCCAGGCGGAGGTCGTAGAGGCCCGGGGCCGGTGGCGCCGTGACCTCCAGGATCATCGTGGCACTGGTCTGGCCATCGGCGATCGTAGCCGGCAGATCCTGCGCCACCGCGTATGAGTAGTCAGGCTGCTTGGCCCAGGCGGAGAAGGAAGCGTTCGCCCAGCGGTAGCCGAGCTTGTAGCAGTCGGTCGGATTCTCGGAGCAGCTGGTGAAATCGAAGCCCGAGCTGGAGTTGGTGACCTTGACCGGCAGCCGGGTGACCATTCCGGCCGGCATCTTGTTGGGAACGAAGTCGGCGCCGACCTCGGCGTCGAAGGCCATGTCAACGTGAAGCGTCCGGTACTTGATCGTCAACTCCGGGACGAAGGCCGTCCGCCGGACGCCGTCGACGTGCAGCAGCGAGCAGCCGGCCGTGGCCTCGGTGCATTCCTCGCCGTTCTCGTCAAGGAGTTGGAGGGTGAACCCGTACTCCTTCTGCCAGTCGATGGGGTTGCGCGTGTAGCGAGCCTGGACGATGTCCGTGACATCGACTGCCACCCAGCCATCCGTGGCGCCCGTGTCGACGGTGACGTCGGCGTGGATGTCCTCGTCGATCGAGGGCTTGCTGCCCCAGGTGGTGTAGTTCGTCCAGTTCTCAGTCGAGCCGGTGATCCGAAGCCGCTGAGAGGCGCTGCTTCCCTGAACGTGAAGCTTGAGCGTGGCCGATTCGATCTGGGAGCCGTCGGCGTTGGGCGGGTCGGTTCCGAGACCGGGCAGGTCCTCATGCGGGAAGAAGATCTGAGACCGCGTCTGGCCCATGGTGGAGTCGTAGCCGACGTACTCGGCTGGGCCGTAGCCGCTGGCTGTGCCGCCGGCGCTCTGGAGGTAGGTCTCCTTGTAGCCGACGGCGGACTTGCCCTGGGTGCAGTGGCTGTCCGGGTTGAACTGCAGGCAGACGTTGACGCCCAGGTTCAGCGGATAGGACGCGGTGAGGGTCCAACCGATGGCGATGGTGTAGGTGATGGTGTAGGTGCTGGTCCCCCAGCCATCCGGCCCCTGCACGATCGTCACCGTCATGGCGTCCGGAGGGGCAAGGTTGCCCTGGCCGTCGGTAAGCCTCGGCGCATAGACCGTGCTGTACGGGATGGTGGCTCCAGGCCTGTACATCAATACCGACTGGCCATCGTTCGCCAGGACCACCCGGGAGCCCCTGTCCACGGTCACGCGTCTGGAGTACGTCTGGGGAGCGGAGCTGCTCAGGATGAGCCGCTGGGTATAGACCCCATCGGACGTGCCGATCTTGCATACCTCGGTGCCCAGGTACAGGCTGCACAGCCTCTCGCCTTCCAGCGTGAAGGCGCCCACGTCGTCGTCCTCGACGACGACAGTGGCGCCCTGATGGGCCAGCCGCTCGTACCGGGCGGCGGGGTCAACGCAGACGTCGATGTCCGTGGCGCTCTCGAGGATCTGGCAGATCTGCCTGTGGGTGTCCTCGTCCCAGGTCGTGTTGATGGCCTGATCGATGCCGCCCATATCGATGTAGGTGAGCCGGTTGGGCGCGTCCAGGGTGCAGGTGCTGGTTTCACCGAACTGGAGGCAGACCGATCGATCGAGGGCGATTGGGTAGACACGGCTGGCGTCGTTGAGCCAGTCCGGATCGATCGTGTAGCTGACGAGCGTCTCGCCCGGCTGGAGCCCGGGGGCGCTGCTGTCCAGAGTGACGCTGACGGCGTCGGCGGGCGCCACCGCTCCGGTGCCGTCGACAACCGTCGGGGCAGAGATGACGCCTACCGCCTGGAAGACCGTGTAGATGAGGACGGTTCTGTGCTGGGACCACAGCTCGGGGTGCGTGCCGTCCAGGTGCAGGGCGAAGGAGTAGGTGTTGGGAGCCGAGCTGTTCTCGAGGATCGCCCCGATGCGGAAGCCGTCGGCGGTGGGATCGACGGTGACCTTCGAGGCGCCCGTGCCGGCATAGCCGATGGCATGGCCGGGGACGCTCTGGTTGGCGCCCAGGCCGGGGACGCGAACCGTCGCCGTCGTGGGCCCGACGAGCTTGGCGATGGGATCGGAGGGGGAGGAGAGGTTGAAGTAGATGTCGGCGTCGTTGGCAGTTTCGGTGTGGTCGAAGCCGGGCTCGCTGGAGGTGGAAGCCAGGCTCAGATCAATGGGCAGCCAATCGTCGCCGTCCTTGTAGTTGATGCGCGTCGCCGAGTAATCGATGACCGAGCTGCCGTCGGGGTACTGGACCACCCTCGAGTAGGCCTTGCGCAGGTCCGGTTTCTCGGTGGGCGTCGCCGGGGGTGTGGCGGCAGCCCCTGTGGTGCGTAGCTGGGCCCCGGCCAGCGGGTCCGAGATGGCGCTGTCGCCGGCCTGGGCAACCGGGCTGATCGGGTTGGCGTCGACGACGGCGCCTTCATAGACGCCCGGTGCGGTCAGAAGGGGCGCGGACGAGTTCGGTGGAATCCTGGTCGCGGCCTCGGCGGCCGCGGCATCGGCGAACGACGTGACGACAAGGACCAGAACCGCGGCGACGCCTGCCAGCCGCTTCAGGGCGCGGGAGTTGCCCGTCCGGCGAAGGGTGCGCATCAGGAACCCCTTTCAGCCTGGGGAGCCGACGCCCCCCTCCTCTGGCCCGCCCGTTGCGGCGCGGGCCATCCTCCGAGTCCGCCATCGGCGGGGCCACCTCAGACAGCCCGCCGAACACGCCGCATTCTATAGAACCGATACGGGCTCGGAGCGGCGCGCACGCACCTCGTCCGCAGGCAGATGTGGGCGGTGCGCGGGAAGCTGGAGCGGCGTCCCCCGCCGCTAGTCGGTGTTTTCGGTCAGGCGGTCGTAGAAATTGACGTAGTCGTCCGGAGCTTCGCTGTCGCGAACCTGGATCGCCAGGCGGGGGTGCATGTTCAGCTGGCCGGTCAGCATGTACGGGATCGAGTAGCCCCAGTCCAGCTCCTTGCGCAGCGGCAGGAACAGCTCCTCCACGCATTGCAGCACCGGCCGGACGTGGAACTTGGGGTTCTTGAGGAAGCCCAGCAGCAGCTCGGTGGGGCAGTTTCCCGCTCCCCGCCCCAGGCCGTGGATCGTGGAGTCCAGCCAGGTGGCGCCGTTGAGCATGGCCTCGATCGTGTTGGCGTAGGCCAGCTGCTGGTTGTTGTGGGCGTGGATGCCCACCTCCTTGCCGGCCGCCTTGGCCAACCCGAAGTACCTGGTCGTCAGATCGCGGATCTGCTCCGAGTAGAACGAGCCGTAGCTGTCCACGACGTAGATCACCTTGACCGGGCTGGCCGCGACCACCTCCAGGGCGTCCATCATCTCGCGCTCCTGGACGGTGGAAACGGCCATCAGGTTGAAGGTGGTCTCGTAGCCCTTGTCGTGGGCATCCTTGATCATGTCCAGGGCGGTGGGCACCTGGTGGATGTAGCAGGCCACCCGGATGATCGAGATGACGCTCTGGTCGCGCGGCGGGATGTCGGTGTGGTAGTCGCAGCGCTCGGCGTCGGCCATGACGGACAGCTTGATGCCGTCCGGCCGATCGGCCACGACGCGCCGCAGGTCATCCTCGGTGCACCACTTCCAGGCGCCGGCGGTCGACTCGGGGAAGACTTTGCGGTCGGCCTTGTAGCCCAGCTCCAGGACGTCGATCCCGGCCTCGACTGCCGTCTCGTAGACGCGCTTCACGAAGTCCAGGTCGAAGTGGTGGTCGTTCACCAGGCCGCCGTCGCGGATGGTGCAGTCGAGGACCTTCAGCTCGGGCCGATAGGTCACCCAGGAATCGATATCCGGGGTGCCCGTCTCGTGCGCCGCGCCGGGGTGCTGCGCGGTGGGGTGCTGCGCGGTGGGGTGCTGCGCGCCGGCCCTCTGCGCGCCAGCGTCGCCGCCACTCTTCGCCGTCAAGTTGCCGCTCCTCCCTGGTCCTCCAGTTGTGCGGCGCACAGTAGCACGAGAAGGGGCCTCCGCGCGCCGCCAGAGGGCTTGGCCAGTCCATCGCCGCGTAACCGAGCGGGCTGCACGCGAGGGACGGACCATCAGCGAAGTCCTTCGCGCCCTGCTCGAAGGCTACGCGGCCGGCCGGTAGCCCTCACCAATTGTGTTATCATGTGTACATGTCGGAACGAGGACGGCCGCCCGAGCGGGTGGGTGCGCGTGAGTTGCGGCAGAACCTGTCGGCCTACCTGAGCAGGGTGGAGGCCGGCGAGACGCTGGAGGTAACCGAGCATGGCCGCCCCGTGGCGCGCCTGGGACCCGCCCCCGCCGCCGAGACGTCGGTGCTTGATCGCCTGATCGCGGAGGGCCGCGCGACGCCGGCGTCCGACCCGCACGGCCCGTGGCCACCCTTGATCCAGTTGCCGGACGATGGCGGGCCCACGCTGACCGAAGTCCTGTTGCAGATGCGCGACGAGGA
>Ga0315549_1002477_pt1 | contig 17518 bp, 18 predicted proteins | sample SalMarSW160200MG_FD_203101 | JGI IMG/M metagenome (GOLD analysis project Ga0315549, IMG submission 203101) | Salt marsh sediment microbial communities from the Plum Island Ecosystem LTER, Massachusetts, United States - Salt Marsh Sediment SW1601-200 ... | reverse complement strand
TAAGAAATCAATCTCCGCCAACGTTGTTCTAAGCGATCTGATGAAAGAATTGATGAAAGATTCAGACCTGAAAAATATGGCTGGAAAGGTTGCCAAATTCGCCCGCGGCATCACAGAAGAAATTAATCGAATGCCCGAAGACAGAAAGCTGAGGCAACTGCAGATTGGATCCGTGGATGAAGCCACTTTGCTAGGACAAGCCGAAGCCTTCTTTGGAAGAGAGTTCAACGCGAAAATCCGCACTTATCGGGAGGACGATCAGCAACTTCATGACCCGCAGAAGAAAGCTGGGTTAGCCAGACCCTACCGTCCCGCGATCTACATCGGATAACCGAAAAAGGTCACAGCATTAGTTGAATGAAAGATTATATCTGGGCAGTTCTTAGACTATGAGGGTTCAAGGGCCCGTGGCCTAGTCAGGATAAGGCGTCGGCCTTCTAATCTCCAGAGAAGAAGAAAGCCGAAGATCCGGGGTTCAAATCCCCGCGGGCCCGCCACTTTTTAGGTGCAGATACTGTTATTAATGGCGGTTCACATAGGTTTATTCATGTCTAAGAAGGCTTTAGGTGCTCGCCCGCTCAAGTATGCGGCTTTTGAGAAAGACCCTACGTTTGTTCGTTGGCGCACTAACCTCGCTAGGGGCAGCCCCATCACCGCCGAAGTGGCTGTTAGAAGGTTGGGTAGGGTTTGGGAGTTGCTTGACACAACTCCTCAAGAAATGCTTGAAACGGCTGAGAAGGATCTTAAGGGTTTTCAGGATTCTTTAGAGGATTTGGTAACGAGGCTTGAATCTGAACGCAAGTCTCCTGGCTACATAGTTGGATTGCTTAAGGCTGTGAAGTCTTGGCTTAGATACAACGACGTGAAGTTGACACGGAGGATCAAGGTCACAAATCCCAACGCCACCCCAACCATAGAAGATGAGCAGATTCCATCCAACGAGGAGCTGAGCAGAATCTTCCGTGCATCTAACCCAAGGGTAAGAACGGCTGAGGTTCTCATAGCCTTCGCGGATTTGAGGCCCCATACTCTTGGAAATCACGATGGTAGCGATGGCCTCATGCTCAAGGACCTGCCGGAACTGAAGATTGAGAATGGCGAAATAATCTTTGACAGGGTTCCAACCATGATTGTGGCGAGGCCAACCATCAGCAAGGCCAGACACAAATATTTCACTTTCCTGATAAAGGAGGGCTGCACCTACCTGAAAGAATATCTGGAGGAAAGGTTGAGGGCCGGAGAACAATTGGAACCAGAAAGTCCCCTCATAAGCCACGAAAGGCCTAGGGCTTCAACACGAAAGTTTATGATGACGCGTAAAATTACTCGTTTGATCAGGATGGCCATGAGAAGGGCAGGCGTCTATAAGAGGCCCTACGTCCTCAGAGCCTACGCCGAAACCCAACTCATCATAGCTGAATCAAAGGGGAAGATAAGCCACCCATACCTCCAGTTCATAGCAGGCCACAAGGGCGACATCGAAAGCCGATACAGTACCAACAAAGGCATACTTCCCGAAGAGATGATTGAGGGCATGCGAAATTCTATTCAAGCCTGCGAACCCTTCCTGGGCACCACGGCCCAGGAGATGGATCAAAGCATGGTAGTTAAGGAAGCGAAGGTAGAGGCTTTGAAAAGCATAGCTAAAAGCCTCTTAGGTATAGATCTTTTGGAAGTCAAGGTTGCAAAAGAGAAGGAGCTGGAGAGGGAGCTAAGCCGCGACGAGGAGATCGAGCTCTTCGAGAACGAAATCCAGAAGATGCGAGAAATAGAGAAAGACCCACAGACAATAGTGAAAGAAGAGAAGTTAGAGGCTTACCTTGCAGATGGATGGCAATTCGTAAGCGTGCTGCCTTCGCAAAGGATACTGATAAGAAGGACAGATTGATGCGAGTGCAGATGTTGTTTTCCATTTCAAATATTCCCCTTCCCCGGCGCGCACATTTCGAACATTATTACTTGGGTAATAACTTTGGGTTCAGCAGGAGTCATAGTTATTAAATTTATAAGCGCATTTAAGATAACGCTGAAGCGTGACTGATTGGTATGCCAAAGAAAGAGAAGGAAAAAGGGTTCTTTGAGCAGATCAGTGAATCGATTGCTCCTATTGTAATAATAATCATAATTGTCATCCTTCTTTATGTCCTTCAGGCTGTAGTTAATGTCATGAACTTTTTGAGCCAGAATCCTTGGGTTTGGTGGGTGGTTCTTGGAGTAATTTGTGTCGCTTGCTTCTTCTATGTTTGGGCCAAGCTTGGCTTTGTATTACCTAGTAGAGGCAGATTTAGAATGGACGCTGAATTCTTAAAAGGCTTGCCACCGGAGGTTCGAGAACGATTAAATGAAGCTCAAGGAACCTATCGGCATGGCCATTATCGCTCTTGTAGCGTTATGATGAGAGGAGCCATTGAAACAGCCATTTCAATTCGTTTCAAAAGAGCTGGAAAAACGAAAGCGTTATGGGGTAAGAATTTGCCTCAAAGGATAGAATTAGCAAAGAAAGAAGGATTCATTACTCCAAGCATTGCGAACAGACTGAACCCACTTGTAAAGTGGATTGGAGATATAGGAGCACACGATTACAAGGTAAAAATAAAAAAAGAAGACGTCGAAATTGGTTTCCAAACCCTACGAATTGCGTTAGAACACTTGTACCATTGAGTTTTTGACATCGTGCGCATTAATGGATAATTATTATACGCCGACGCAGAGGCTATAAAGAGGGGAACTAGAAATAACTACTTAACTAATAACAGTAACTCAATTTAATTCTGTAAACTTATCAGTTAGGTGAACCAATTGACAAAAGTGAAATGTGATAATCCAAGTTGCAGATAATCAGAAGGGGACTACTGTACGAAGTTTGAGATAAGTCTCATTCCGAAACTTGGTGAGATTAAAGTCCTGATATGCAAAAGCATAGAACCACAGAACTGATCATATTAATACTCTGCGCGCGTTAAGGGTCTAACTCCTCTTTGGTTGGCGGGCGTAGAATTTCTTTGAATCCATGTTTAAGCAACCAATCTTTGTATGTTATACCGGCAACCTCAAGCTTCTCAAGTGAGTAGGCAACCTTTCCTTCTCTGACCAAATCATCAACCCATCCGCCCATGCGGTATGCTTTTTTAGCTTTCACTATGATGCGATGACCAACGATGTTTTCTTTGCTTGCGTTAGGATCAAAAAAGTAGACAGTGGGCTTATATGCCGTTTTGAACGGTTCCGGCAACGACTGATAATATAATTCTTTGTCTATTTCAAATTCCTCGGTAGCCTCATTGAACTGAGCGATCACAACTCGTCTATTGTATGAGTAGTTAAGAATGCATGATCTATCTTTAACAAACCTTCTAATCTCTTCTGGGATTGTTTTTGGCGACACTAACAACGCATATTTTGCGTCAAAAATTTCGGCTTGTTCTTTTGCCTGAAAAACATCCTTAATCGCAATGCGTTTTGCCTTCACCTCAACCGTGACGAGGTCGGTAGCATATTGCATTCTGACAAATCCGGTTATGTCGGGAAAGAAGCCTTCAACTCTTGTAATATAAAGGGTGTCCTTTGAAAACTGCCTTTTCAAGTTGTTACTAAACCGCTTGTCTGCCGTTATTTCCAAATGACAATCACCGAGATGATTAAAAAGCTCTATCAAAGTGCTTCTTATAGGCTTATACAAAGGCTCTTCTTTTTTGGGCATAGTTTTCACTTTATGTCCTATTCAATAAATGTGTTTTGTGTCACTTCAGATACATGTACGATACTGGAAAGTCTTAACTAACCAATCACAGAAAAAGGATAATTTCGAAGAATAATGGCTCTCGATTTGTTTGTCTTGATAAGCCAATTTTTCAATCCGCTATTCCTTGTTTTGGCGACTACTTTTGGCTATTTAACGTGTATTTTTCTACGGAACAAAGCATTGGAAAAACACTGAATGGGGTGATCGACTCTTCACCTTGGATATACGCAGAAAAATCTTCCATAATATAATATGTTCATAATTATGTATGTAAAACTTAGGCTACCCCTACTCAGAGACACACTTTTTGCCCCCTCTTTTTTCTAGAAAGCCAACATTATGGGAAAATCATAGCGGTGTCAAATTGAAATGCGCGCTTTTATTCATACCTTTGTCTCTGGCGTTCCATAAGTCGTTCTCTGTCTCGTTTCCACTTTTCCGCTAATCTTTGCTGTTCTGGGTCTCTGGGATCCTTCCATCCTTCCTTAACGAAACGGTCTTTGATATTTCGTTTCACTCTTTCGGTCATACTTCTTTTCAGTAGATGTGAAAGTTCATTTAGCTTCACTATTTTGCCTCTACCGTTCTCCCCCCAATATTCAACAGAAGGAGGAATCGCATATTTTTTGCGCGCGCGAATCACGAGTTCATGAAGTTCACAAACTCGGACTATTCCTTCCTGTATCGTTATGCCATGCGTTTGTGCTAATTTCTTTATTCTGCCCACGCTCAATTCCTTAAGCTCGAAATATTGTCCAAAAGGCTTCGGTGGTGGTATCTCGCGATACAAAGATTTAGATATATTTCCAAGTAAACTGCTTAATTCTTCCATTGCATGTTTGACGCCTTTTCCGTAGGGAATCCAGACGAAAATATTTCTATAGTCTTTCTTCCATTCTCTTAAAGCTTCTAATTTTTCATCAGTTTTTATATCCCCAACTTCTACCCAAATTTTGAAGCCATGCCATATCGCAAAAACATCTGCTACTGCTAGTGCTTTTTTAGAACCGTAAAACCAATGTGGATACTCGTAATGAAGCCTTGGAGTAGCATCTTCCTGTTTAACATAAGAGCAACCAAAATTACGCAAAAATTCATGTACGTCATCCTTCATGTGTCGATGCAAAACCGTTTCTGAGGAGGACCAACTCACGCTCATTCTGTCAACACCAAATTTATTGGAATTCCTCAGCGCGCGCAGTGCAGGCAACTAACTCTCGATTGCTTTTCCATGTTTAGATAGTATGAGTGCTATTTTTCCATTGTTACCTTTCAGTCTGTTAATTATGTTAGAAACATGTCTGTGGATTTCTCTCTGTGACTTGTCGATGCAATCATTGATTTTCTTGCAGTCATTTAAACATTCAAGATTGTCATTGATGTGATAGAGGATGTCTTTGTTATCCATTATGGCCTGCAAATCTATTGTTTTCTTTCCTAGCCTGTAATTCTGTACATACATGTCATAGAACATTGCTAGCGTAGAAACAGCCATTTCAGGTGTTGTAATGATTATGATTCCAAGAGTATCATCAATCAAGTAACCTTTAACCTTAGCTCCTCTTGGTGTTTTCCTGACAGATAGTATAGCAGTTGCAATACCGTAGCGTTTCATATCCCTCTTGGTCTGTTCAAGGAATTCATTACTCCATGTATCGGCTGCTTTGCTTTCAATCATTACTCTACCAATTTCCAAGTCTTGATGACTGAACTTGACAATCACGTCGGTGGCATCAGGCCCCCCTAAGGGTTCGATGGAAACATTTTTATTCGCTAGGAATGCTTCATTTATCATTCTCAAAAGTTCTAATTCGGCTCTCTCTCCTTTGACTGGTGCGATCTTGAGGCTTTGTACAACGGTGTTTATTGCACCTACAGCACCTTCCAATCCACCTAAAGCAGTTTTCAATTCCTTTTCAATTTCATCTATTGTCTTTCCTTGTTTGAGGAGGATTTCTACTTTTTCTACAAGTGTTTTAACTTGTTCCTCAACTATTTCCTTCACAAATTTTTTGGTGTCTTCTTTCAATTCTTTCTGCATTTGTTCGATACTCTTCTCTTGTTTCAGGAGAGTTTCTATTTTATCAATAACTAATCCCATTTGATCGGTTATCAGGCTCTTTACAAACTTTTCAGTGTCTTCTTTCAATTCTTTCTGGATTTCTTCAATGCTTTTACCTTGTTTTAGGAGGAGCTCAATCTTTTCTACCACATGCGATACTTGATTCTCAACAGTTTGCTTTACAAATTTTTCAGTTTCCTCTTTGGTCTTTTTGGTTTGCTCCATTATGTCCTGCAGATAGTCTTTCACAGACTTGTCCATAGTCTCTTTCACATCACTGACTATGGAGCTCATATCATCTTTGACAGCTCCAAAATCGCCTCTTATTTCTCTAAGAACTTGACCTACAACTTCTCGTACATTAGCACCTATCTGCATTTGTTGGTCTATCGCTTTGAATGCTTTGAGGGCTATGACCAATCGCTTTTCATCTTGGAGCTTGAATAACCACTTCCTCACTTCCGGTTCTACTTGAGTTACAAAGCATGTTCTATTGATTTCTTCACAATATGCAGGCGATTTCCTAACTACAGTTGATTGAGCGGATAGCCTCGCCAATCTCAGTTCCTCTACTCAGAAAGCATGAATTGATAAAGAAAAACTTTATGACTTTTACATATTGATACTGCTTCCATACGCCTATTACACAATTTTTGATTCAGATCGCGTTAATAAATGATGAACGCGTGCATAAGTCTTTTTTGTCTTCGTTATTCTTCTGCTTCCATATCTTCTAGGTCTATTTCGGCTTCCCAAAGTTCAGCACAGGTAGAACACAATCCTAAGTTTCCGCATTCTTCACAAAGAGGAGCTCTACACATGTTGCAGTGCACAAAACTATCTTCCGAGATTTCTTTTCCACAATCTGCGCATTTAATCATTCATGCGCGCGCACGAGGAGATAGAACTCTTCGAGGATGAGATGAAGAAGATGAGGGAAAGCGATCCTCAAATCATGGTGAGGGAGGAGGAACTAGAGGGTTACCTTGCGGATGGCTGGCAGTTCGTAAGTGTCCTGCCCTCCCAGAGAACACTCATCAAGAAACAATCCATACCAGCACCCTTCAAATCAGTCGGGTGAGAGCTTTGACAAGTTTCTCCTTCTTTTTATAGGCGTCATCGTTAATCTTCTTGATGAGTATGTTACACACTTCCCTGTAGCAGTTGATCACCTCGCTGATGGAGACGTCAATAAGCTCGTGTTTTAGTGTTTTCAAAGCCTCTTCTATTTCGGCATCATATATGTATATAACGTCGCCGAGAACCTCGCCGGAGAGGGGATTTCCACAGGAGTGTTTAACGTGGTCCGGAAGCCACTCTATCTTCAAATCATAACCTAAGCCCAACAGGTTTTTCAGGCGTTTCATCTCAGCCTCGAGTCTGACGTATTCGTCTTTGTAGCAAGAAGAACTTTTACTGGGCAGTTGGCGGCACATAAATAGCTACTCCAATCTTTCACATCTTCTATGGGCCTTCGCTCTGTAAACCAGAAAGCTCCTGAGCGCCCTGGGAAGGCTTTCGACCAGTTGCATCCTTTCTCTCAAATCTTGATACCAGCCTCATCATGCAAAATCTTAAAAATTCACTCTGGGTCGAAAATTCTGATTTTGCTAGCGCTTCCTTGAACGGTTTATCCAACGCACGCGGCACGTTAAAATGTATTTCTACATCATCTCTTGCCATCAAAGTTTCCTTCCTCATAGGTTACCCTCGGGGCGAATTGTTTAGGAACCTCAAGGTGCCAAACGATTCGTCGCATCAATCACACCACTTCAACATTTTTGGATAAAAAAATTTATATGTAAACACGATGTTAACTGTTGCCGACTAGGTTTCAATATAAATCGCTTATAAAGGGAGGTTAGATTTTGAGCAATTTTGGCGGAGAACGCATATACTCCACGCGGATGGAAGAGTTTGAAAGGATGCTTAGGGAGACGTTTAGAAAAAGGAAAGACCTCTTTACTCCGTCGAGGGCACATAAAGCAACCAGAAGACACCCCTATCAGATCAAAAAGTGGCTTCCTAAGCTGGTTCAGCGGGGCAAACTGAGGAAGGTTACCGCCTACTTCTTTGGTTGCCCCCCGGATGAACTTATAGTTCAAGACTTCGGTTTCGGCGAGGTGGCCATATGTCCTGTGTGCAACTTTGAGGTTCCTTGGCCTCCTGATAATCCGCGAAGGATTATATGCGCGAACTGTGGCACTGAGTACGTCAAGTGCGTGTGCTACGATCCAAACTCATGTCCCCTTCTTTATCCTGAAGAGCCTGTAAGTAACAGTGAAAAAAAGGTAAATGTTCCTGACTGCACGGGTGATTTTCTCTTTTAATCCGCGGTCCTAGCAACGCTCGCACTGAACTGAAGGTGAAAAAATTGATGATTGCAATGAGCCCTTTCTTAAAGCATGGGAAAGCATCCTCAAAGAATATGAGACTGGTAAAATAAAATTTCTATCCGAGCGCGATCTTCAATCCCATCTTTTCTCAGAATGTCGAAAATTGATGTCGCGCGCGAAGTGGTTTTAACACAAAAACATTGGTAAATGCTACAATGAAATGTAAAATGTTTGTAACATTCGAGGGCAGAGAAATTAAGTCAACAATATGCCTTTTTTTGATGAAAAATGGGCTCCTTGAATTTCGTATTCGAAAAAGGTTACAAGATAAGCATATCAATCGAACCGTTCCTTGATTATGACCCGACAAAACTAGTTGAGCTAGTTATACCGTTTACTACTGAATCAATATGGGTAGGAAAATGAATTACATTCCTTGAAGAGTTGCCTTCAAAGAGGAAAAAGAATACTTATTACGAAATCCGTAATAACTACAAAAGCGCCCATCTTTGGGGAGTATATTATGCGTTAAAATATCTGCCACCAATCAGGTTCAAAGACAGCATAATAACTCAACTGGGAAGATAGGAGCTAGAAAGCAAAATACTGCCAGAAATGGGCATTTTTTCAACTTGTTTTGTTAAAAAACTGGTGCCTGTGTGCAATTCATTTTTGATATTTCCGGATATTATCTATTTTTCTCAGTGTTGTTTCAAATTTCCAAATGGCAATTGGTAATGGACGAATGCAACAACCAAAAATTTTGGGAGCAACAGAATCACATAATTTTTTCTCGATGCTTTTATATCCCAAAGCAGCTAGTAAACCAGCCCTCGGGTCGAGAAGACCTAAAGCGCCTGCAACGCCATATCCTATTATTCCCTGAAACCATTTCCATTTCTCAGCCCGCTTGTCCAGCGTAAATAGCGCTTCCCTAACCTCATGAAAAATGTCTTCCAAAGCTTCTATTCGCTCAGATTGTTCTTCTAAACCAAGCAAATCCACGGATTTTTCGAATTCTTGTAAGACTAATCTAGCTTTGGAAATAGTCGAATCACAGTATGCTTTGTCAATATATTCTAGATCTGGATCGATTGGGAAGTATAATTTGTAACGGTCAGTAAGGAAAGCAGCAATTTCTCTTGGAAAAAAGAAATTTCGTTTGTTAGTAATTCCCATTCTTATGAGCGTTCTTACAAGTCCTTCATCGATTTGAGGAGTCCCAGCTAGACCATACAATAGAGGATCTGTAAGGAATAAGGAGTTGAGTTTTACCCAAAGCATTATGTTTAGTCGACAGCTTGGGGAATTTTTTTTCCCAAAAAAGAACGATTCAAGTGCTTCGCTTAAAACTCCCCGAAGGTCAAAACATTCAAGTTCGCTACATCTTTGACCGAAATCATGAACTAATTCAACATCAGATAAATTATAGGATTCAGGAATGAGATAATGCATACGCGCTCGCCTTCTCATTTTCCTGTTTTTCAATAACGGTTCACAGATTTCCCATATGCTCGAAGGCTTGCCATGAGATACAATTTTTCCTTTAAAGAAAGCATCACTTAATAATTCGGATCTACCCACCTTACGTCCCAAAAGGACATCAAGAAACATATCCTTTCGAATTAGCGTGGGTGGTTTACAGCGAAGTATTGGATCTAGGTATGGAATATTTACATATTTGATGGGATCGAAAAGAAGTGGTATTACTCTATTTCTTTCGTATAGGTAGGATATCTCACTAGGAGTCAAATCAAACAATCTCTTGAAAATCTCTTTTGATATTGGTGGTATGGTAAGGATAATTTGATCATAAAAAGGGAGAAGCAATTTTATAGGAACATTCCCTTGTCGGTACGCTAGAGCTTTCTTAAATTCAACACTATTCATATACGGTATCTGAAAAAGCTCTTTTAACTTAAGGTCTCCATAAGTTAATCCTATCCGCCACAATTCCCTAAGACCTTCAGCGGCGAGTGTGATTTCATCTGATTGATAGGTCTTTAACTCATTGAGGTTCATACTATCATTTCATCTAAAGTATAAGCACGCCTAACTAATATTAGCGTGAGTATAAAAAATCAATAAGGTCGGCATCAACCTTTGTTGTCAAAGAATCGTTGTGTAAAAAGAAGGGCGGAAGAATAACAACGAAGACAAGGAGTTGATAGACCTGAAATTAAAGAGCTCAATAATTCGATTCTGTTGCATGCTCGTGTTGAGAATTTACAGAATGCCAATCTCGGTTGGTTCCATTATTGCTACTAAAACTACTACCACTGTAACACTAATAGCAAAAACCATGTTTTTTCTCGGTATTAGTGTTACAAGAAATTTTTGCTACTAATGATAGCAGATTAGAAATTCTTTTGCTTAATACACACACGTAACCCGAGCCACGATTGTTAAAGAATTATAACATTCGTTTGCGTGTTTTCAACTTAAGATGTTACAGAACCACTTCGCGCGCGGTATGCTGATAGAACTGAGCGACGACTTACCAGCGAAGATTAAGGCGGTTTATCCTTGAGACACAAAACGGCGCCCTATAGGTTGAGGAGAAACGATATGGAAAACTGCCTTTTCGGAAATGTGGAATGCGCGTTGTCTGAAAAGTGTAGAGACTGGGAACAGAGGGAAAACGAAGATACCGTTAAAACGGAAATCGTGAGAGAACCGGCAAGATGTGGGTGGAAGGTCGGAGCAATTATGGAAGTCTTGCGAACCTACTCTTAAGACGCAAGACGCCCCCTACTTTTTCCTCAAAAACCACGCGCAAATGATTTTTGGTCTAGACCAATAGTGGCGATTTGGTTATTTTTTGACGCCGACTTCCAGCGCGACTTCGAGCGCCACATCGAGTCCTCCTACCTATTTTACAAAGAAAACGTAAAAAATGTAGGTCATGTAAAATACAGGTCAACCGATAGAGAAAACAAATCCAAATCACCAAGAAAAATGAGACGTCTATCTCAAAACGACAACTGTGACGAGATACCCAACTATACCCAACCCGTGTATGGTACATCCCTATATACTGTCACTTTTTCTGATACGTCAAAAGCGTAGCAAATCGTCTCATCCGTCTCAAAATGTCTCAAAACGTCGGATGCGCTTCTAAGCTGTATTTTCGTTGCAGGCCCTATTACCATACTAGGCCTTTATCACGTAGCCGTTTCCATGAATAAAATACTTGATTTGGATGTATGCCTAGTTTTTTTGCGGCTTCTTTGAAGTTGATTTCTGTGGCTCCTGATGCTGTTAGTTCACGTATGTAGAAAATTACCCTTTTATCTATAATGTCCTCGGAAGCTGGCCGATTAATCTCTGCTATTATATCGTTGGGGTTGAAACGGAGAAAATTTCTCAAGGGCGTCCAGGGACGGGCCGCAAACTCTTCATACTTCTCTTTCTTGCGCCGCGGAACGACGCGGTAACAATATTTTTTTGGCCATTTGTTGTCTCTTCCTTTCCGCCAGATTTCTTCGCATCCGGGACAGGCGAGGGCTATGAGAATACGATCCGAGTCCGTATTGGATCTCAGCGGGTTCATCCATGATTCGCAGTTGGGACATTTGACGCGCCAAATGATCCGCTCGTGCCGCCGTTTCTGATCATACTCCGGGTTGCAGACAATATTGTGCTCGTCTCTTTGTGGAGTTGTATATAAGGGGTCGGCTTTTATGTTACGGCCACATTCAGGACATTTGGACGGAAAATGGTCACGCATGTAAAGTCTGGCTTCAAGCTGTTGCATGTCTGGCAGCTTCTCGTTGAGGAAATCCGCGATAAAGCCTACGGGGTCTATTCCGTCATAATAGTAATCGTCAACGTTCGCTAACAGATCCCTCAGTGTGCATCCTAGGTAAATAAGCGCCCTTTGTGGCGTGAAACCTTTCAACGCACGATAGGTGATAAAACGCTTATGTAAGAATGGGTCCTCTAAGGTTTCCAGGATAAGTTTTGTTCCCCCAAGCTTTACTTCGCCGATGAATATCTCTTTTTTCAGCCTAGCTTTTTCGTCTGCAAGATTCTTGGCTGCCTCCTTCTCGGCTACTCTCTGTTCTATATTATCACGTTTGTTTTTCAGCCTCGCTAGTTCCTCGTCGGCTTTAACTTGAGAGGAAGGAGGCTTCGTGAGTTCCAAGTAACGTTTCTTCATCCGAAGGGCCTTGTCCTTTTTGCGCGAGGTGTTCCACACCGCTTTGGCAGCCCGCCGACCCCCATAAACCCCTAGAATCATCAAGTGTAACAATCGCTTAGTTTCCGCAAAAGGGACTTTGAATTCTTGTGCTACTAGCATTATGACAACTTCGTCGAGTTGCATTTATCTGTCTCCCTTGGCTTGACGTCTTCGATTGCGAACATCATATTTTGATGCAATTTCCGCGAGAATTTCTTCTTCAGGTATGCCTGCTTCCAGTAGGCGGAAGACTTCTCTTTCAATCAGTTTTCGCAGGCGCTCTGTAACTGGCCTAGCCAGTCGACCAGCTCTTTCTCTGGCTTCAGCTTCTGCAAGAAATTTAGGAGGTACATTCTCTTCAAGTCCTTTCTTTATCAAGCGGTAAAGAGTCCGGGGTCTAATTGCCTCGACTTCCCAGCAACGACGTCCATATTTTTCGATGTAATCTTTCGCCCTAGAATCCTTCAAGTTCACAGGCCGCGAAGGAGGCCGGAGCCTTTTAATTTGCTCCATAGTAATAGCCAATCGAACGAACCTGATGGCTAATCTATGATCCATTTCTTCTTCGGCGACTTTTTCGATTAGAAGGCCCGAAGGATCGAAGTCACCCATGTAAAGTACGAGACTAACCCTTCTTCTGCGAGCTCGGTTTAACGCTTTCCGGTACATGCTGAGGCTTGCAAATCCACGTAAGACTTGAATGCTCAGACGATATTTGGCCGCTAGTTTTCCTATGAAGTTCCGAATCGAGTCTTTTTCAACCCAGATTTCTATGCGGGGGTAGGGTATAGGTGGGATGACAAATTGTCTGGTTGGATCAACGAATTTTTTGTGAACCGCTGGGTTTACACGTCTGATCTTCGAGAGATACCTGTTCATGCGTTTATAGAATGCTCTCGTTGCTGGATATTTGAATCTAGAGATCACGATGTAGTAGAGCTGACGGACAGTTAAACGGCTATATCCTTTCACGGTTTTAAGTATTCTCCACACCAAGAAAACATTGCTTCTACCCTTGACCCTATATTGCTCTCGAATAAGTCCAAGTCCTTCGACTGTTTCAAGTGTCACGTTTGGTTCGACTTAAGATTGGAAAAAGCCCCATTTAAGGTTATTTCGACAAAACATGTCTATTATTTGTCTATTTCAAGATTTTAAGCGTTTTTTAAAGCGATAATCTCATAATACCCCATCTTCTAACTTTAGGCGGGGACAAAAACGAGTTTAACCTGATTTTCAAAAGAGATTTCTCGTTCTTAGAAAACGTCTCGCTCTTTCTGTCGATTTTGGCCGTATGCTAGAGCTTATTGTAGAGGAGGCTAATTTTCTCATCGATGTTTTGGAGTCGCCAGAGGATTTTGAAGCCGACTAATTGTCAACGTGCTTTTGATTTCGTTGTTGTGAAAGATGGAAAAAAATTTCTGGTTCCAAGGTGAAACGCGCGTTGTGGTAGTTGCTCTTTCCCCTTCTCAATTATATTCCGCTGTACAGTAGTTGCAGGTTTGTAGCGCAAGCCTTTGCGTATGCTAGGATGGGGATGAAAAGGATGAGGGGGCTCCAGCGTATGTATTTGCGTAGCCATTCAATGGTGAAGAGGAACCCTGTGTCGATGAGGTAGACCAGGGGAAATGCCCAGAACCCGACGGTCCGATACAGAGGGTTCGTCTCGGTGAGCCCGCTTCGTTGGAAACCGATGATTGTTGTAGCCGCGTCCAATAGGATGAACCCGATTAAGACTGCGTAGACGATTATGTGCGCCCTCACTCTAATTCCTCTCATTTAAAGAAAAAAGGGGAAACTCTTTAGAACGTGCGCATCAAGCCTACGAAGGTGCTGTTTTTGTGAATGGCCCGAATGGGTTGCCCCTCGCTGTCAGTACTGTGAAGCCGTATTTGACCCCTGAATTGAATGGCCAATTGGTAAAGGTGATCTCGAAGGTATTGATGTGTCCTTTGTCTAAGTCGTATGGAAGCGTATCGGTCACCAATTCCCCGTTACCCGTGCTGTTGAAGTTTTTGTAGGTTACGTCGTCTATTCTGATGCTGGTAATCGCTATTGTGTTTGTTCCGACGTTCGCAACTTCAATGCTAACTTTCTTTGCATCCTCATCGTATGTGACACCGATGATGTCTAGCTCTTCTGTTTCCATGAAGCCAACGGTTAGAGATCCCATCCAAGCGGCAACTGCTATAGAAACTGCAACGGTTACTGCGATCAGTATGATGGCAGCTACTACTGGACTCAAACCTTTCCTACATTTCAAGAGTTTCATTCTATCCCTCCTTTTTTTCCTTCTTTTCATTCTTTAATATGTGTTCTTTCTACTTAAATCTTACGATTTACTACATCATATTTACTGTGTTGCGGGTCAGGGAATCGAAACAAAGAATCCAAATTCTTCTCCTTCTTTTCCTTCCAAACCTTGAAAAAACAAAAACGCTTTTATCTAGCGGTTGATAGGGCTTGAGATTCACATGTCTGAGAAAATCATTCAGATTAGTAAAATAACAGCCAATAGACAAGTTACCATTCCTGCTGAGATAATGGACATTTTAGGGATTAAGAGAGGAGACAAAATACTCTGGCTAGAAAAGAATGGAAAAATTTTTGTTAGAAAAGTCTAAGTGGCTTAGGACCTGCGAAGACGACAGCTACCTCACATAAATGCATGCATAGTCATTCTGCCTGCGTTAAAGAGTTAGCGGCGTCGTCTCCGACGCCTACGATACTTACCAGGTTTATATTGACCAATGCCTCTATCTAAGACAAACCGTTTATAGTATTTTTTATGGTTGTTAACTCTTGGAGCCGAAGAATGCCGTTCCTTTGCTTCTACTTTAGGAGTTATGGACCTGACTTTGCCCGCCTTAGATAACGAACCGTGTGATGGCACAACTTTACCTCCTTTAACCGCTTAGGTCTTCTTCTTTTGTAAGAAGTTTCGCCAAATCTCTTTCCAAAAGGCTTGTCCAGCCGTGTTTAAAGTGGAAGTAAGCATCATCGCTAATTAACCTGACATTACAAGAATAGCCGCCATCAGAGTAGCCTTTACATTCAGATTCTTTTCTCGGGATTCGACCGCACTTTACTTTGCACAATTTGTTTATGTGGTCTTGTATCGTAGAATAAAGGCGTTCTGGTTTAAAATTTGGGGTTTCCTCTGTGATGATCTCTATATCTTTTTTGTTGATTTCTTTTATCGCAGTCTGTGTGAACCGTTTGCCGATCAGTATGCCCTTGTCGTAGTGTTTCTCATGTAGAATTTGACTAAACTCCAATATGGTATCTGCCTTAACACGTCCCAAGTTTGTTCTAGGTTCAGTTATGACACGTACAAATATTCTGTCATCTGATTCTGCTGGTGAAACTGAAAAATCTACTATGTTTTCTTTCTTGGCTGTTCTCTTTATTTGATATTCTCTGACCGCAAAGACGAATTTGGCTCTCTCAACGAGGCTTTCAACAATCATTTCATCGCCCATTCATTTTTCACCTCCTCTTAAGATGCCATTTCTTTCTTGCAAAATCATGTTCAATCAATCCCTCTTCCTCAAGTTTCGACAAGAGATAATAATTCGGTTTCATCCCTAGCCTTTCAGATAGCTCAAAAACAGTCAATCTTTCTTTTTTCAGAGCTTCCAAAATTCTATCTTTTAAACTCTTCGCCAATCCATTTCACCTCTCCTTCTCCATTAATCACTTACCCATTTTGTGCAAAACAGTAGAGATATCCAAAGCTGTAAAAAAGAAGGCTAAGATGGTTCCTAGGGGGTTTCTGCTAAAACCCATGAATAATGATAACGTCCATAAAATAATTGCAAGTAACCAAAGATGTACGACCCGAATTCTCATTTACATCTATCCCACCCAATCATGTCGTTCAACTCCACGTTTTCACCTAGGTGAAGGACTAATGATGATAACATTGTCTCCCCTCAATATGATCGTGCCAAGTTTTCTAGTCTTCTCTGCATTTGTTATATCCTCTGTTTCCTCCAACAACAAATTGAGGTGTTGATCGAACCCCTTCAGTTTCCCCCGCAACTTCTTTCCGCCCCTCAATCGCACAAGAACGATTTTTCCAAGGCTTTCCTCCAAGATTTTGGCGGTCATTTCGTTCATGTGTACCCTTTCGCTCTATTCTTTAGTATTTTATCGCGCGCCTCCGCTTAAGCTAGATCTTGAAAGATCGATTATCTTATCTGTGTTTTTTTCAAAGGTAAATTGAAGTCTTTTCCTCATAATGTTTTTGCGTATGTTTTTCAGCAGGTTCTTGTCCGACAAATTTTCTGGCAAATTTTCGAGGTCTTCAATGACTATGCCAACCCCATGTTTCTGGATGAAACTTTTTTGTGCCTCATGAGGAAAAGATAGTGTGGGCAAGCCGCATGCAAGGTATTCCATCGTTTTGTTTGGCAATGCAACATCCATGTGCGGTTTGTTTTTCGCATTGTTAAATCCTGCCCAGCCAAAGTCATACTGTGTTATCTCCTCAAACAATTTCCTCGGATCTGAATGCCCGTGATAGTGGATGAAACTATTTTTTTCAGCTAGCTTTTTATAGTCTAGATTTGCGTTTGCAGCGTAGATGTGAACGTGCAGTTGATGACTGGCGATGCCCTCGAATATTTCTGCTAGATCGTAGTGGTCACCATCAAAACTTGCGAGAGTGCCTTCGTAAACAATGTGTACTTGGCCATCCTTTTTTGACAGTTTCTCCTTGAAAGAACTGGGCAACATTTGCATTGAACCATAGTTGTAGAACACTAGATCCATCTTGGACCCATAGGTTTTCTGGATGTACTCACGTAACTCCTCGGAAACGTTTATTCTAGCGTCACATTGCTCGTTTGCAATCCTTTCATTCTTCAATTGCTCTTTTACATCATTGCCTGGATAAGCACCTGGAGAGTATGGTGTTTTTCGGAGGGAAATGGCATCCTGATTCTCATGTATAATTGGTAGGTCATCTACAGCCCTTATTGCGGAGACTGTCAAGTAATCCGGAGCGTTTTGACTGTGTATGAGATCGACGTGATATCTATCCACCACCCTTCTGATGTCTCTTTCTAAGTTTTCTAGGTCTAGTTTAACGAACTCCTTGAAGTATTCATCGCCATATCCATAGTATTCGGTTAAGGTCTTGCATACATAACCGTGGATGATGTTGACATCAAATCCTACGTTTCTAAAAG
>Ga0315549_1002467_pt1 | contig 17573 bp, 18 predicted proteins | sample SalMarSW160200MG_FD_203101 | JGI IMG/M metagenome (GOLD analysis project Ga0315549, IMG submission 203101) | Salt marsh sediment microbial communities from the Plum Island Ecosystem LTER, Massachusetts, United States - Salt Marsh Sediment SW1601-200 ... | reverse complement strand
ACGGCCTCGGCAATGGGTTCAACGTGGTATTTTGGCACAAGTCCACTCTCGTCCGTCAACCAGGAATGCCGCGGCTTTTGAGCAATGCGGCGTATCTCTTCCGGCTCGCAGGACAGCAACTCTTCCATCTGGAGCGGCACTTTGTATAACCCTGATTTTGAGTGCCTTGTGTTGGGCAGTCGCAACAATCTCAAACGGTCGCTGATAGAAAAGTCAACAGTCTCCGGGTGCTTGACCCTCGCCTCTTTAACAATTGACTGTCTGAACTGACAAAAGATTTTCGGTAATTCTGTGCTCGGTTGAACCTCCCCAAAGGTTGCAGTTGCAATGTTGACGTGAAATCCTTTCATCCCGCTGTAGTAGATGGCGATAGCCTCTTCGGGTACGCCATGCTTATCCAATAAGTAGTGCGTTAGTTCGTTGGCGGTCTGTAATGCATATTCAAGGTTCCGGCTGTCAATATCCAGCGGCAGATAGTGAGCATAGCAAGGACCCTGATAGCCTGACACCGAATGGCCGTTGTTCTGGATGTGTTCGCGAAGGCCCCGGTCGAAGAGAAAATACGTGCAGAAGCAGTCGGTATGACCATAGTTTTTCGTAACTGCTGGTAAGTCTCCAACTTTGACGACGTTATTGCGGAAACCGGGTAAAGCCCTTGAAGCAAAGTCTACGTAATGAAAGCTCCCGATATCGGCCATTTCTTTGCACCGTCAAGAAGTAGACAGGCAGGGATTTTTTAGGTGCCGCGCATAGCTTGCCAATAGTGCGGATGCGAAGAACCAAAGGGAAGTAGCGTTTTTCTGAATCGGGCCTCGACAGCTTTCATGGGTGGGCTTCAGCTTGCTTGTGAATTCCGGATTTTGTCGTGCGCGACCCCCTGCCTTATGGATAACCCAAGCGTAGCTTCATCTATGTTTTCTCAGACAAGTCCGCTGGCCCTGCGCCTGCATCTGCGCAGTTTTTTGTCGGCTCGCAAATCACCTCTTACGCCCGACGCAGCCGTCGATTATTCTCCACGTTTCGATCTGCGCCCGAAACGGAGATAAACGCCGCCCGCGATTTTCCGGGCGGAGGTGATTTGATGAACAAAAAACTTGTTCAACCGCAAGCGGGTCAGGCCAGCGACAGCGAAAAAAACAAAACGTTCCGGGTGACCATCACTTGGGACGGCAGAGAGGTCTGGGAAATCCAGGCACCGCACGAGGACGCAGCGGTAGATGAAGCGCTTCTGGGACTTGGTCAGCTTATCACCGAGCTGGCTGGTTATAGAGTGCAGAATGTCGTGGTGGAGGAGGTGGGAAAATGACGCGTACTAACACAGGTCAGGTTGAGCGACAGAGTCAGCCTCAGAAGAAAGAATACGAAGTAGCACTGGCCAGAGTAGACGAAAAGTGCCGTCTTGTGGTCCCCAAGAGGGTCAGAGACAGGGCAGGCATAAAGGCCAGAACCGTTGTGCTGGCTACCGGCTCGGATAGCGTTGTCTTCTTGAAGAAAGTCCGGCTCGTCGAGTCGGCTCTGGCTGACCCGGGCGGGGGGCTTTGGGTTCCGACGGTTGCGCCCTTCCACCGACCGGACGGCGTCCGCGACCTGATAATCTGGGTGATGGCACAGAGGCATGTTCTGTCGTGCAGAAAGCTATACAATATCGTGAGGCGGTCGCGGGGGAGGGTCAGTTACCAAGCTGTCTGGAAAGAACTGCAGCGCCTGATGCATGAGAAGGTAGTATTGAGAATTGGAGCCCGTCAATACACTTTGAATAGGCGGTGGCTGGACCAGCTTCGCAGGTTCTGTGATACAGTGGAGGACAACCACAGGGCATGCAGCCAGGTTGAGGAGGTGAGGGTTTAAAAGAAAACGAATCTTCACGTGAAGCAAACTGTCCGATAGATTGGACTACTTGCTCAAGGCTCGACGCTGACAGCGCAATGGCTTACATACGACTATGGAGAAAAGGACATAAAGTGCTTCGGCTAAAAAATTTGGTGCCTCAGCCCATAATTGTCCTTTTCAACGGTGCAACATGCTGTTTTGCCAGGGCCAGGCCTGGAGTTGCGCGGGTTTCTCAGAGGATTAAGTTGGCCTTTGGCGAAAGGGTTATTAGGTGATGGCTGGATTGGAGTTGTGTGGAGCCAAGGTCGTGTATTGTCTGGCGGGGATTGCGCTCGGGGTTAGTTCATGGAGACGCAGGCCCCTGCTGTTAGCTGAGCTGTTGGTTAGCGGTGAGGGGGGCACGGGCAGTTTGTCGTGTTAGGGTTTGCGGATGGGGCGGTGCTCCATCGTTGTTGTCAGCCAGGGCAGGCTGTCAGTAGCGGTCAAGACCGGGGCAGCTTTGCTGAAGGGCTACTTCGCAGCCCGGAATTAAATCGGGGCAAGGCCCGAATTAAAGTTGGTAAGTGACTATTTTTGAAATAGTTAGGAAAATTGAAAATAAAACAGAATTAAAAAAGCCCAGAAATAGAAATAAATCGGAACTGGGCGTACAATTCTGAAGGAAAGAAATAACATGTGCCGGGTAAGCAAGAGGATTGGTGTGACGGCCATTTTACCCATAGCGGTGATTCCGGCGGTATCCGGAGAACATGTTTTCGAGTGAACGAAAGCCGATGTACTCCGCGGCGTCCTGTTCGACTTCAGGGTCATCCAACAGGGCGACCGTCATTATCATGCTCTTTACCAGAGAATCTCCGAGCAGATTGTACCGCTTTGCCATTCCTGCGAGTTCAAAGGCCGCTTGGTATCCCATGAGAAGTTTTTGCGCACGGTAGGTTAATAAAGGTTGCGCGCGGAAAGGGCTTTACCTCTTGTGTCGGTGGCCGACTGTCCGCTGGCAGACCGCCGCGAAGGCTTGCTTTCGGCGGTCGATTAATGTATATTGACGTGGGAAAGTCGTCGGACACTGTTTAAGTGGGGGAAAGGGTGAAAAACAGAACCTGTGTTTGCAACCACAGAGGTCGGAAAGTTACAGGAGTTTTGCATGCTCAAGCTATGAGGCAGAAATGGGACTCTTTTGTACTGACGAATCACAAGAGGCAATCATCGCACTAATTTCTTCCTGGTGTGATTGGAAGGGATTCAGAATTGTTGGAGAGGTTGTGCAATGCCTTGAGGGCAAAACTACCATAACCACCATAGAGGCGCACCCTGGTTCAAGAAAGGCTATATCAGCGGTGCGGTGGTATATAAGTAGTAGCGAAGGAAAATCTATTGTCCGGGTACGGATGAAGCCCAGCATCAAGCTGAGTGTTTTTGCTTTATTGCTAATGTGTGCTTGTGCATGCGTTGCTTTCTATACCTTTTTCTCCCTTTCTGACATTTCAAACGCTGGGTTTCTGAGCCTTATGCTATTTACTGTGTTATTGGGTCTGCTATTTCTTTTCACGGGGAAGTGGCTCGAAAGAAAGCAAATTGTTTGTGAAGACTCTTTCTGGGAGACGCTCCCCAAAAAAGAACTTCTTCGGCATGTAGAGGGACACTATGGTCCAATCTGGTTTGAGCTTTCCTTCCCATTCGTCGTATCCGTATTTCTCTTTCTGCTTTTCGCCGTGAACAAGGCACTCGTGTTTGGGGCGTTTCTTCTCAGCTTTTTCTGGTGTTTTGCCTTAGTCGGGCTCCTTGACGTGTTTATTAAAGACAGCTATTCGAGATGGAAAATGCTCACAGCTCATGTAACAAACAGATGGATACATGTCTGCTTCAGGGCCATATTTCCACTTGCGCTACCATGCGCGTTTAACAGCCTTTTTGTGCTCGGTGCTGAAAATCCGAACGTGTTCAAGAACAGAGCAGGCGTGGCTGTTCAGAAGATTGTCGGCACAGCTTTTTCTGAAAAAGCTTTTTCAAGAACAAGTGTGGCCTTCGAAGAAGAAAATTCCCGGATATTCAAAAGTGCTGTAAAGAGATTGGTAGAGGCAGCCAGAGGGAAGGAGGTGAATTCGGACATCGTTGAGCGAAAGGCTCGCGGGATTAGCGCTGTCGTGCTTGCAGGCTTCGTAATCCTGTTAGTCTTTTACTTTGTTTCTCTGCGCCGTCTTTTCAATGCCGCCAACGAATGGGGGAGAATGACAGGATACGAGGGCGAACCGAAAAGGCTATCTGCGCCGCCCGTACACCTGAAGCAGGGAAAGACACATGGGGCTTTGTTACTCGCGCTCGTTACGCACTACTTGTTAGGAAGCGTCATAACGGTTGCCACGGGGATTATTTCTTTTGACGCCATCTGTTATGTACTGTCGAAACAATCGCTTATTATCAGGCCGATGGGCGTTTTGTATGCCTGGGTTTTTACATTTGGAAGCTTGACCTTGACTCCTGCCCTCGGTCAAATTGTGGGGTCCTGCCTTTTGCTCGTGATAGCGTTTCCATTTGTGGTGTTCCTTACAAATAATGTAAAACGCATGGTGAGCTTCCTGGTGTTAAGGATTATGCTTTATCGGCATATTGGAGTGGTGTCTGAGGCGCTTATCAACGAGGATAAAGTCAAAGAAGTGCAAGGGTTTATAAGAACGACCTGTGAAAAATTCGGCCTGACAATCCCAAGGCTGGTGATTGAGGAGAAGAGCAGATGTCCGATTTTCATTCGAGGGAACCTTATGAGCAAGACCTCAACTCTCGGCATCAATCAGAATGTGCTGGAAAATCTGAGTTCGGATGAGATAGAAGCGGCAGTCGCACACGAACTGGGCCACCTGGCACAAGGGCTAAAGAAAACCGAGTGGCTCAAGCTTTTGTCCGTGATAACGATGTACTCGAACTATTATCTCACACTTTGCTTGGATATGCTGCAACGTGAGCTTGAAGCTGACAGGTTTGCTCTGAGGGCTGGGGTTAGCTCTGATAACTTGGTTAAAGCTATGGTGAAAGTTAGCCTTGTTGACTTACGGCATAGGCCATCACTTTGGAAACAGATAAAGAGTAAGATTTTGAGAAGTATGGAGAGCATTTCCAAAACGAGCAGTCTTAATATGGTTAATGAGTTCTTTTTTGGTGAAGCGATACTGGGTTACACGTACCCGGTTCTTTCTGAACGGCTTGCAGCCGTCATGGCATTCGCCAAAGACGAAGTTGCGCCTGAGGTGATTGGAAACAAAAGCTTTGAGAGGTTATAAGAAAATGTCTGAGAAATATCCGGTGGAGTTCGACAAAATCCGCAGCGCAGCTAAGGCATTCATAGACGAAAACTATCCCGCGGAATCATCCTTTTTTGAAGCCATTTGGGCCGTTTTTGAATCCCAGACACAGGAATGGGCGGATTTACCACCTGAGAACTGGCCTTTGATGGGGGCCGTCCAAAGGTTGCATGTGGAGATTGGCCTTGCTGATGATCAAGCAATGGACTTAGTGACGCCCCGCTTTCTGGCGATGTTGTTCGCAACGGTCTTTGACGTGGCCTCAGAATCTCCTCTTGTGGGAGAAACCTGGCAGGTTGGAAAAGCGTTGGACCGATACGCAACGCGTTTCCGCGTGCCTGCAGATGTCGTTAATCGCGCGGAGCCGATGGTTAGGATGCTGCTCAGACATGATTACGAGAAAGTGGGGGTGTTTCCGTCAGGTGCGCTTGTGGACACGATAGCGATACTTCGCTGGGACAGGGACCCCTTGGAAGGCTATGAAGAGGAACTCGGAAGTGAGCTTGAGCAAGCGAGAAGTGAGAAGTTAACCTTTGACATTTATTTGGATGACTTACGTAATGAATTTTTGGTAAAGGGAAAGCAGAAAGATTTAAGTTTTGGGCCTAAGAAACTACTTGTATTATTACTACGAAAGGTCGGCGCCTATTGGGACTATTCTGACATCTTGTGGAACCTTTGGCACGATGAATATAAGAAACCGAATCAACTTCACAATTTGATGAACAGACTTCATAAAGCGACAGACAAACTTCTTGAAGGCTTTGTGACACTTCCACGTAGTCAGGAGAGGTGTTATGTAAAAGTGGAAATAAAGGAAAAAGTCAAGTATTGCGTCATATTTCTACCGGGTGACTATCGGAGATAAATATTGGGTTCAACAAAGCTAAATCTGTAGTCAGTACTTTCGAGAGGGCCGGGGTCGAACGACTTTAAATCCGCGAAGAGCTAGCAAACGCTCTGTCACCGGCTCGATAGAAGGATAATCCTTCAAAATCTGGCGCGATAACTGTTCCAACTCGGCATCGAATTCGGGCAAGTCTTTGTATCCGCTTTCTGGCTTAGGTTGAAACCCTATCTGGGTCATTATATCGAGAATACATTCCATGCGGAACGGGAATTTCCTGTCAAGCTGCATCAGGTATACGAGACCCGGCTCATTCTCTATCACGAGCGACGAATCCTTGTTCTGGACCCCACGCGTCGGAATCCGGAAGGCAAAATGGTCGCATTCGTCCTCCGCTCCAAAGAACAACCAGTATTTCCTCATATCTTCGCTATGGGCCTTGAAGAAATCGCGCCTGGCCTGACCGAGAGCAGTAGCAAGGCCAGATAGCGAGTTGCTTCTGTTTGGCCGCCTATCTTCATAGCTTTGGCTGGTGGCTTCACCATAACGGTCTCCGGCTATGTAGCCATCCACAATGACTGCATTCCAACCCGTTTGCACGTTCTTGGTTTCCATCCACATATCCACCACATCTGCATGAGATTTACACAGTTATCTTTTTATTTTTTTCGTTTTTCCCAAAAAAAATGAAATTAAAGCGGGGTGAGAGCGAGAGAAAACCTCTATTCCTTATCATTTACTGCACCTTGCTACACTTTCCTAATGATGGAAAGGAGAACAGATAGATGTATACGGGAACTGGATAGAAGTTTTTGGTTTGGAAGTGACAAAGAAAGGAGACGAAAAAATGACAACGAAAGAAGAAAGCAATGAAAAAAGATGTTTTATGATCCCCTTCACGTCCAAGGCCGGGGCATTGCTTTTGGTCGAGGTCGCCCAGTCGAGGGGCCTGGATGGTTGGATAGAGGCAGGGAACCGATGGGAGGTGGTCATCTGTGGCGACGAGGACGAGGTCAAATTGGCGGTAGATACAGCACATGACAGTGATGAACTCTTACATTTGAAGCAGCTTGAGGCTTTAGCTTTGACCATACAGGGCATCGGAGAGACACCTTCTAAGGCGCTCATGGAGTCAATCGCTGCGGCAAGGCGCAGACTGGGGTCCGGCAAGAACAATAACCGCCTGGCGGGCGGCTTGGGCAGCGACAGCTCCGCTGGCCGAAACTGATGCTTGTAGCCTCAGCTGGCCCCGTGTTGCTAATCTCTGCGATGCGAATGTTTTTATAAGGAAAAAAACAAAAATGAAATATCGAAACGGTGATTTGATGGGTTTCCTCAATCTTTTCCGGAGCATCGGGAGATGGTGGGACAGGTACGGCCTCGAAGAGGCTTGTGAAGACGTGCTGGACGAATGGGAGCAAGGGAGGCCGGAGTACATTGCGAAAATCCGGCGATGGATTGATTCAGGCCAGATCCCGCAAGACGACGACCTGCAAACACTGTGTAGGGTTTATCAGGAAAGGTTACGACCGAGGCCATGTTACCGTCATGCGAAAACATAATTCTGTCTGCCGTAGGTATGGCGTCTGCGAATCTGGTTCTTTTCGCCGCTCTATCGTGGCTCTGGAGGCAGGAAGAAAGGGTTCAACTTATAGACTTCTTGGTCTTCCTGTTGTTTATGGTGACTCTCGGGTTATTGCTCACCAGCGCGATGCTCGGGGCGTATGGAAAGCCGTGTTGCAGGCCGATTTTTTGCCTCGGGTGCGTCACCAACCTGTCATTAGTAGCCTGGTCTTATGCCTGTTTTCGGAAACGACATCGGCACCGTAGAAGGCTGCGTTCGAAGGCCTGGGATAAGTAGACGGAGAGATTGCTCAATGATAATCAGTGTGGGCTTGGAAGATGAGATGGTGAAAGACGATTTTTACCAGCAAGACATTTATTTAACCAGTTTAGTTTCGAGAAGTTTTTGAAGATAGAGGTAAGAGATGTGTGAGCAGAATGAGAACTCGAAAAGCTACTTCGACAAACGTACGCTGCCCGACCCTGCGTTGAAGGGGTACTGGGAAGACATAGTAATAGACCGGAGAACGAAGATGGGATTACTCAACTACTGCCTGTGGTCCCCAGGTCTGAGCTTGCTGTCGCACACACGGTGCGCGCTTTACCGGTTCGTGTTGCTGCAAGGCCCTCCGGGGACGGGCAAGACGTCTCTCGCGCTGGGCGTGGCGAACAGGGTTGCTGAAGCGACACATGCGAAAACAGGGAAACGCACAAGGCTGCTGGAGTTGAGCATGCGGATGATATTCAGCGAGTTGCTGGGCCAGACCGTGAAGTCTGTCTCGGAAGCCTTCGTGGGTATAAGAATGGCGGCGAGGCACGGTCCCGTCACGGTTCTGCTCGACGAGGTCGAAGCAGTGACTGTCGAGCGGGCCTCTCTCGGAATCGGTGACCCCAGCGAGGTGTCGAGATCCGTGGATGAGGTGTTGCGCGGTATAGACAGCCTGCGCGAGTGTCAGAATGTCTTGATACTCTCGACCTCGAACTTCCCGGCCAGAATAGACGAGGCGGTCTGGAGCAGGGTAGATGTGGACTTCCACATCGAGATGCCGGGCAGGGAAATTGCCAGGCTGATTCTCGAAAAGAGCGGACAGGAGTTGCAGAAGCTAAAAGTCAACGTGACCCCGCAGTTTCTGGGGGCGGTGGTGAATACTCTGTACGACGGCCAGCCCTCGTCGCCGTTATCGGGGAGGGACCTGTCGAAATTGCTGGCCCTGACAATGGCCCTGCGAGGGCGCAGGAGGGTCACTGTGAGCGACGTATGCAAAGTGGCGGAAATGTTAATGAAACATAACAGAAGGAGACACAAAAATGGAAATGGTCAAGAAGAAACTGGTAATCGGATTCAGCGAAAGGTCTGACTGGGAAGGAAAACTCGGCTCAGTCTTGCGGGCTCTGGTAAAGCTGGTCGGGCTGCAACTGAGCGATAAAGAGCAGTCGCGTCTGGCAACCTTGCCAGCGGGAGTGGCGAACCTGATTTACGCAGGAGTGTTGAACTCAGTGGTGCTGGAGTTCGGAGGGGAGGCGTGCGAGGTCGAACTCGTGTACTACCCGGGCGAGGACGAGCAGGACGATGTTGACCTGTCCCTTTTCGAAATCGTGGACTGGGACGTGGATAGCCTGAACGTAAGGGTGCTGGTAGAAGACTTGGCTTATGCCGAAGCCATTGCAGGCCCAGCGCTGGAGAACCTGTCCTCAGAGAAGCTGGCGGTAAGGCTCGAAGGGGCGGATGCTGGTGAAGCAGGTTCTGCCGACGACACTGATGAAGAACCCAGGACAGGGAATGTGGACGAAGAAGACGAGGAACAGAACGGAAAGGAGGCAGAGTAAATGGGAGCTATAACCAAACAGCGAGTTCAAGTAAGCGTCAACGTTATGACGAAATCGGTGACGTACATGGCCAACACGCTTTTCCAGCTTGCCTTCAGAATAGCGAAGGAAAGGGGGCTTTCGCCGGACTACATCACCGCTAACAGGGACCTGCTGGAACGCGGGTTTTTCACCTGGCTGGCAGAGCAATCTCTGCAATCGCTGCACGTGGAAATCGTTTCACCTGACGGCTCGCGAGCGCTGGAACGCTGGGACGTTAGCTTTGACTACTCCGCCGACCCCGATCCGGAGGTGCGGAAGCCTCCGGCGGAAGAGCTGGCGCGGGTTTGCAAGAAGTTGCGTTCGCTGCCGAGGGGAACCTACTACAGGATTCTGGTGCAAACGAAGCCGGGTGCCTCAAAGGTGGCGGGCTGGCAGCAAACGGCTTTCAAACCGTTTACGGCAACGAAAGAACAGGCTTTGTCCGGATGGGGCTACGGCCACATCGGAGCGAACCTATGGTACAGGGAAGGCATGTGGTAAAGCTGGCATTGCGCCACGATGCTGGATTCTGAAGCGGCGCACTTTTTGAAAAACGCAAAGGCGATGATGCTCGAGCTTTTGTCAATCCTGGTTTGTCTGTGGCTCGCGGCAAGGCTGGGCCGCAGGCGGGAAACGGGAGACGAGGGGCCGACGCGCTGGATCTTGGCGAAGCGGTCGCTGCGCTGGGGCGTGGTGCTCGTAACGGTCCCTCTGCTCAGTTTTTTCGGCGTGATCAGGTTTGTGCACGGTGCCGGAATCCCGTCGGTCTTTTCGCTTATTCTGTGCACGGGGATAACGGCGCTGGTCGTGTTAGGGGCCGAAGTTGAGCTTACCGGCAACGTCTTGCTCGATTGCCTGCTGGTTTCCGCCGGACTTGTCGGGGCGTGCTTTACCGTCGTGAACGGTGTGCCGATCGCGATTGCTGCGATGAACGGATCGAACCTGTGCCGCTGGATGCTTCTGTGCATTGGTGCGGCGATTGTGGTCAGAATATTTCTGTGGTTATTCCAAGAGGACTGAAATGAAAGGCGGACCAGGTGACAATTACAGGGTCGGCAAGTACAGCGTCGAGCTGGACCTGACCGAAGTTCTCGGCAATGTCCTCGACTCTTTAGGCAAGCAGCCGGAGAAGCACCTTTTAGACAGGGCGATAGCAACGCTATCCAAACATCAGATCGAGTTTACCAAAGTGCTGGGCCAGGCCTTCCCTGAACTTGCAAAGCAGTTGCCCAAGTTCTTCCAGAAGAGGGTGGAGGACCACCGGCACGCAATGCGCGTTCGCAAGCTGTTCGGTTTCAGGTCACTGAGTTCCATCGAGGAGGAAGCTGCCAGAAGAGCTTGGGAAGATACACGGGCGATGGTCAGGGAAGTTTCGATGCTGCACGACGAGAGTGTCAGGGCCCTGGTGGACGACCACAGGGAAATCCTGCAGAGGCTTTGCGGTGCCATGGTGGAGCTGATCATGCGGGAACAGAACGCCGGAGTTAACCTTGACTTCGACAAACTCGGGAAATTTCTGGGAGGTGAAAAACCATGACGGGCTTTTACAGACCCCGCTCATCGAACAGGTACCTGAGAATGTGGCGCGGATACCAGCGAGGCGGCGGGTTGGTCTATTGTCCCGACAAGGGCGACTACGTTCTCTTTTCGGACTGCCAGAAGTGCCCGAAGTTCAGCGTCTGGGAGAAAGGCGACCTGCAACGCTGCAGGCACGAATACGAAGACTTGAAGAGCAAGGGCTTCTACGCGAAAGACCAGGACGAGTGGCTCGAATACCTGCGCGACCTGGACCCGAAGACATACCAGCGGCTGATTGAGGAAGAGAGGGAGAGGGAAAGGGCGCTGCTTGAAGAAACGGAGACCGAACATGTGCCGGAAAAGCAGGAAGAAAACGGGGAAGAAGGTGAAACCGAATCGACAAAAGAACAGGAAAAGCCGCCCGACAAAGACAATGAGGACGAAAAACACGAGGAAGACGACAACGACGAGGACGAGGAAGAAGACGATGACAACGAGTCCGATGACTGGTGGTGATAAAGTGCGGGCTTATGGAGTGGATACCGGCCAATGAGAAAACAGAGGACATATAAACAATACAGACAGGCCAAAAATAAGAGGCGCAAACTGACAGGGGCGGCGCCTTCTCTCTCAAGTCTTGCTTCCCTCGCGGCCGCTGCCAGGGCACAGGAGGACGAGACGGTGAAGGGACTGTTAAGGGCCGCGCAGCGGACTCAGGACCCGGAGATAGCCCAAGAGGCTTTCGAGTACCTGTACGCGCTGGCAACAGAGCAGGTGGTGGAACCAGACCCGTTCATGCCACCGGTCGAGCCGGAGCAGGCCAGGGGAGAAATGAAGCTCGGGATGGTGAGGAACAGCGGCTGTACTTTTGGTCTTAACCAAAAGGAGCTTTGCCAGCACACCCTGATAGTTGGCAGAAGCGGTTCGGGCAAAACCACCCTTGCCAGGACACTGTTGAGGCAGATGGTGATGATGCAGGGGGCCGCTGAGAATGCGTCCACGATTCAGGTTTTCGATATTAAGCGTGACTACGTTGACCTGCCCGGGCTGTTTCCGGATGTATGGCTGTTCAGGTTGCCGGGAGAGGATTTCCGCTGGAACCCCCTGGAGCCGCCGATTTCTGACTGTCAGCGGTGGGCCGCGATCCTTGCCGGAGTGTTTGCGAACGCGGCCGGGTTTTACGGGGGTATGAGCACCGAAAACCTGGCCTACAGATATCTGCTGGAACTCTACCGGAAGTACGACACAGGACGCGGGATTTACCCATGCCTGTTCGACCTGCGGGATTACCTGCGCTGGCTGGAGGTCTACAAGAAGGTCAACCCTCGCTCGGAGGAATACAGGTGGTTCGTGCGAATCCAGAACAGGGTCGAGAGCCTGTGCGAGGCACTGGGGGAGACCGTGAACTGCTCGCACGGGTATGCGCTGACCGAGGTGCTGGGCCACCACGTGGTCTTCGAGATGGCGGAACTGAAACAGGATGCCCAGTCCTTCTTCACCGAGACCTTCCTGACCCAGGCTGTGTGGCTCCGAATTGATAGACAAAAAAGAGGAGGAACACTGAGAAATCTGGCAGTGTTTGATGAGGCGAAGCGTTTGATGCCCAAGTACAGGGAGGAGGCACAGCAGGCGATATCGAACATGAGCAACATCATGGCGTTCGGCAGGGAATTCGGTGTCGGTTTCTTGGTCGGGGAATGCGACCCCGCCCTGCTGGCTAACAGCATAAAATCCAGTTGTTACGCGCGATTTTGTTTCAGCCAGACGGGCGGTCGGGATGTAGCCGACAGCGCGAGGTCGCTTGGGCTGGACCTGGAGCAGGCGGCGGAGATTCAGAGGCTCGCGGTCGGCGAGGCAATAGTGCGCCTGGCGGACAGAATCAAGAGACCTTTCGTGTTGCAGGTGACACCATGACCCCAGCGTACGTGGATAAAGTCGTAACATACGGATGCGCGGGCTTTCACAAGTTGTGCGACGCAAAAGTTGCGATGCGGGTACGGGCGATATACTGAAGACACGCACGGAAACGTGAGTTATGAATAACAAAAACGAAAAAACAATAAGAAAAGAAGAACAGCGACGGACAACCGCAGGAGATAAGGGACTGGCTTGGAAAGAGAGAGTGCCCCTGTTCGTCGACAACAAATCCTGTTCGAGTTGTGGCACTCATGACCGAGAAAACGAAGGTATTCGGGGGAGCGTACGGATATCGAGGGATGCGGAGGACATGCTGGTTAAGGCCAAGCGGAAGCCATATCTGACTATGACGGCTCTCTATAACGAGGTTGGGCTGAGCGGATACAAGGGGCTGAAAAGCAAGCGGGAACTCATTAGAGCTGGGCTTGCTGACGAGGTGGAGCTACCAACGAACAGACGAGGTCGGAAAAAGAAACTGCTGCAGATAATGCCAAAAGGCAGGGAATATCTGAAGGCACTTGGAATAACTCAGGGACCGAGAGGGCGGGGAGGCGTAAAACATATTTATTATCAGAGAATGCTCAGAGATTGGTACCAAGCTCACGGCTACACTGCTGAGATCGAGGCGACCATTGGTGACATGTGTCTGGATGTGCTGGTCATTCGAAAGGATGGTACCAGACTCGGGATTGAGATTGCTCTGAGCGAGCAATACGAGGAGGTCAATGCCGTGAAGGCGTTGGGGGCGGGTATCGAGCGTTTGCTTTTCGTGTGTGAAAGCGAAAAGGTGATGGAGAAAATACGCCGAAAGGTTGATTCTACGATACAGGACCAAACCAGGTCGAGGATTGGGTTCAAATTGGTAAGTGACTATTTTTGAAATGATTAGGAAAAATGGAAACAAAACAGGATACAACAAGTTTAGAACGAGAAATAACTCAAAACAAAGGCTCCACGATAGTAACCCAGCGAAGGGAAATCGGACAAAAACTCACCTTGTCGCCGCTGGCAAGGTCGATTCTAAAGAAACGTTATCTTAACAACAATGAAAAACCTGAAGAGATGTTCTGGCGTGTGGCAGAACATGTCGCCCAGGTTGAGAAGCAGTACGGCTGCGACGCCAATGAGTGGGCGGAGAAATTCTACCAGATAATGACCGAACTGAAATTCCTGCCTAACTCACCATGCTTGATGAACGCGGGCACGCAGCTCGGCCAGCTGGCAGCATGCTTTGTCCTGCCGGTTGAAGACAACTTGGAGGGAATTTTCAATACGGTAAAAGAAGCGGCACTGGTGAACAAATCCGGAGGTGGAACCGGTTTCTCGTTCTCGCAACTCAGGCCGGATGGCGATATTGTTGGCTCTACCAGCGGTGTGGCTTCCGGCCCCGTTTCCTTTATGCAGGTCTTCAACGCTGCCACCGAGCAGGTCAAGCAGGGTGGCAGGCGACGCGGGGCGAACATGGGCGTACTTGAAGTAACCCATCCCGACATATTGACTTTTATCAGGGCCAAGAGCAAGGCAGGGATTCTGGAGAACTTCAATCTTTCGGTTGCTGTAGATTCCAAATTTATGCAGAAGGCTCTGGCAGGCGAGGATTACGAACTGGTCAATCCCAGAACGGGCAGGATTACCGGCAGACTCAACGCACAAGACGTTCTGGATGAGATGATCCGTGAGGCATGGCGAACCGGCGAGCCGGGGTTGCTTTTCCTCGATAAGGTGAACGATGCAAATCCCACGTCTCACATCGGACAAATCGAGGCAACGAACCCGTGTGGCGAGCAGCCTCTCTTGCCCTACGAGTCGTGTAATTTAGGTTCTATAAATCTGACCAGAATGATACGAGATAAACGTATTGACTGGGATAAGCTGCGTGAAACAACACGGCTCGCGGTCCGGTTCCTTGACGATGTGATTGACGTGAACCGTTATCGCCTGCCGCAGATTGAATACATGACAGCAAGTAACCGGAAGATTGGCCTGGGCGTGATGGGACTTGCCGACCTGCTGTACGAACTCGGTATCCCGTACGATTCTGAAGAAGCCGTTCAATTTGCAGGAAAAATGGCATCGTTCATCCAGCAAGAAGCCCACCGGGCAAGCGAAGAGCTTGCCGGGGAACGAGGCTGCTTTCCAAACTGGGAAGGCAGCACATGGGATACAAAGCATCACAGACGGATGCGAAACGCTGCCAGTATCACAATCGCCCCTACCGGAAGTATCAGTTTGATTGCAGGCTGCTCCAGCGGCATCGAACCAAACTTTTCACTCGTCTACGAACGAAAGGTAGAAGACGAAAAGTCTGTCATTGTTAACCCTGTGTTCGAGCGGGTAGCACGAGAACAGGGCTTCTACCAACCAGGGTTAACCGAAGATATTCTCAATTGCGGAAGTCTGAAAAACATTGATGGAATCCCTGAGCAGGTAAAGCTCGTTTTTGTTACCGCACTGGAGATTCAGCCGGAATGGCACGTCCGGATGCAGGCAGCCTTTCAGCAGTTTACGGACAACGCGGTTTCAAAGACGGTCAATCTGCCAAAACATGCTTCGATAGCCGATGTGGACAGGGTCTTCCGGCTGGCCTGGGAACTGGGCTGCAAGGGAATAACGGTCTATCGCGATGGAAGCAGGCCCGACCAGACGCTGAGAACACGTGCAGAGGTACCGGCAGGTGGATTGCCGCGGGCACATCCTGAAGCGACCACCGGCCGAACAAAGAAGGTAAAGGTCGGCTGCGGGAATTTATACATTACCGTGAACAGAGACGCGGACGGAGTCTGTGAAATTTTTACGAATGTTGGCAGAGGTGGCGGGTGTCCTTCTCAGGCAGAAGCTACGAGCCGCCTGGCCTCAATTGCCCTGCGGGCCGGCGTTGCCCCGGAAGCCATTGTCGAACAGTTGCGGGGAATACGATGCCTGTCCACGCTAACAGCAAAGAAGAAACAATCAGGAATCAAGGTTCTCTCCTGTCCTGATGCCATTGGCAGAACGATAGAGGAATTTCTTAATGGCCGTGAGTGCGGCTCGGAAACGCCTTTGCCTGACAGGTGTCCGGAGTGTGGCAGCAGACTTGAGCACGAGGGAGGTCGGTGCATGATTTGCAGGGTCTGTGGTTTCAGCAAATGCTATTGAGTGAAACGGGAAGGCAACATAGACCAATTAAATCGAGCCAATATGTAATGCGTGCAGATAAAGAAAACAACTATAACTTTAACTCGACAGCGGTGTTACCCGATGGCCAGGGAGGATTTACTCCCTGTCCTGCCCTGCTGACAGAAGATGAGCTGATACGATTATTACGCATACCAGAGATAAGCAAGGCCCGGAATTATCACAATGTAATCGCCCACCTTAAACGGTATCACGGCCTGCCGTGCATTCATATATGCCGCCAGCCGTTGTATCCTCTGGAGGTAGTGGTTCAATGGGTAAGGGAAAGAATGCAATAGGAGATGCTGATATGATTTTTTGCTATGCAATTTCGACTGGCGGGATTAAATTATGTCCGGATCGGTCTTGCCAGTTAAGGTCAGCAGAAAGGAGGTGAATATTGTGAAAGAACTGGTAAGACTAAGGACAAGGCCGTCACGTGATGGCAAAACGTTCAGGTACCTGCTCGACTACGTGGATGAAGATGGCAGGAGAAAACGGGTTTCTCTCGGCCATGCCGACAGGCGTAAGGCAGAACGGCAAAGGGCCCAGAAAGAACGGGAACTGCGAATGGGCATAGTGGCAGCAGAATCAATGGTGCTCAGCGATTTCTTGGCCGATAGCTTAGCCAGGACCGGAGACCAGGTTAGAGAGAGCACGCGGCATGAGAACGCATCGGCCATGAACCAGTTTATCGGAGTTGTTGGGAACATGGATTATCAGCGGATTACCTTCAGACATGGTGAGTTATTTCGGCAGACTTGCCTGGATCAAGGCAACAGTCCAGCGACGGTAGCTAAGAAACTGCGACACCTGAAAAGGTTATTTCAGTTGGCGGTCGACCGGAAGCAGTTGGATGAGAACCCCCTTAGGCGGGTCAAGGTACCCAGAGTGCCGAAGGGCAAGGTAAGGATATATTCCATTGATGAATGTGAAAGGATCTTAAAAACTGCAAGAGGGTGTCAAGCGAAAGACCCCGTTAATTGGGAGCTTTTGATTCTTGTTGCCCTGGCAACTGGAATGAGGCGAGGTGAGTTGCTTAATGCTGTTTGGAGTGATATCGACTTTGAAGCAAAGACCATTGATGTTGCTCCCAAAAACGACACAACTGAGACCTGGAGATGGCTCATCAAAGACACTGAGCGCAGAACTCTGCCATTGACTGAAGATATAGTCAGGTTGTTGGTGGACTATCAGAGTCAGCAGCCGGAATGTTACCCGTACGTATTTGTTCCCCCTGCTCGTTACGATCACATCCAGCAGTTACGCAAGCAAGGCAGATGGACTCTTTGCGATGCCCGATTGAAGGTAATTAACAACTTTCGCCGTAAATTTGGAAAGATATTAAAACGAGCAGGCGTTAAGAACGGTCGCTTCCACGACTTCCGAAGCACGGCTCTGAGCAATTGGTTTGCTAACGGCCTGAGCGAGTTCGAGGTAATGAAACTTGCTGGTCACTCCGATTTCGAAACAACGCACAAGTTTTATCTGGCTGTTGCCGACGATTTGCTGGACCGTGCAAGGGAAGTAACTGTCAAAACCCTCAGTAAGAATTTGGCGCGCACTTGGCACGCATCCTCTTTAATTGATGAGAAAGATTG
>Ga0315549_1002462_pt1 | contig 17586 bp, 15 predicted proteins | sample SalMarSW160200MG_FD_203101 | JGI IMG/M metagenome (GOLD analysis project Ga0315549, IMG submission 203101) | Salt marsh sediment microbial communities from the Plum Island Ecosystem LTER, Massachusetts, United States - Salt Marsh Sediment SW1601-200 ... | reverse complement strand
GAAAGATGCGGACAGGTTCAGCTACTGGGCCGCCTGTCCGAAAGAGGTATTTGAATTCCGGGCAGGACAAAAAGAGCCTTTAGCAAAACTGCAAAAAGTTCTGGAAAAATACAAACTCGAAAGAGACCCAAGACTCAAGACTCAAGACACAAAAGGCGATTTTCCGAAGGGGATTTTTCGCGGGGGATGGATAGGTTATTTCGGCTACGAACTCGGACGATATATCGAGAAGCTGCCGGAAACAACCATCGATGACCTGCAAATGCCGCTGATTCGACTCTGCTTCTATGACCGCTTTATCGCATACGACCATCTTGAAGAAACTTTTTGGCTAATTGCCTTACAGTTGCCGGAAGATTCTGAAAACCCGCAAGTAAAAATAGAAGCACTGGAAAAACTGCTGACAGAATCCGAGAAGCTGCACATTCCATCACCGCCGCCTGCTGACATCGAAAACATAGATTTCTCACAAATACGATGCAATATGAGCAAGGAGTATTACCTCGACGAATTCGAGAAGATAAAACGTTACATCTATGACGGCGATGTCTACCAGATAAACTTTTCACAGCGATTCGAGTGCGACTACAACGCCAACCCGATAGCGCTTTTGCACTGGCAAAACCATTACAATCCCAGCCCATACGCCGCCTATATCGACGCCGGAAGTTTCCAAATAGTAAGCGCCTCGCCTGAGATGTTTGTAAAAATCGCAGATGGCATTATCAGCACCAAGCCCATTAAAGGCACACGCCCGCGAGTCAGTGAAACCGGACAGGGCAGGCAAATCAATACGAAGAATATCGATGAGCTGCTGTCCAGCGAAAAAGAAAAGGCCGAGCTCAATATGATAGTCGACCTGGAACGCAACGACGTTGCCCGAATCTGCGAACCCGGAACCAGAAACGTCGTCCAACCCAGGACCATCGAAGCTTATCCGACGGTCTTTCACGCTGTGGCAACAGTAGCAGGACAATTACGAAAAGAAATTACATTCTGCGATATTCTAAAGGCGATGTTCCCCGGCGGCTCGATTACCGGCGCACCAAAAATCCGCTCAATGGAGATTATCGACGAGACCGAGCCGACAGCCAGAGGCGTCTACACCGGCAACATCGGCTATATCAGCCTTGACGGCAGCGTCTCCCTGAACATCGCCATACGAACAATTATTATCAAGGGACAAACGGCCTTTGCCCAAACCGGCGGCGGTATCGTCGCTGACTCAGACCCCGAAGCCGAATGGGACGAAACTATCACAAAAGCAAGAGCACTTTTGGCAGGAATACAAAGCGTGAGGCAACAAAATAAAAGGTGAGAACGGACAAAACTTAAAAGAGTTTCGAACAGGTGAGGAGATTTGGATTATGAACTGCAAATATATTGGTCTCACACTCAATGTGGTAGCACTTTTCTTCCTGCTTTCCGCAACAGGAGGCATTATCTGGAGGGATAGTTTGTCGATTGGGTTGTTTCTTCTTATGTGCATCACGAGTTGTCTTTTAATATTCATAGACAAAAAAGATAAGAAGGCGAAAAGTGCGCGAAAATAAACAGCGAAAGAGGCTACCAGGGATCGTATAGTGAAGGAAAGGGTTTTTCTAAACGACAAGTTAGTTGATATCGACAAGGCCTGTATATCGGTTAGCGATAGCGGATTGTTGTACGGGACCGGTCTTTTCGAGACGATGCGAAGTTATAACGGCGTGGTCTTCTCGCTCAAAGACCACCTGGATAGGCTTTTTTTCAGCGCCAATGCCCTATCAATAAAGCCGCCCCACAGGAAGTTTATAACCGAAGCCATCTATCAAGTCCTTAAGGAAAATAAATTAACGGATGCCCGCATGCGCCTGACACTAACCGGCGGACCGATGGCCGAATCAGAGCAAGAACGTCAACCAACCATTCTTATCACCGCTACGAAATTAGTACCATATCCTGCCGAGTATTATACAAAAGGCGTCCTGGTCGTTCTGTGCCCATTCAGGCAAAATCCCACTGAGCCTACTTGCGGGCACAAAACGACAAGCTATTTCTCGCGTATGATTGCGCTAAAATGGGCACACCAGAGGAGGGCCGCCGAGGCGTTGTGGTTTACCGTAGATAACCGCCTTGCTGAGGGCTGCATAAGCAATGTGTTCCTGGTCAAAGATTCCGTGCTCTACACGCCGCCGATTGAAACGCCGGTGCTTGCAGGCGTAGCGAGAAAGACGGTCTGCCAGATCGCTATTAACAATTCCATCGAACTGGTCGAAAAAAACCTCTATATAGACGATTGTTTATCCGCCGACGAGGTTTTTCTGACCAATGTTATTATGCAGATTATGCCGATAAGCAGTATAGAAAAGCACACGGTAGGTAAAGGTGAACCCAGCCCGACGACAAAAAAGTTGCAAAAAGGCTACGAAGAAATCATTAAAAGCGAATGCAGGAAAACCAAATGAAAGTAAAAGACATCGCCGCAGCGATTGAAAAAAAAGTACCCCTAAAACTGGCACAGGACTGGGACAATGTAGGATTATTAATCGGTAATCCACAGGCCAACGTGAAAAACATCCTGCTGACAATCGATATTACACAAGACGTTGTCGCCGAGGCAAAAAGATTAAACACCGACCTGATTATTAGTTATCACCCTGTCATCTGGGACGGCCTGAAAAATATCACCACCGACGGCCCCGCCGGTATTGTCTACAACTTGATAAAAGCGGGAATTTCAGTCTTTTCGATACATACCGCCCTGGATGCCGCCATAGGCGGTGTAAACGACGGCCTCGCCGAGATGATTGGCATTCAGGACGCCAAGCCAATCGGCGATTACGTCGATAATCCCGTCGGCGACAATTACAAAGTTGTTGTCTTTGTCCCTATCGAAGCCGCAGCCAAAGTTTCAAACGCCGTCTTCGCCGCCGGTGCCGGAGCAATAGGTAACTACAGAAATTGCGGCTTCGGCTCTGAGGGGACAGGCACCTTTTTGCCTTTGAAAGGTGCAAAGCCGGCTGTCGGCAAAAAGGGAAAGCTGGAAAAAGTGCCGGAGATAAGATTTGAAACGATAGTGCCCGCTGAAAAACTGGATAGTGTAATAGCAGCAATGAAAAAGGCACATCCTTACGAAACACCCGCCTTCGATGTCTTTAAACTCTACAATACACAGAGCAAATTCGGCCTGGGCAGAATCGGCAAAGTAGTCCCTCCGGTGCGAATAACACAGATTATCAACAGAATCAAGAAATATACCGGCGCCCAGGCGGCCGGCATAGTCGGAGACGAAAAACGATTAGTAAAAACCGCTGCGGTCTGCGCCGGCTCGTGCAGTAAAATAATCAATTCCGTCATCGCCGCAAAAGCCGATTGCTATATCACCGGCGAGCTGAAACATCACCACGCCCTTGCCGCACAAGAGGCAGGCCTGACCTGCATCTGTTTGAGCCATACCGTCTCCGAACGGTTCATATTAAAGAAATTCGCCAAACAGTTGCAAAAACAGATAAATCAGGTAACATTGAGGATAAGTAAAAAGGACTGCGACCCGTTCAAATGGAAGAAACTATGACAAAAGAAGAAAAGACGAATATCGAATATCGAATGCCCAATGACGAATGTCGAACACCAGATGAAGAACAAGCTGATTTATCAAAGGACGACCTGGATTCCCGCTTTCGCGGGAATGACAAGGAGAGTGTCTGGAATGACGAAAATAAGCCTGCGGTCGAGTCGGTTGTCGAGGCAGTCTTGTTTGCCAGCGATGAGCCCCTCACCCCAAATCGGCTGGCTGACATCGTCGAAGCATCAGTAAAGCACATCCGACAGCATATCCACAATCTCAATGACAAATACAAGGCCAACAACAACGCCTTTAGAATAGAGGAAGTCGCAGGAGGCTACCAGTTACTTACTTTAAGCTGCTACAATCCCTGGCTGAAAAAACTGCTTCGCGCCCGCAGCGACAGCAAATTAAGCCCCGCCTCCCTGGAGACGCTGGCGATAATCGCCTACAAACAGCCGGTCATCCGCGCCGATATCGAGGCCATCAGGGGCGTAGCGGTCGGCGAGATAGTGCGCTCTCTTATGTACAAAGGACTGGTCAAGATAGTCGGCCGGGCCGAGGTCTTAGGAAGGCCCATGCTCTACGGCACAACAAAAAAGTTCCTCGAAGTCTTCGGCCTAAACACACTTAAAGACCTGCCTAAAATCGAAGAATTAAAAAACCCCCCTGCCTGACAGGGCCTCTTGCTGATTATTGATTCAGCCGTTGTAAAAAGTATTATGCGATGGGCACTAAGTATCGAAATCAAGAATCTCGCTCTGCCGGGCAGGACAATCAAAATTGGGTAATCACGCGCCGGGTTTTTCTAAAGGCATCTGCCGCGACACTGGCCGGTCTGGCCGTCGCGCCCCTTTCCTGTACTCTGCAAATCCCACCCGGCCGCAGGCGAGGCACCGCGCGATTCGGCATAGTGACCGACAGCCACTACGCCGACTCCGATACTGTCGGCTCACGATACTATAGACACTCGCTCGACAAATTGACCGAATGTGTCGAACTTATGAACGCCCAAAAAGTCGATTTTCTCGTTGAACTCGGCGACTTCAAGGACCAGAACAATCCCCCAGTCGAACAAAGTACTATCACGTACCTGCGGGCCGTTGAGAAAGTATTCCAAAAGTTTAACGGCCCAACCTACCACGTCCTCGGCAACCACGACATGGACAGTATCTCAAAAGAACAGTTTCTAACTAATGTGGAAAACACCGGCATAGACCCGTCGAAAAGCTATTATTCGTTCGATTTCAACGGGGTGCACTTTGTCGTTCTCGATGCCAACTACAGGGCCGACGGCACCGACTACAACCACGGCAACTTCGACTGGACAGATACGAACATCCCGCCCGCGGAGTTAAACTGGCTCAGGCAGGACCTCGCCGCCGCACGTCGACCTGCTATTGTCTTCATTCACCAACTACTCGATGGCACCGGCCCTGTGTATGTCAACAATGCCGCCGACATCCGGCAGATTCTCGAGCAATCGGGCAAAATATTAGCCGTCTTCCAGGGCCATCATCACGAGGGAAGTTACAGTTATATCGAGGGGATTCACTACTATACATTGAAGGCAATGGTGGAAGGTCCCGGCGAAGAAAACAATTCGTACGCTATTGTCGAAATCCTACCTGACCGCAGTATCACCGTCACCGGCTACCGCAAAGCCGTCAGTAAACAGCTTGTTCCCGCCATTGTACCCACCAGCAGCTAATCCCAGGGCAGCTCCTTTGCATCACCGCTGACGGCATGTGCGGGCCTGGGGTTCTGCGAGTTGAAAACGTAAAGGTCCTCTTCCTTTTCGATAACAACGAAGCTCTCATCAATCGAGCCATCCGATTTGGTCACCTTATCGAGCGAAAGCCCAAGATGCCTGGCAAGAAACCTATAGGCACCGAGCCGCTTTGAAAACCCATAATCGTGCCCTTCTTCGGGAAGATGTACATTCTCTATATTGTCCTCCGCCCCGAAAAGTTTATAAACATTGCGAATATAAGGAAACTCGACGTCCGGTGTATTTTTCGTCCAGTCCTTGCCGTCGGAGATAAGAAGCTGCGGACGAGGAGCAGCAAGAGCAGCGATATCCGTATTATTGGTTTCGTGGTCCGCACTTTTGTGGATTGGCATTCCGCTTTCGCAGTTACATCCGCCGAAGAAGTGGGCAGAGACCATTACAGTGGGAACGGAAACGGCAATACGGTCATCCACAGCAGTTAAAAGAAACGTCTGTGTCCCCCCACCTGAGGCGCCGGTCACAGCAATGCGCTTCGAGTCGACGTCTTTTAGCGAGACAAGAAAATCCACAGCCCGGATGCTGTTGAAGGTCTGCAATTTTAGCACCTTCGGTCGATCGTGCTTCCATCCGGCATTTTTCCAATCGCCCCATCCAACCATATCGTAGGCAAAAACGACGGCACCCATCCGCGCTAATGTGGCACACCGCTTTTGCATATCGGGCCGAAAACGCCCGTAATCCTCGCTGCTTCCCCAGTGCCCATGGGGACACAGAATACCTGCAAAAGGCCCCTTACCTTTGAGCGGACGATACAAACTGCCCGTGACAAAGACGCCGGGCAGGCTCTCAAAGGCAACGTTTTCAACAGTGTAGCCATCGTGTTTGCGTTTGCTATGAATGATTGGATTCAGCGCGCACTTTTTAGGCAGTGGTAAAAGTTCCATTCCGCGAAGAATGCCCTCGCGAATACCTTTCGCCCGCTCTTTCCACTCGGCAAGGGTGGAATAACTCTTCGCAAACCTGGCAAGCTGCGCCTTGGCCTGCTCTTCGCTTTGGAAATTACCCTGGCAAAGTTGAGGTTCGCCCCACTTTGCTAAAGGATTTATTCCCACCGTCTCAACAATTTTGCCATCTTCCCAAACCGGTGACAGCAGAATCGCAAGCCGGACATTGCCTTTGGCTTCCGGCAGCCGAACTATAAGCCGGTTGACACCTTTGTTGGTCTTTTGGGGCGGCTTTTGCTCGGCGGACTCTACTGTAAATTCCGCACCGGCAGGAGAAAGCACTCGCACAATCAGTTTCCTTCCCTTTAGACTGAGTTCGGCCGTTGTTGGCTTGTCCTGCGCAATATCTGCGTCCGTGGTCATCCCCCAGACCACCTCGCACGGCTTTTCAATCTCGAACTCGTCCTGGACGAGCACTGCCCGCCGGTTTTCCAACATCGCAACACCGCGTGTCGCTTTCTTCGCAAAGTCTTTATAAGCCTGCGTCAAATCGACAAGAACAAAACCTGACGATTTTCCCGACTCGAATTTTACAAACTTCGATTCCGCCAAAGCATCCTGATCCCGGCCGCCCAAAAGAGGGATGTTATGACTAAGTGAATTCAAGCGATAATAGGACCATCTTTTGCCGCCTTTTTTTTTGTCCCAGTAGCCGGGCATATTGTAGTTGTCCGAGCCAAGGTCACGTGCCCACCGTACTCCAAGGGCATCCAGCTCGAAATTACCAAGGTCCAGATGGCCGTGATTGACCTGGTTGTACCCGGCCTTGACACCAACAAATAACGCATCCGGAACATCCCATGAACTGCGGAACACCGCCACCTCGACGGGTCCGCGGAAATAACGGTCGAGGTCTCTGGTTGCAGGCTCTTTCTCTGGAGGCCGAACATACCATACTATGTGCTGCGGACTGGCCCTGTTTTTGGCAATCATCTCATGCTCGGCCTCGGCATAAAACGAATTGTCGTAGGCCCGAGCCAACCAGAAAAGACAGGGCATAGGCCGTCTTGAGCTTCTTTCTCCACAGTCAGCGATGTTTAAGTATAGCCCTGTCGGACCGGTCGTATAGATAGGAAAGTTTCCCGATTCAGCAAGGCCCTTGATGTGCAAAAGACCGAAGTCCTTTCCCAACGCCGTCTCGAGCGCCGTCAATCCGTAAGCCGTGTAATGCGTGGCGTAGCTCCAGTAACCCGGCCCTTCCCCCCACGCACCATCGGGGCCGTAAGTTTTCAGCGCACGCGGAAGCGACCGGACGGCACCGCTCACAATCTGCTCAGCGTATTGGGGGTCGCTTTCCGCAATCGCAAGGGCACCGGCCACCAGCCCGCTGTTACAGACCTGGTTCCAGTTAAATTCCGTTCTTGTCCACCCCGCCCCCCTGCCTTTGTATGCCGCAACACCTGGCTCCATCCCGTTTTTGATAAGGCCCGACTTAATCTGGTCACGAGTCTTCTTGTCCATATAGTGATAGAGCCAATCATAACCCACTCCAACCGCGTGGGACATTTCAGCCGTATCGAGAAAATGGGAGGGGTTCCAGTCCTTGAATGCACAGACAGCCTGCAGGTTCTCCACCGCCTTTTTGGCATATTTCTCTTCGCCCGTCCACCTATAAGCCAAGCCCAGGTGGTAAATCCGGTGAAGGCACGCCCTGCTGACAGAAAGAAGCCTCGGCCCAATCTTCTTATAGGTAATCACCGGCCTATCAAGATAAACATCGGCCTGCCTCAAAACATCCCGCAAACACTTCTGTAGAACTTTATCTTTTGCATACTGTTTTTTCAGGCTTTCCAGGTCTTTGTCCTTCAGCATCAATCGAGGATGTCCCTTATCGAGCGTCTTAAGAACTACGGAAGGCTCTACGATGAATTCCTTATCGGCTGCCAAAGCGGGATAGAAGCAGATAAGAACGGCCGCTAACATAACAAATCTACATATATTGATCATAATCAACCTCCCTTTCCGGGTGATATTTTAGTGCTATCGCAAATCCTCACGAAGCCAGTGCTCACCTGCCTTTCGTAACGCCGGCCAAACACCAGGCAGTTTATTTCCACCAGTGGCCCAACCTCATCCTTCGAAACCGACACTGAGACTGACAGATGTTATAGAAAATTTGCAGCCTGAAAGTCAAGAAAAATCTTTTGCTCCAGCCACCTAAATCTAATATGATGACGCTCAATATAAAGGGATACGATAATGGAAAAGTTTATATACAAGACAAAACAGGAAATGGGAAATGCAGCAGCGGCACAGGCAGCAGATGCCATCAAGCAGGCAATAGAAGAAAAAGGCGAGGCGAATATCATTCTTGCAACGGGGACAAGCCAGTTCGAAACAATCAAAAGTCTGACGAGCAGCGGAATCGACTTTTCGAAAGTAACAATGTTTCACCTCGATGAATACATAGACCTGCCTGCAGACCATCCAGCAAGTTTCAGAAAGTATCTGAAAGAACGGTTTGTCGATAAGGTCCCGGCCTTGAAGGCGGTACATTTTGTCGAGGGTGATGCGGAGAATCCTCAGCAGGAATGTCAAAGATTAGGAGACATTATCGCAAAGAATCCTATCGACGTCGCCCTGATTGGAATCGGCGAAAACGGCCATCTGGCTTTTAACGACCCGCCGGCTGACTTCGAAACAGAACAGCCGTATATAATCGTCGAACTGGATGAAAAATGCAGGGCCCAGCAGATGGGGGAAGGTTGGTTCAAGACCTTGGAACAAGTACCCCGGCGTGCCATATCGATGAGCATCCGACAGATTATTAAAAGCGCCTGTCTAATCGTCTCGGTGCCGGAGAAACGAAAAGCCGAAGCCGTCAAGAATGCACTGGAAGGAAAAGTGACAAACATCTGCCCCGCCTCCATACTCCAGACACACAAAAGCTGCAAAATATTTTTGGATTCCGATGCCGCCTCACAGCTATCGTAAAAATTCAGGGACAGCCATAAAAGACGTTAGCAGTCCCGAATTTTATTACACATCCATCGTGCACAAACCCCCAACCGGCGTCACGATCTCTGCCTTAACTTGTAGTTTCCGGGGATAATAGTATTGTTCTGCAAGGTTATCGATGACCTGCCGGGCACACCCGTCTTTAACCACTACCACAATGCTTCCGCCCATCCCCGCCCCGACTAATCCTGCTCCAATAACACCCGGCGTCCCCAACGCAATATCAACCAGCATATCCAGCTCGGGCAGGCTGACATTATAGCCGCCGCCCTGCCTCCACAGCCGGGCCCGGCTAACACGCTTTGGATTACCCGATTCCAGGTCGCTTATCAAAGCGTCAATCCTTTCATCCGGATAACTTTTGTCTATCGGCACGCGCTTGCAGTCAACAAGTTTTGTCACACGGTCACCATCGTGCGATATGCTAATCAACTCACCGAAAGTCTTAACATCTGCCTTTCGCAAACAGTCCGGTACCATCTCAGCGCGAATACACTCGGCTATTCCATAGAGGCATACCTGTCGGATTTGATAGCCCTGTGCGGGTTCGTTGTGACTTCTGAACACGCGATGAATCTTTTCTTCACTCTCAGGAAGGAGTTCCAAAATCTCCGCCCGCTTTATATTTTCGGGAAGTGATTTTACTATTCGATAAATTTGGGCCTCATCGACGCCAAGATTTTCCTGATTGACATCGCGAAGTCTTTCGAGCTTGTCGGCATACTCCGGGAAACTTTTTCGGAGCATCATTAAACCGAATATATACGCAGCGACCCGGCTGTTAAACACATCGCGGGCGCCTGCCTGCTTCCTGGCTTCGATAAGGCTGTTAACCAGCAATACACAAAAACCTTCCGGCAGCGCGGTGCGGTCGACCGTCGCCGGAAAGGCCGTAATATGGAGGATTTTATTCGGCCTGCCGTATATAATCGCTGCGTGGTCGCTGCATCCGCCGCGTGTACCAACATACCATTCGGCAAAACCCCAATGCTCAACCATATCTGCAGGTTCAATCTGAAGGTTGTTAAGCCTTATCACCGCTTCCACCGCCGCCATTACCAATGCCGATGATGAGGCAAGACCCGCAGCCCGGGGGACGTCGCCATAAAACATCATATTCATACCCCTAATCGCATGCGTAAAGCTGCCATCATCTCTCGTATTCAGATTCTGTAGGTACAGCACCGCGGCGCGGATATAACTCGACCAGGTGACCGATGGATCGCCCTTGCGTTTTTCAAACTCAGTGTAACACCACGAGTCCCAGTCCTGGATTTTTCCTCCCGTTGGCAGACACTCCCTGATGCAAAATTGTTCATCAGCAAACTCGCCGGACTCGACATCTTTAGCCAGCACAACATCATCGTCACGCGGCTCGACCACCAGCCACATATCCTTGATACAAATCGGATTGACCGACCCGCCCCGGTGGTCAACGTGAGTGCCTACCAAGTTAACTCGGCCGGTTGAACGAACTATCAAAACACTGCCGTCCTTGCCATAAGCCCTGCCGAATGCCTCAAGCGTCTGCAAACACATATCGGCCGCCCGGCTTTTCATACCCCCATTGTTACCGTAGATTTGGCCCAACTTTTTGTGAAATGCGCTGTTTGTGTCTTTAATCAGCTTAATCAAACTGCTAACCGGCCGAAGACCGGAATATTTAACTGCCATAAAACTTCCTCTAAGTTGTCACTTCGTTGTTAAATAACCGAAAATAATCCCTGCTATGTCGCGATGTAGACTATCCTGCCATCAACTATCGTCGACTCAACCGCCACGTTATAACTACCCTGTGAGCCTGTAATATCAAGTACGCACAAGTCCGCCTTTGCCCCTTCGGCAATGGAGCCATAGCCTTCCTTATCCAGACCAGTCAGTAGGCAGGGATTTGTTGACAGTATCTTTGCAACCGTTACAACGGCTTGCTCGAATTCCAACGCATCATGCAGCCGGTTCCAGATACCCTGCATATCCATAGTAAGCCAATTAAGCAAGTTCGAAAATCCACGGTCCATTGTCAGATTGCTGCTAAAGAGGGTATTGGATTTGCCCACCACCTGAAAATATTTGCCGTCCTCACTGACTGCGCCGCGGATACCGCCACTTATAAACTGCTTGACCCCGGAACCCGCAATATACAAACAATCTGTTATTCCAATAATCTTGTCCACACCTTTGCGTTTCAAAATGTCTCTTATATAGGCGGGATTGATATGATAGCCATCAAGAATTTGCTCAGCATAAAGTTCATCGGATTTCAGCACCGCTTCAATCGCACCACCGCCGTTGAACGGCTTGTAGGAACCGCCCGTCGGCCCATTCGTTAGGTGAATGAAATACTTCAGCCCCGCTTTGGTAGCTTCCATAATCTGCTCACACGTTGCATTACTGTGTCCCGCTCCCACCACAATACCTTTGCCTGTCAGATATTCGGTCAATTCATAGCTGGGTCTGCCAAAATCAGGTGCCACATTTGCCAGCTTGATAGTCCCCTTGTCTTCGATTTCATCGAAAGAACCGGTGACAAATTGAAGCACATAATCAGGATTCTGAGCACCGGCCATCTGAGGATTAAGAAAGCTGCCTTCTAACAAGCCCCCTATAATCCTGGCGCCCGGCTGTTCGTTTCTGTTACTAAGATAACGATGTAACTGAGCATAACAATGCCTGAGGTTCTCAATTGGGCTGGCCCAGGTCCCAACATAAAAGCCGGTAACACCGAACTTAACGAGCGTATTGCTCAACATCTCAAATCCGTGGTCGTAAGCGGCAGGACTATTGTCAAAGGTCTCGGATTTTACATCATAAAGACCGCTGGTGAATTCAAAGAGGTTGTAGCCGTGGAAATGTATATCAACAAAGCCCGGCACGACATATTTGCCCGTTATATCCACAACCTCGTCACAGTGTTCTTTGTCGCCGGCCAGTGAAATCCTACCATCGCGAAGGACAATATCGGTGCGCTCAACACCCTGGCCTGTTACCACAAAGCCGCCTTTTAGCTGAATTGATTTCATATCGATAAGAATCATACCTGAACTACCTACAGATGCCAAGCCCTAAGATATGCATTACACTTCACCGCCCGTCCGCTATACAAGATATGATTCATCCCGTTAGAGATTTGCCCTTTCTATATCATATTTTTCCTCGTCATAGAATTTATAGAGGGGTGCACGAAATACGAAATAATTGCCTTTTCACTTTACAAAAGCTCTCCACCCTGTTAAAATCCGCTGGCTGAGTTGCGAAACGGCTCAATAGAGACCAAAAATGGCCGGCAAAATTATTATTAATACTGAACGATGCAAAGGCTGTGGCCTGTGTATAGCCGTATGCCCCAAGGGCAGCATCGTTATATCCAAAAAATCCAACAAAAGCGGCTATTTCCCTGCCCAGGCAACAAACGCCGAGTGTACTGGGTGTACCTTGTGTGCCATTATCTGTCCCGAGGTCGTTATTGAGGTCTTTCGTGAGGAGGATGTCACGGCTGACAAGCCGGACAAGAAAAGCAGGCAGGCTCTAACCAAGGATAAAACGTAAGCCCCGTTAGTTGCTTGCCATCTAACGGGTTAAACAAAGTAGCTTTAGTGTCTGAAATTCCGAACCTGCCGATTCACCCGGCAGACTTTAAAAGATGAAGAAAGATGGATGAAAAAATAAAACGCTTGATAAATCAAATAAAAGCACATCTGGTCAAGGTGTATGGAGAAGGAATCAAAAAGGTCATATTATATGGTTCTTATGTAAGGAGCGAGACGACGAGGGATTCAGATATTGATATACTTGTACTGGTTGACCAGTCGCTGAATCCTTTTGAAGTCAGAGAAAGCCTGAGCGACCTTTTGTTTGACATAATTCTTAATGAGGGTGAGCTTGTTTCCGTTATTGCAGTTCCCGAAGATTTCTTTGAAAGTTACAACTCTCCATTTATGCTGAATGTGAAAAAAGAAGGAGTAGTAGCGTGAATGAGAGAATTTTAATGTGTGGCAATGAGGCCCTCGCAGAAGCGGCCATCATTGCCGGCTGCGATGCCTATTTCGGCTACCCAATCACCCCGCAAAACGAAATCACCGCCTATATGTCCAAACGCATGCCGGAAGAAGGCCGGGTTTTTGTCCAGAGCGAAAGTGAATTAGCCGCAATCAATATGGTCTTCGGTGCCTCCGCAACGGGCAAAAGGACTATGACTAGTTCGTCCAGTCCCGGCATCAGCCTCATGCAGGAGGGAATAAGCTATCTGGCAGGTGCCGAATTGCCTTCAGTAATAGTCAACGTGATGCGAGGCGGTCCCGGCCTCGGCAACATCGCACCTTCACAGGGAGATTATTTCCAGGCCACCCGCGGCGGCGGACACGGCGATTATCGAACCATTGCCCTGGGGCCATCGACCGCACAGGAACTCGTCGATTGTATGCCGTTGGCTTTCGACCTGGCCGACCAGTATCGGATACCGGTCGTCATTCTCGCCGACGGTATCCTCGGCCAGATGATGGAGCCGATAGTGTTCAACAAAAAACCTCGACGAAGTCTGCCACCCAAAGACTGGGCCCTGACCGGAGCAAAAGAAAGACCACAAAACATTGTTCGCTCATTATGGCTCCCGGAAGGATCGCTGGAAAAACACAACTATAAGCTCCAAGCCAAATATGACCAAGTGCAAAAGAACGAAGTCATCTGCGAACAATACCATGTCGATGGTGCCGAAATCGTAGTTATTGCATACGGCGTTGCAGCCAGAATCGTGCGTTCTGCGGTGAATAAGGCAAGACAAGAAGGCATCAAGGCCGGCTTGATTCGCCCTGTCACCCTGTGGCCGTTTCCAAGCAAGCAAGTCTCAAAGGCCGCCGACGAGCTTAGTATCTTTCTCGTTGTGGAAATGAGTATGGGCCAGATGGTAGAAGACGTAAAACTGGCAGTAGCCGGAAAAGTACCGGTAGTTTTTTACGGCCGAGCCGGCGGCGGCGTGCCGACCGTCGTCCAAGTACTCGAAAAAATCAAACAGCTCACAATACCGGTGAAAAAACAATGAAATTAAAATCAGTATTTACCAGAACGCCGACTCTAAAAGACTGTACAACCCATTATTGCCCCGGCTGCGGACACAGCATCGCTCACCGCCTGATAGCCGAGACAATCGACGAGTTAGACATACGAGACCGTACCATCGGCATAGCCCCTGTCGGCTGCGCGGTCCTGGCGTACAATTATCTCGATGTCGATATGGTCGAAGTAGCGCACGGCAGAGCGCCGGCGGTCGCTACGGGCATGAAAAGGACCAACCCTGATAAAATAATCTTCTCCTACCAGGGCGATGGGGACCTGGCAGCGATTGGGACCGGCGAAATCATTCACGCTGCCCACAGAGGCGAACGTATCACGGTTATTTTCATCAACAACGCTGTATTTGGAATGACAGGCGGCCAAATGGCACCGACGACCATTCTCGGCCAAACGACAGCCACTACTCAACAGGGTCGAGATGCCGCGAACGAAGGCTATCCGCTGCAGGTATCGGAATTGTTGGCACTATTGCCGGGCGCAATCTATGTTGAAAGATGCGCGCTCAGCAGCCCGGCACAAATCCGCAAGGCAAAAAAAGCCATAAAACACGCATTCGAGCTGCAGCTCAACGGTGCTCAAGGCCTCTCGCTCGTTGAGCTTCTCTCGCCCTGCCCCACATATTGGCGAATGACACCGGTTAAGGCAATGGAATGGATCGAGAACGAAATGACAAAAGTCTTTCCCCTCGGAAGATTAAAGGATGAATCACAACGGCACAGCAGGTCTGTATAAACGTGCCTGTGAGGTACGAGATGCAAAGTATAAAACACGATTCTTATGAAGAGATTATCATAGCCGGCTTCGGAGGCCAGGGAATCATGCTGGCCGGCAAACTCCTGGCACAAACGGCTATGAAGGCCGGTAAAGAGGTAACCTATATGCCTTCCTACGGCGCAGAGGTCCGCGGCGGTACAGCTAATTGTATGGTCATCATCGCCGATGAACCCATTGCCTCACCGCTCGTAGACAAACCTGACTCGCTGATAGTGATGAACAAAGCTTCTCTGAACAAGTTTGCACCTCGCCTCAAACACGCGGGCCTTCTGATTATGAACAGCTCCTTAATTGACATCGAACCACAATTAGATGATTCAATCGAGATTATTGCGGTCCCCGCCGATGAAATAGCGGTCGAATTAGGCAATCAAAAAGTAGCTAATATGGTAGCTATCGGCGCATATTTGCAAAAGCGAGGCACCCTAAGCCCAGACGAAGCGGCGGCTTGTTTGTCCGATACGATAGCAAAGCGGTATCACAAAACATTACCGGCCAACACTAAAGCTTTGCATCGTGGTGCTGAATACGCGAAAGACTAAAGAACCGCGTTGCCGAAAACTAAAAACATGAAATACCAAAGCCACATCTTAGGCCCATTAAACAGAAATCGACGCCCATCCTTCACCTTGCGTATGGCACCTATGATAGACATTATATTTCTGCTGCTGATATTCTTTTTTGTGGCGGCGAAGTGGAGACCAACCGAAGAATTCCTGCCGTTCCAGTTATCAGCCGCACAGGCCCAAAACCTGACCATAGGAAAGCCCGAGCCCCTGATAATACGTATTTCGGCAACGCCGACAGGCTGCGAGGTTCAAATAGGCCGGCTTCAAACTGTCCGGATAGAAAATGAAAGCATCGAGGAAAATTTGGCTGCTTTGATGGAAGAAATGAAAAATTGCCTTCTTGTCCAAAAAAGATTAACCGCCGACCCGATAGAAATTGTCTGTGCGCCCGATATAAGATGGGACCATCTCGCAAAAATATATAATTTGTTTTTCGGCGCCGGACTCACTGATATCGCATTTCGGATGACGGAGTAACCCTGATGGGCAGCTCAAATCGACTCATCCTTAAAACCATTACGATTTTCCATATTGCCTTAGTCTTTTGTTACCAGCAGCCTCGTTGCGCCAATGCAATACCAACTGCCGAGGATATTAACGGCCTGGCTGAAAAAGGACGGCAAACTATCAATACCTTTATGCAAAAAAGTTTTCAGCTTCGTATGGCATACGAATACAGCGGCAAATTTCTAACCCGCCGTGATAAAGAAGAGCTCGAAACACTTGCGAAAATGGCCGGTGACCAACTGCTGGCAATTACAGAAAGCCAGAGGAACATAAAACAGCAAATCGAAGATTATCAGGGAGATGACTGGGACCAAAGATACGGGGCAACAGGTCTGTGGAGAAAACTCTCCGCCGAGCTGTATATAACTAATGAATATAAGTGCGGGATTGACTTTTATCTTGCGCTCACAGCCCCGCAGCCGCAAAGAAATGTAACATTACAAAAAATACTAACTCAATTAGACTCGCTCAATACAGTTTACATCTCCGCCGAATCACAGCTTTTGCGAGCTAAAATTTATTCGCTGCTTTCCCCCACCGAACCAAACTATAAAAAATTAGCACAAGAAGATTTCGATTCTCTGTGCGAACGTTCTGATATGAAGCATTCAACTGTTTTCAAAACAGCAATTGAAAGAATCAAATTATTCGGCCCAGCCGCGTCCGACCAGCTAAAAACATTGGCCGAAGACATCGCAAAAAGCAAATGCAAAGATGACATCGAATTGGTCTTGTCGCTCGCCCTTATACAGCGAAAATACGAACCTGAATCACTTAGAAAAACCTTACAAACCCGGCCGCAAATAGAAGATTTTTTTGGCTCACTTATTCTGTCGGATTTATCCCATCGCATCGATGACCAACAGCATACCATACAATACTTTCAGCGAATCAGCGTTTTTGAAGCCGAATTGGCCTCCCAGGCCGCCTGGAAAAATAAAACTAAAGAATATAAAATTCTGCTAACCTGCCTCTCAGGTACGGAAAAATTCCAGACTCCTTTGATCCTGTATATTACCGCAATAGCCCTGGCCGACTCGTCACCGGCCGAGGCTGTTAATCTGCTGATAAAGGCAAGTACCCTGCAGTCCGCCGTCGGTGGACGAAAAAGTAACAGACTCAATATCGAGGCCCATGATATTGCCGGTCAAGCTGCACAGCTTGCATACAGTTCTTATAGTAACGACATAGCGAATTGCCAGCTCGCTGTCGAAGCTTTTGAAAATTATTACACAATGGCCGATGAAAAAATCGACGAAAAACTTGAGTATCTCTATGCCGTTGTTCTCAGTAACTGCGGCCAAGTTGAAAAAAGCAAAATCCTGCTGGACAAAATAGCAAACCGACCTGCCGGACGTTGGCGCAACAGAGCAAAACTGAACCTCATAACGACCGCAATACGACAGCACCAATCCGGAAATCCTGAAAAGA
>Ga0315549_1002459_pt1 | contig 17606 bp, 23 predicted proteins | sample SalMarSW160200MG_FD_203101 | JGI IMG/M metagenome (GOLD analysis project Ga0315549, IMG submission 203101) | Salt marsh sediment microbial communities from the Plum Island Ecosystem LTER, Massachusetts, United States - Salt Marsh Sediment SW1601-200 ... | reverse complement strand
TCAGTCCCTTCTTTTCAAGGGCCTCCTTAAATGCTCGGTACTCCTCCTCTTCTAAAAATGTCTGCACTACCTTAGCCATCTCACTCACCTTCACATGTAAATAGATAAATCATCTATTTAAGTACTTCATGATTTATAAATTGAAATGTGCTATGCCACACAAAATAATAAAAATTTATTGAAGAAGAGGCTAGAATTAGACTGCTGATAGGGATTGGATGACTGCTTGTTTTCAAGAAATGCATACAATTTCAAAGCGTTTCGGAGCAGATTTTGATGAAGTTGCGGATTTTTTGGAGGATACTTGATAGAATGATAATGTTTCCAGCTGTGATTGGTGGGCATTGTCTAATTCCGAATACTGAGTTGTTGCTGAAAAGTTATGATTCAGCGTTTTGCGTTTGATTTTGAAATTTAATAGGGAATGGGAGTTTCCGTCTTTTGAGGTGGTTAGATTTTGAAATCTTTTAGTAGCAGTGTGGCACTTGGTGCTTTTTTGTGAAGGGGTTCGTCTGCCGTTATCAATTTTGTTTTGCTTTCTTTTGCTAATGCTAGGTATGATGCGTCATAGAAGGTTACGCTTCTGTTTTCTGATGTTTGGCATGTGGTTTTTAAGATTTTATTGTTTGATTGGATGTCTACGAGTTTGATCTGGAGGTCGAGGAACTTTTTAATGTACATGTAAGCTTTTTCGGGGTTGACTTGAGGGTGCTTCCAGAAAACGTTCCCTAGTTCGTAGATTATTAGTGAGGGGGCTGAGAGTGATGTGTGTCCTTTAATGTGTGCATTTATGGTCTCGGTGGCTTTGTCTGAGTAGTCTTCTATTATAAAGCATTTTGTGACAACGGATGCGTCGATTACGTAGCTTTTCACATGGTTTCCCTCATTTGGCGAATGATTTTAACGCTGTCAAATCCTATTTCTTTGCCAGGTACTCTGTTCATTTTTATCCATTTCATGGCTTCTTCTGATTTTCTTCTTTTTAATTCTTGTCGGATGGCTTCTTTGATAAACGTGGAAACTTTGAAGCCTAGTTTTTCTATGTCTTTTTTAACTTTCTCTGGAACTCGAACCGCTATGACCACTGTTTTCTCCAAATGTTTTCACCAGTTATTACTTTTTTGTTTACAAAAATATAAACATATTGGTAATGTTAAACATGCCATATTCCTGCCATTTAACCGCTTTTGTGAACAAGTTAAGAGTGAATTGCTTTTGAAGAGCTACAATCATGATGGTTTAATCGTGGTTTTTGTCTGTTAATTTTTATCTCCCCCTAGGTGTTTATAAGTTTTGTAACATGTTTTGGTAATGGTGAGAGATGACTTGAAGGTTCATTAATCAGTTTTTATCGGTTGTTTCATCTTGAAATAGCTTCTCACTAATTCTAGATCTTTTTCAGTGTCTATTTCTAAACAGACCTCCTTGGTAAAGTACACAGGGTGAAGCATAATTTTGTCTGAAATCTCATTGAGGATGCATTCAGCATAAATCCCTAAATCTCCCCTTTCTTGCACATGCTTACCTATTTTGTTTAACCAGTACAAAAATTTCGATTTTGAAAACTTATACATTGGGGCGGAGAAGAAAGCATTCTTGCCAGAGAAATCTACCCCTATTTTGATTATTATGTTATTCTCAATTATTGCCTTGAAATCTTTTTTTGGTGGCTTGATTTTTCTGTTTACTAAAACACAATTTACGTGTCTTTCTTCAATCAGTTTCTTTAGTAATCCTCTTTCAAAAAACAAGTCACCATGAAATAGGATGATGTCATCATCAATAAGCTTCTTTGTGAGCCACATAGAATATATGTAGTTTGTAGTGCGATACCTTTGGTTTTTTACGTAAGCGACGCTGACATCGGGAAACTCGTTTTCCATGTATTTCCGTATTTTATTTTCAAATGCACCTGTTGTAATTATTATGTTCCTAATGCCGCAATCAACCAGATTGCTTATTTGATATCCTAGAAGCGGCTTATCTTCTATCCTTATTAACGCCTTAGGAATGTATTTTGTTAGAGGACGAAGTCTCTCGCCCCTGCCGGAGTTCAGGATGAGTGCTTTCACTTTGCGTAGTCCTCCTTTATAAAAGACCTTCCAAAATAGCTCTTAAATCCTCTTTTGTGACTTTTCTTGGATTATTTTCAGCTCTATCTGGCCTGAACCCCTCGCTAACAATCAATTCAATATCTCTTCTTTGAACCCCAACCTCACCTAGCCTTCTCGGTACTTTCAAAGACGAAACAAGGTCTTCTACTTTTCCAACCAAGCCTTCAACGTCTTCTGCTCCGATTGTTTGAGCAATGTCGCAAATTCTTTGTCTGACTGCTTCGGAATTGTATCGTATAAATGAGGGCAAAGTCAGTGCACATGCTAGACCATGAGAGATTTTAAAATGTGTTGTTAGTGGATAGGAGACGGAGTGAACAATCGTGGTTTTTGTGATGCTTATTGCTATTCCTGAAAACAAGGCTGCAAGAGCCATTCTCTCTCTGAACTCCGTATTCTCTGCATGCTTGAAGGCGTTCACTAAGTTGTTGAATATTAAGGCAATACCGTTTAAAGCGAAAATGTCGCTGATTGGCGTATGGTCTTTAGCCCAGTAGGCTTCAATGCATTGCGATAGAGCATCTAACCCTGTAGTTGCAGTAGAAAATTTTGGCATCGTAACGGTGAGAGTTGGGTCTACGATGGCTATACTTGGATGGATATACTCGTGGCTGAGTGAGAGTTTGCGTTTCTTTGTTTCGTCAATAATTGATGCATATTGTGTGACTTCAGTTCCTGTGCCTGCGGTTGTAGGAATAGCGATAAGCGGTACTCCTTTGTTTTTGATTTTTCTATTTCCAGAGATATACTCATCTACAGGTCCATGATTCTTGGACAGCACCGAAACAGCTTTAGCTGCGTCTATCACACTCCCACCTCCTAGTCCAATCACCAAGTCACACTTTTCATCCTTTAAAAATCGAATACCATTTTCAACTGTGGTAACGTCAGGATTTTGTTCAACCTTATTGTAAACGACAACTCGATAATTTTTCAAGTAATCGATGATTCTGTCTGTTACCCCTAGTTTTTTCATGCTCTTTCTGCCAGTCACCAACATAATTCTGTTTGGCTTGAAAGACTCGATGACATCAGCTATTTTCTCCAGACTTCTTTTACCGAAAATCACCTTTGTAGGTATGCAGTAACTCCAGACGTCCATAGCTCTCACAACCTTAATTAAAAACTTCTAACTTTTACATTTTATGGATCGACATGTTTATACAGAGGAAAATTAAGCCAGAAGACAGGCGTAAGAAACTTGGAGAACTTCTGAGCAAGAAACAATTGATAAAGGTGATAGAGGCGCATAATGGAATTAGCGCTTTGATAGCAAACAGTGCTAAGATTGAGATAGAGGATAATGGAGAAGAAAAGATTTTAGAGTTTGATGCGTTATGGGCAAGTGGTTTTACTGACTCTGCATCGAAAGGATTTCCAGATACAGAAATTGTGAGTTTGGATTCAAGGCTTGGTACCATAGAGCAAGTTGCAAATGTTACGGACAAGCCTTTAATTGTGGATGGAGATACTGGTAGAGATGTTGACAGTCTAGAGTATTTTTTAACCAAACTCGAAAGGTTAGGCGTATCAGCCGTAGTAATTGAAGATAAAACCTATCCAAAAAGGAACAGTCTTGATCCGGACGCTATACAAAATCTTGAAGATCCAAATGTATTCGCGAATAAAATTAGACTGGGAAAAAAAGCTTTGCTTTCAAAGGATTTCATGATTTTTGCTAGGATAGAAAGCATAATAGCAGGTTGCGGTGTTGAGGATGCATTGTTTAGAGCAAAAGAATACTTGCAAGCTGGGGCAGATGGAATACTAATACATTCAAGGGAGAATAATCCAACCAACGTGCTAAGGTTTGCGAAAGAATATAATAAGTTGTGTGAAAAGCTTGGTTTTCGCAAACCTTTGATTTGTGTACCGACAACGTACAACATGATCACGGAAAAGGAGCTTAGAAGACACGGGTTTAACATCGTTATCTACGCGAATCATCTTTTGAGGACTTCGGTTAAGTCGATGGAAGACGTATGTAAGATGATACTGTTGAGTGGACGTGGTTTTGAGACTGAACCATACTGCGCTCCTGTAAAGGAAATTTTTGACATTGTTGGTTTCACAAGCATAAAGCAAAGAGACATCCAGAGTTTGATGGAACTCAGCAAAGCCAAAGTGATCATTCCAGCCGCAGGTGAACCGAAGAAAGAAATCATCAAGGACATGCCAACGACTATGTTGGATGTAAATGGGAAGAGCCTACTCCAAAGACAGCTTGATGTGTTGAGGAGATGTGGGATTGCAGACGTAATGGTTGTGAGAGGTTATCAGAAAGAAAAATTGAATGTTGGTTCCGTAAACTTTTATGATGTTGATGATTATAAGAGGGGTTCGTTGTTTTCACTGTTTGCAGCTGAAGAGAAAATGGAAAATGGCTTTATGTTAATATTCTCTGACATAATATTTGACGAATCAGTAATTAACAATCTTCTTAGAAGCAAATGGGATATAACGATAGTTGCTGACGCGTCTTATCCGTTTCATCGACATGAAATAGACAAAGAATTGGACTTAATAATTGGTAAGCAGAAGAGTAGGTATTATCGTGAACCGTCTTTTACAACTGAAAAAGAGGTTTCCTTTATTGGGAAGAAAATCAAGAAAGACATTGCAACACATGAATTTATTGGAATTGCCAAGTTTTCCGCTTACGGTGCACAGAGCTTGAGAAGAGTTTATGAAGATTGCGCGAAGAACCATAAAGGTAGGTTCCACGAGAGTGAAAGCTTTAAGGGAGCATCTATTGTCGATATGCTCCAAGAGATGATTGACAGGGGCTTTGAGGTCAATTACATCGAAACAAACAAGGGATGGATGGAAATTCACAATAAGAAAGACTATGAGATAGCAAAGAAAATGGTGTTTTAATTTTCCGTCAATTCTTTCATAAATCTGTTTTTTATCTCAGGTGGTTCTATTGAAACTCTTGGCACATCAATTCTTTCTCTTTCGATCTTGGCATGAATAAAAGACGGGCCTTTTGTGTTCAAGAGCTTCTTCATGACCTTCTTTAACTCTTCCGCTGATTCTACATGCTGGCTGTTGCTGAAACCTGAAGAACTTGCTATAATGTCAAGTTTGGTTATCGAACTTGCTGTTTTTTGTCCCCCAGTTGATTCGTGGCATTCGTTATCTAGAACTATATGTATGAGATTTTTGGGTGACATCTTTCCAATGGTGGCTAGTGTCCCGAGAGACATGAGTATATTTCCATCTCCCGCAAGGACAATGATTTTCTTGTCTGGTCTGGCTAGAGCGACTCCCAATCCTATAGCTGATGCTAATCCCATAGAGCCTAACATATAGAAGTTTTGGGGGCTATCTTTTATGGAGAAGAGTTTTCTACTTATCATTCCATTGCACGCAATAAGGAATTCATCGTTCAAACATTCAATGATCGCTTTGATGGCTTCGGATTCTTTCAATCAATCACACCCTTTTTTAACACTAGAGCAACAGGTATCTCTTGATTTTTCATTATGTGGATGGATTCTATCAATTGTTTCTCTAAGATGTTTTTTGACAGGATCTTTGTAGGGATGTTGGTGGACCTTAAGAACTTGAGTGTGTATTTGCCCATAAGTATGTGTTCTGGTGCGTCCTTTCCTTTGTAGCCGCGCCAAGAGATGATTAGAAGTATTGGAAATTTATATAACAAAATGAGGGATGTTAAAGCGTTTATAGAAACGCCTAGTCCTGAGTTTTGCATTAACACAACAGGTTTTTTTCCTCCCATGTATGCCCCTGCAGCCATGCCTAGTGCTTCGTCTTCTCTTGTGGCTGGAACATATGTAAATTGCTTGTTTTTAGACAAATGATTGATAATGTTGCCCAAGATAGAGCAAGGTACACCTGTATAGAAGTTGAAACCATTCTTTTTTAATAGGGTGCAAAATTCCTTATGGTTCATGGTTTTCTCTCTCAACAATGATTTCAGGATACTTCTATTTATTTGGTGTGGCACAGGACAGATTCTCTGCAGGCAGTACACTAAGCGTATCCTTGTTGAAATCCTCAGTTTCTTTGGCTTTCTTTGCAGTATGAATGGAAACAGTCTTCTATACGGTCAAACGTGGGAGTGTTCAATATTTCTCGATTCCGCCTTTTGCCACAGTATCCAAAATGGCTTCTTTACTTATGCTCCACACGTACTGGTAGTTACAAGACTTCCGATGTTGCTGGGCACAAGAAAAGGTACTGCTTCTGTAACTGGTTTCATTGACATGATGGGTTATGTCGGCGCAACCGTTACTGGAATCGCTACTGCAGTATTTACTGGTATGGGTGGATGGAATATGGCGTTCACGTTTTGGGCTGTTGGTGCGTTTGGTTCTGCAATGGCTTTAGCGTTGCTTTGGAACCTTAAAAAGAATAAAGAAACATACATGTAGTGAAAGGTCCTCCAACGCGCGTGCTCAGGAGGTAAACCAAAACACGTAAGATATATCTTGGAGTTATTGCGGAATCATATAGGTTGATAGGGAATCACATTGGTAACAATAGATGAAATCCGAAAAATTGGTCAACCGCCAGAAAAAATGCGGGATCTTAATGCTTATGAACGCGCTCTAAGAAAAATCTCGCCATATTTTACAAAGTTCTTTGTAGAACACAATGTAACTGCGAATCAGGTAACCGCTCTTTCAATTTTATTCGTTATCATCGGCAGTTCCCTATTTGTGTTTGGCAACTATTACCTAATGCTAGTTGGCTGTGTTTTCTATCTTTTCTGGTTGCTTTTCGATTTTGTTGACGGAGAGATAGCAAGGGTAACCGATTTAAAAACCGTCGGAGGCGCTACTTAGAGAACGTCCATCACATCATTTTTTCATGTTTTCTTGCCGGTCTCGGAATTGGACTGCATAAGAAACTGGAAAACACAATTTATGCCTTTTTTGGTTTTACGTTTGCATTGTGCATCTCTCTACTCTACAGCTTTAACAGATCGAGAAAATGGCTGAGAAAAGACCTTAGAAAGAAAGATCCATACGTCTTTCCTCTAATGAAGAAACGGTCTATCACAGGAGGAATCTACAGAAGCATATACAGAAAGTTTAGGCTTCTGTTCGTTCACACCTACACGCCTCCGATTATGATCGGTGTACTAATCTTTGAGTTACTCTCCCCTGTCAAATTTAGTTACACAACCCACGGAGTAACATTGAACGTCCTATCCACGTATTTCTTCTTATACGGGTTTGACTGGACAGCTAGAACAACAATTTCAGCAATCACAAACTACAAATACCTAATGAAAGATTAGCTCGGTGCTAGTTGGCTGAAGTAACGGTCAACAGATAAAAAACGGAACTTTGCCTACCGAAAAGGAAGCTTAGAAATTGAAGGAAAGGCGCAAGCGTGTAGCAGTAGAGAATCTGAGAGAAATAAAGGATGTTTTTGATGAGAGGGGTATTAAGTTTTGGCTTGATTCAGGGACTTTGCTCGGTGCGGTTAGGGATGGAAGAATAATTGAATGGGATGGCGATGTTGATTTAGCAGCATGGGATAGGGATGCATCCCAAATAATTTCCACTTTTGCGGAATTTAAGAGAAGAGGGTTTGATGCGATTTTGAACAGAAAGCAGGCTGCTATGAGCATAATAAGATCGGGTTGTAGTATAAACTTGGGTTTATATCGTGAAAAAGATAATTATGCTTGGAACCACTGGACACGCACACGTAAAACAACGGTTGAAAAAATATTAGGTCGGGGAGTTAACATACTGAGCGTAAGGACATATGCGAAACAAGAAGGAACGTTCACTCGAAAAATTAAGCACTTGTCGTCTTCACTTCCGTTGACCTTGAAGAAACTCGTGGCAAACACGGCGTGGCTGCTATTGCACAATCTCGGGTGCATAATTCCAATAGTGATTCCAAAACACTATTTTGAAAAGTTATCAACCATCCAGTTTTACGGGATAGAGTTTAACATTCCCTCAGATGCTGAAAAGTATCTAGAATACAGGTACGGCAGCAATTGGAAAATACCAATAAGAAAATGGGTGTGTTATAAGGATGATGGTGCAATCACTCCGAATTGGGATGTACTTCACTTCAAGACTTGAAAATATTATCCATCCTAAGAAATGTGAAGTTAAGATATGGTTTGATGACATTTTTTCCCGAAAACCCGAATTGAGATTCCCCTCACTGTATGAATTCTTTCACACAGGATTAGTTCCAGAAAGGATTCATATGCGTGCGAGTAAAGACTTAAAACGTATGTTTGCTTACCAAGAAAAGGAAAAACAGGATTTATCAATGTAGGGTGATAGTTGTCAGTGCGCAATTTGACAAAAAAGAGCCGAGATATTTGCAATGATGAGTCTGGTATGTTTAAGGACAAAGAAAGGATAAGCAAATTAACGATAATTGTTCCAGTACATAACGAGGAGAAAATAATAGCCGGGTGTCTCAAGTTCTTACTAAGTTTGGATTCGCCTAGTAAAATAATTGTTGAATATCTGGTATTGCTTGACAGATGTACGGATAGAACGAAAGAAATTGTAGAGTCAATAGGAGTCCCAGTGATAGAAAAGAACTTCTTTCGCGGCGATTTCGCCACGCCGCTAAATGAAGCAGTGGATTATGCCATAAAGAACACTAATGGCGACCTAATTTTGTTGTGCGACGCTGACATCCAAGAGGTGCCAAGGGATGCAATTGTTAAGTTATTACCACATTTGACTGATGAAGTGAGAAGGTTAAGCGCTGAGGTAAGAACCAGAGCTGAGAAATGGTGGATTAATATGCTCTTTCTGGCGAAGGAGGTCAACTCAAAGATAAACCCGTTGGGAAGAGAGCCACACGGCGCATTTCAATTGTTCAGAAGAGAAACGTATGAAAAGGTTGGAGGCATTGACCCGACAAAAGGATCATTTGACACCAACTTTGATTTAAAAATCAAGGCAAGAGGATGGAAAGTGAAAATCGTTACCGATGTCGTGGTGACGCAGAAGAGAAATTATCAAATAAAAAATCTGATCAAAAACCAAATAGAGACTGGAAGAGCGAGGAAACAACTAGGTATAAGCTTCATAAGAACCCTCTTACATTCTGTTTTCAGAGCTAGGTTCTTCGTAATATGCGGTTACTTAAAGGAACTTTGGAGCTAAGATATCCACTCCAAAATATATGGCGAGTAATACTGATAGATGAAAGAATTCGCCAAATTGCCAAAAAGTATTTGTATTGGCTTCAGACTCGTTGTTATCGCTACTGGAATGTCAGAAATTGAAACTATAACGATAAGAATAACGATCACTAATAAGATGAAGTAAGAGGTGGGTAGCTTGGCTGTTCTAGTGTTAGGTGGAGCTGGTTTCATCGGGAGTAGAGTAGTTGGATTAATGAGTGAAAGGAATCTCAATCCTGTTTCGTTTGACTTGTTTCACAGCGCCTTGGTCGAAGAAGATATAAAATGGGTAAAAGCTGACGTTCTTGACCTATCCACAATAGAAAGAGTGCTTTTTGAATATGAGGTTGATTCCATTGTTCATCTGATAGGCTTGCCAGCAATACCTTATTGCACGAAAAATCCTCAGCTGAGTTTTCTTCTTAATGTAGTTTCAGTTCAGAATACCCTGGAAGCAATGAGAAAGGGCGACGTAAAAAAAATAGTTTTCGCTTCATCAGCGGCTGTATATGGAACGACGGAACATCCAAAGAGGGTTAACGAGGACAGCCCGACAAAAGTGACAGCGGTTTATGGCTATCATAAATTGGCAGCGGAGAAGTTGATAGAAATGTACGCTGAAAACTATGGGATTAAATACATTATACTCAGACTTTTTAATGTTTATGGGGGAGACTTCTCTACTGGTAAAGACATAATTTCGATCTTTATAAGAAAGGCTTTAAACGGTGAAGATTTGCAGGTTTTCGGTGCGAGGAAGTTCAGGGATTTCATTCACATACGAGATGTTTCTGAGGCTTTTGTTAAGTCTTTAGAAAAGGAAGTACCGAACAACACATTTTGCATCGGTTCTGGAAGGAAAACTACTCTACGGGCGCTAGCTGAAATCTTCAAGGAAATTATGGGTGTGAGGGTTGAATACAAGCCTTCGGTTGACGATGGAACAGGCATTGTAGCCGATATAAGTAAAGCCAAAAAATTACTGAGTTTTTCACCAAAACTTCCAAAAGTTGGGATTAAGGAATATATCTTGTCATCTACTAGGAGCTGTTCTTGATGAAGATACCACTATATAAAATTTATACAGACCAAGACGATGTTGAAGCTGTGAAAGCCGTGATAGAGAGAGGATCATGGTGGACAGAAGGCAGCGAAATCAAGGAATTTGAGAACACATTTTCGGAATATGTCGGAACAAAATACGCTATATCTTTCAATTCAGGCACATCCGCCCTTCACGCCTTGATGCTGGCTTACAAAATAGGGAACAGTGACGAAGTAATAGTCCCTTCTTTCACCTTCATAGCTACTGCAAACACACCACTTTTTGTCGGAGCCAAACCAGTTTTCGCAGACATAGAGAAAACAACTTACGGACTTGATGTAAACGATGTGTCAGAAAAAATCACAGGAAAAACCAAAGCTATTATGCCAATTCACTATGGAGGTACAGCATGTAAAGACATAAAAGCGATAAAAGAACTGGCTCAGGACCACAAACTTTTGCTGTTTGAGGACGCCGCCGAGTCGTTAGGAGCAAAAATTAATGGACAAAACGTAGGTACTTTCGGAAACGCAAGCATGTTCAGTTTCTGCGGAAACAAAGTAATAACAACAGGGGAAGGAGGAGTAGTTGTAACAAACTCTGAAAAGATTCAGGAAAGACTTCGACTTGTCAGGTCTCATGGTAGAGAGCTTAAACCATATTTTACATCATCCGAAACCCTTGATTACGTTGCAATTGGGTACAATTGGAGAATCACGACGATGACAGCGGCTTTAGCCATGTCACAAATGAAGAAGCTAGATTCGGTTATATCAAAAAGGCGAGAAAATGCAAAATTCCTGAAAAGATTGCTCCATGATATAGAAGAAATAAAAGGACCGGGCTTCTTTGAATCTTTTTTTCAGGTGTTTCAGATGTTTACAATAGAGATTAATGATGGAGAAAACGCAAGAGATAGCCTTAAGGGCTTCTTATCTAAAAAGGGAATAACCACAAAAGTTTATTTTTCACCAGTGCACTTAACAAGATTCTATCGAGAAAATCTTGGTCATAAAAACGGTGAACTGCCAACTACTGAGCGGATCTCTGAGCGAGTTCTTACCTTACCAATGTACCCTTCTTTACATCCAAAAGAAATGAAGTATGTAGCAAAAACCATCAAAGAATTTTTTGATAACCACAAACCGAAGGATCTGAAATGAAACGCTTCATCCATCCTACAGCGAGAATTTACGAAAATGTTAAGATCTCTGAAAGAACAGAATTGACGATGAAGAAGAATACTTTCATTGGAGATTTCTGCTTTATAAGTTGTAAAGAACTCGTTATGAAGAATGGCAGTCAAATAAACTCGGGTTCAAGATTAATAGGCATGAGTACAATCACGCTTGAAGAAAATGTGGTCGTCTCCTATGGATGCACCCTTTTGTCTTCAACCGATACTCCTAAAGGAAAATTCATGAATGACGCCTCCCCTTTAGAGAAACGGCATGTGATCGCAGGGGATATTACAATAGGAAGAAACTCATTTATCGGAGCGCATTGTGTAGTTATGCCAAACGTTAAGGTGGGAGAAAATGCTGTTGTGGGCGCTTTGACTTATTTGGACAAAAATGTTCCATCAAACTGTGTCGTATATTCAAAGCCCCAACATATTCAACGAAAAAGGATCGGATTGGTATCTTATGAAATATAGTTATAATTAAAATGAGATCGCAAATATATTTATGGTTAGAGTCTCTCAGCATGCATCGTTAAATTACGGGCAACTAGCGCGCGAAAAAATATCGAAGCCATAATCATTAACCATCAATCCTCATAATGCATTACTCTAACTCTCTAAGCAACATGGTTAACCCTTGCATCAAAGATTTTTTCGGCATATGACCAAGAAGCCTTTCAGCCTTGCTCAAATCCGCATAGCTTCGCCTAATGTCGCCAGCCCTCGGCTCAACATATACAGGCTTAACATCATGCGAACCAAAGAGCTGAATCAAAGCATCAGCAAGCCTATTAACAGTCGTCTCCACACCTGAACCAACATTAATCCTTTCACCAACACAATTTTTGCAACGCATCGCACGCAAACAAGCATCAACAACATCCCCAACAAAAACAAAATCCCTAGTTTGCTCCCCATCACCATAAATAATAGGCGCTTCTCCACGTTTCAACCTATCAATAAACTTCATTATCACCCCGCTATAAGGACCAACCACCTGTCTAGACCCGTAAACATTAAAAAACCTCAAACAAACAGTCTCAAACCCATAAACCCCACAAAAAACTCTACAATAATGCTCAGCAGCAAGCTTCGAAACTCCATAAGGAGACATAGGCTTAGTAGGATGCCCCTCATTGACAGGCAGATTAACAGGCTCACCATAAACAGCACAAGAAGAGGCATAGACAAACCGTTTAACACCTGCGTTCAGGCTTTCCCTCAGAACATTTAAAGTTCCACCAACATTCACTTCATTAACCATAAGAGGATTCTTCACGGAAAAATCAACACTAACAATTGCGGCAAGATGAAAAACCACGTTAACGCCTTCCAAAGCCTTCTTAACATCAGCTTTATCTTTAACATCACCCTCAACCAAACAAAAATTAGGCTTACCAAAATGCACACTCAAATTCTCACGCCTACCACTAGACAAATCATCCAAAACAACAACATCAAAGCCCCCACTCATCAACCCATCCACTAAATGACTACCAATAAAACCTGCTCCTCCAGTAACCAAAACCCTGTCAACCAACTCAATCCCCTTCTTACACATAACATAAAACTCAATCAAATTAAAATATACGCATCCAAAACTATACCATTAACACTTCCACAAAGGTGAAGCTTTGGCTAAAAACGAAATTAGAGTACAATATTCAGGCGTTATTATTTTTACATCTAAAATACTCAGCATAGCCACAGGCTTAATTTTCAACCTCCTTTTGATAAGAAGTCTAGAAAACCCAGAAACACAATTCGGTATATGGTCAAACATATTTGACTTGACTATGTATTTTACGTTACTTGCAACGGCTCTTCCATTTTGGACAACACGTTTTGTGGCACGTGGAAAAGAAGGAGCTGTAAAAACCGGGTTAATTGTAAACTCGATAATTGGACTTATAGCAGTGGCTCTTTATGTTCCGCTGGTCCCGATAGTCACGTCAACACTTAACATCCACGAATCATACATAATACTTTATTTCGCAGCTTCAGCCCAAATAATTGAACTCTACCTGATCAATGCGCTTCACGCATGTTTACGCGCAAAACAACCGCAAGCAGTTGGATACGGCTTACTCGTCGGAGAAATATGCAAAATAGCCCTTGCATACACACTAATCGTAAAGTTCCAACAGCCTCTTTTGGGAGCAATGTTAAGCATCATAGTAGCCACCTCAATTCAAATAGCATACTATGCAAAACTACTATCCGAAGAATTAAAGCAAAAGATTCGATGGGAATACGTAAAAGAATGGCTTAAGGGCTCAGTGGCAACCATCTACAACATAGCTGGAAACCAAATAGCCGCTTTCATATTTATACTCCTCTTCATCTACGGTGGCAAAGCAGCAAGAGGAAATTACGCGACGGCAGCAATCATCGCAAACATAATCGCGTACTCCTTCTTTCTATCATTTGCACTGTATCCAAAACTGCTAGCTAAAAAAAGTTTAGAGGACATAACAACTTCTTTAAAAATGGTCTTAATGTTCGCAATCCCTATGACCGCGGGAGTTATGGCGATGCCGGATTCATATCTAACCATATTAGACCCCGCCTTTAAAGCAGCAGCACCAGTACTGTTCCTATTGGCCATCGACGCTTTCATATTAACAATGTCGCAATTCTTCACTTCAGTACTTTTTGGAGTTGAGAAACTAGATGAAAAAGCAAAAATACCGCTTAAACAGCTTTCAAGAAGTAATATTTTTAAAGTGTTCACCTTGCCTTACATTCACTCAGCGATAACATTGCCAACAGCATTTTATGTCCTGACAAACTTTATATTTGACGCTGTGGAGGCGGCACTCTACGTAACAATAATAAACATGACAGCACGATTTGCAATGTTTCTTGTTTTGTACGCAATCATACGCAAGTCAGTTAAAATAGACATTCCATGGCAGAATATTGCAAAATACGTTTTTGCTTCAGCTCTTATGGCAACTGTTCTGTTTATTATCCCGCATCCAACAAGAATATATTTGACTTTAATTGCAACAGCAATAGGCGGAATTATTTATCTAACATTGTTAATGGTAATTGACAAGGAAGCAAGATTGTTGGTTCAGTCTATATGGCAAGAAATTAAATTCAAAGTCGAAGGAATAATAACTTAAACTTCATTACTCCATAACTCAAGGAAAAACGTCTTCAAAGCCTTTATGAAGGCATCAAAGTCTGTCCATAACGCTGCCACCTTTTTCTTCCCGTTATTTTGTTCTAATAAGCAAAAGCAGTTGTTCATCATCCTCCAAAATATAAGTTGGCAGCCCATCGCCAGCCGTTCAAAGCGAATAATTGGTGTTCTTAAGCTTTATTTTTTCGATGATTTCCACGGATTTGGTTGGTCCCTTATCTATCCTTACGAATTTCCATAATCCGCTGTTTTCATCATACAGTTTTTCGATGCTTTTAGGCTTTTCAACTGATAATTCCATGTTAACCCCTTTTTTTGCAGCCTTGCTCCTTTTCTAAGATTCTAACTCCGAGACAGAACCCGATTCTGGCTTACGCTATATTTTATACTTCTGAAACTGAAATATGAACTGAAAATACATACCCTAAGACTTAAAGCAACAATGATCCAAATTATAGTCAATAGTTTCAGGTTGGAGAAGCCGAGGGGGAAGGAGAAGTGCAGAAGCCAAAAATCCAGTTTAATCTAAAATTTTTGTTTTTTCCTAAAAATAATCATTGGCTGAACCGAACCTTCCTAGTTTTTGCTTTCATTTTTTTCGACTATTTCGTGACACTCGTTTTTTGTCAAGCTCCTTACCAAGAAGCCAATTTGTACGCTAGAGGTTTTATGGAAAGCTTCGGCATTCCGCTGGGATTAACATTGTTTGTTCTCGTAGCTAACATACCAATTTATATGACTTTGAGTTTGGATTCCTACATTGTTAGACTCCCATTCAAAATAGCCTTGGTTACAGAATTTTTTGTTGACATTGCATTTGCATGGTTTATTGCTGGACTACATTTCAGCGGAGGTACAAGTTGGTTTTGGTGTGCTCCAGATTTGATGCGGCAAGCCTTGGGCATGCTTTTGTATGTGGTTATTGCTTTCTTGGTTGTTAAGCCCTATAAGCCACGATGTAGCGATTAACACCTCACAGTGTGTAATAATTCGTCACATACTAACTCTATTATCCTTAATAAGCTCCCTCGCTAAGGAATTAATATTTAATAACACCTATCTTATGAGGGAATTCTGCGTCCTCTATAACGCTTAGTTTTCCATTTTTTCCAATCCTCAACTGTTGTTCGCCCCTAAATATGGATGCATGTGCGTTCTCAATCTGGACGATATCGCCCTCTGAAACGGAGCTTATCTGTTCGTTCCATAAACACAGTTTAATGGTTCCAGTTTTGTCTGCTATCAGAGCGTTAGTTACCGTTGCGCAGTTGCATAATCTTGTGAAAACGAGCTTGGGTTTTGGAATTTCCAAGACCTTGGCTTTCAGGCTGATTTGCTTCATTCCGCGTCTTAGGTCTCTGATATGAAGGGGATGCTGCCTTCTTTCAGCTTTCTTAACTAGGTATCTGCAGAGCAAGTCGGTTTTTCTGAAAGTTCTAATTGGATTAGTTTTTTCCAAAAGAAAGTTTTTCGGTATAGGAAATTGCGCAATGACTTTTGGGCCTTTTGTTAAAAGGAAGACGGCTGTGTCACGGGTTTTCTTGCGGCATTTGATTGAAAGGTTTCCGCATGTGGATTTTTGGTTTTCCCAAGCTGAGATTAATGCATAAAAAAGTTTGTCTGGGTCGATTTCGTGTTTTATTGAAAGAAAAGCGAGGTATTCGCCGATTGATACTTTGTTTCGCAATGTTCCACTACTCTCTTGTAAGCATTATTTCTATTGTCGAAACCATCCTCGTTCTGTTCTCGCCTTCTCTTGCTGGCATTTCCTCTGTTCCTATCGCGATTTTGCTCACTTTCAAGTCTTTCATGAATCGCCTTCTAGTTATCTCGGCTGTGTCAACTGCTGTTGAGATTGCTCGTCCTCGAGCTTTCAAAATTATTTCCTTAGCGTTGGGTGCCGATAGGCTTGTGATGATCGCTAGAACATAGCTCATCGGTGGTTTGCTTCCGACAAAAACAATGTTCTCTTTGACTTTCCGAGTCCGCGGGGCTTTTTCGGGCTTTTCCTCTTTAACAGTTTCCTCTGCCTGTTTCTCTTCGCCTGTCATATTATTCCTCCTTTTTCGCGCTTTCTCTTCGTCTAATCACACTACACACGAAACATTCGTCCATTTGCTGTTCCAACTTTCTCCTTGAGCACCCTCGCAATATTCTCAGCGTCACTTATATAAGTTGGCTGAGGTATAGCGCTACAATCTCTCCCCCTACTAGGCTTCTAGTAGAGTTTGTCCACGTACTTTGTGAGCTGTAATAACTTCTTTAGCTGATTAGAGCGCGCGAAGAAACAAGGAAATAAACTATAATACTTCTATCTTTATAATGCCTAAAACTGGTTTTATTCAAGACTCACAGTCTAACGTAAGAAGATAGAGACCACACGCCTATTGTATGTAATATCCACCACTCATAAACTCTATTATCTTCAAAATTTTGCCTAGTTGACAGAAATTATTGCAGAATCTCCAGGAGATACGTTTATGGAAGGACGAAAACTAAAGGGCAAGAAACGTGAACATGCTGGTCTCGAGTTTGAATGAGTTTTTAACGGAAATTCGAACGTTTTATTCCCTTAAAGAAATCCGCCAAAGCATAGAACAAGAAATAAACCAGCACAAGATGCTGTTGGAAGATTACAGTCAATGGTTAGGAACTCTCTTGAGAAATCCGGAATCTTCAAAGAACCAAGAGTGGGTAAAAAAGGCTGCTCAATTGCAGAAACTGTTGAAGATGGGAGGCAGAAAAGGAGGAAAAAAAGGAGAGAAAAAACTTGGCGCTTCATCAGAATGGGTTCGGTTTAAGGATTTAATGCTTTGTTCTGGCGATTTTGGAGAGGCAGAGATACTTTTTGAAGCGGTTGAAGAGCTAAAAGATAAGATTGACAAGCTGGAGAAAGCTAAAAATTCTGTGGGGGATTTGGAACGTTATGGTTTAGGAAAAGATGTGCTTTACATAACATATATACA
>Ga0315549_1002457_pt1 | contig 17611 bp, 19 predicted proteins | sample SalMarSW160200MG_FD_203101 | JGI IMG/M metagenome (GOLD analysis project Ga0315549, IMG submission 203101) | Salt marsh sediment microbial communities from the Plum Island Ecosystem LTER, Massachusetts, United States - Salt Marsh Sediment SW1601-200 ... | reverse complement strand
GTATGGCAAAGCTCTGCCAGAGCTGGCGGTACAGCTTGGCTTTCTTAATCTCGTTCATCACCACCCAGTCGGCCGCCCGCAGTATCTCCAGCTTCTCTTCAGTCACCTCGCCGATGATGCGGATGGCCAATCCCGGACCGGGGAAAGGCTGCCGCCAGACCATCTCTTCCGGTAGCCCCAGCTCCAGCCCCACCTGGCGCACCTCGTCTTTGAACAGGTAGCGCAGCGGCTCCAGCAGCTTTAGCGTCATCCGGGAAGGCAGACCGCCCACATTATGGTGGGACTTTATCTTGGCGGCGGCGGTGCTTCCCGAAGAGGCGCTCTCGATGACATCGGGATAGAGCGTCCCCTGGGCAAGGAAATCCACCTTGCCGATTTTCTTGGCTTCCTCCTCGAATATATTGATAAACTCCTCGCCGATAATCTTCCGCTTGGTCTCTGGGTCAGTCACCCCTTTCATACGGTCGAGGAAACGCTCGCTGGCGTCGACATATACTATATTCATGCCCATATTGAGGCGGAAGGTATTAAAAGTCCTCTCTACCTCCTCGCGGCGCAGCATGCCGTGGTTGACGAAGATGCAGGTAATCTGGTCGCCGATAGCCTTATGAATCAGGGTGGACACCACCGCCGAGTCAACCCCGCCGGAAAGGGCGCTGATGACCTTGCCCTTACCCACCTCTTTCTGGATTTTGGTAAGACTATCGGTAATGAAGTTACCCATCGTCCAGTTGCCCTGGCAGCCGCATATGCGGTAGACGAAATTCTTTAAAATAGTCTTGCCTTCGGGGGTGTGGACTACCTCGGGGTGAAACTGTAAGCCGAATATATTCTTATCGTTGCCGATAGCGGCGAAGGGCGAGTTATCGGTGTAAGCTAATACGTTAAAATCGGGCGGCATGGCTTCGATTTTATCGCCGTGGCTCATCCAGACCGGCGTGGACTGGGGCACATTGGCAAAGAGCGGCGACTCAACCCCGCCCAGATTAAGCAGGGCGTGCCCGTACTCACGCTTGGTCCCCGGCGCCACCTGTCCCCCCATCTGGTGGGTGATGACCTGCATCCCGTAGCAGATGCCCAGTATGGGCAGATGGCTCTCGTAGATATAGGCCGGCGCCATGGGGGCGTTGGTTTCGTAGACGCTACCCGGCCCCCCGGAAAGGATAAACCCCTTGGGATTTAGCGGCGCTATCTTCTCCCAGGGGGTATCGGCGGAGACCAGTTCGCAGTATACCTGGCATTCGCGCACCCGGCGGGCGATAAGCAGGCTGTACTGGGAGCCGAAGTCAATAACGATAACAGCCTCGCGCTCACCGCTGGGGATGGCTTCTTTGGCTGCTGCCGGCTGCACGCCGCCTATTTCCTTGGCGATTTCAAGGTAGGTGGAAACCTCAATATCACCGCTGGTAGCCACGCGGCGGCTGGCTTTCGGGGATGGTTTTGATTTTGCTTTGCCCTTGGCCATGTATTGAAAATAGATTACCATTATAGCAGGTGGTTGTCAAAGGATTTCTTGCTTGCCAGCCGGTATAATAGGGAATATAATATCGTTGTATGGTAAAGGGCTATCTTCTCATCAAGCTGGTCCCCGGTCTGGAGTCCAGCGCTCTGTCCCAGATTCGCGCCATTCCCGGCGTCACCGATTTGAACCTGGTTTTCGGGGGCTGGGATGCCATCGCCACGGCTGAAGTCAAGAGCCTCTTTGAGCTGTCCCGGATAATCGTCGGCGAAGTGCGCAGTGTTCAGGGTGTCCAGGATACTTCTACGCTGGTTCAGGGCGAGCTGTAGGCGCGTTTTTTTCCGGATAGGGACGAGAGACTTGGCCGGGGTTACTATCAGTCAGTTTGACTGGTGCCTGCCCGCTCATCGGAGTACGGCTATCACGGCTACCAGCCCAACAATAATAAGATATATACCGATGATATAGGCCAGTATTTTAGGCCAGATAAGTACCACCACCCCAGCAGCAATGCTGATAATACCGGCTACCAGACCACCGATGGGTAAAAAGCCATCCATAATGCTTTCTCCTTCCTGAATCCTGGTGCTTATCTGATTATACAGTAGCTGTTTAGAGAGCCGCCAGCTTCTGCTTTAGTTCGGAAAGCTGCCTCAGGTGTGATTTTTCCTCGGCGATTATATTATCTACCGTCGCCTGCGCCCGCTGGGGCATTACCTCTTTCATCTCGTAGTAGAATAGTATCGAGTCCTTCTCCGACCTTATGGCCAGTTCCAGGGCGGCGGCATCGCTCTCGGCCTGGGCTGCCATTTCGCTGGTGACCAGGTCGTTACTGAAAACGGCGCTGTCCACCAGCGCCCTGAGGTAGGCGGTATACTGCCCGCTCTCGTCGGCGGGAATCTGGAATTTATCGGCTCCCTCCAGCATCCCCTTAAAAATCTCAATGTGGCCCCGCTCCATGTCGGCAAGGTAGTTAAAGACCTCGCGGGCGGCTTCGTTCTGGGTCGACTTGGCCATGACGTCGTAGAAGACGATACCCCGCCCCTCAATCCCGATGGCGATATTAATCAGCTCACTGCTGGAAAAAGAGATAGACATTTGGTCGTTGCCCCCCTTCTTAGATATAGGTCAGGCTACTTTTCCTCTTCTTTAAGCAGGTCGGTAAAGACATCGGTGTGATAGATTTCGTGGTCCCTTATACGAATCAGCAGCTTCTTAAGTCCGGGGTCCTTCACTTTCTGGGCGGCTTTATCGTAGGCATCAGCCACTTCCTTCTCTATCTTAATATCAGACCGCAGCATATCGGCCGTCTTGGTGGAGCGGTCTACTTTGGCATGCTCAATTCGGGGGCGGCTGCCGCCGTCAATCATCTCCTCGGCAAGCCAGCCCAAGTGCTGCATCTCGTTGATGGCCTGGTCTTCCAGCTCCTTCTTAGCTTCAGCATTGGGCGATAGGTAAGATTGCAGCATGTACTGGAGGATGACGGTGTACTCGTGCTCGATGCCCCAGTTGAGCACCTTGGTGACCTCGTCCTCCTTGTCGCCCCGGTGGTCGGTGGAACCCTCCTTCTTGGCTTTATCCACGAAGTGGACGAAATCGCCCCGGTGGGACTCTTCGTCGGAGAGAATACGCTTGAGCAGGCGTTTTATCTTGGGGTCGTCGATGGCTTTGATGTGCTCTTTGTAGAGCTTGATGGCGTCGTCTTCCTGCAGTATGTCGTTGCTCATCCAGTCCGATACCGCCTTGCCCCCCGTCCGCATCATCCCCCGCTCCAGGCTGGGGACACCGCCCAGCTCGACGATGGTCTCGGCAAGCCAGTCCAGGTGGCGCATTTCCTCCCGGGCCATAGCCTCAATCTCGCAGGACATCTCGCCCTCGCCCATGGCGTAGGCATGTTGTAAGTACTGGATGATACCGGCGTGCTCCCCCTCGATATCCTGGTTAAGCATCTCGATGATTTTTTTCTTATCCATTAATCCCTCCCTGATTATTTCTGCCTGAAGTATGACCGGGTCATGCGCACAATCCATCCCCGGTGCAGAATAATATGTACCAATACTATAACTACTAGGGCAACGGCTGTCCAGTCAGGCAGGCAGGGTATCTGCTAACTCACTGCCTTTAGCTGACAGTTCATACTGCTCGCCCTTTTGACTGACCAGTCCGGCCTGGGTCAGCTCACGCAGCCCGCTCCTCACCCGGAACAGGGGCAGGCCGGCGTTTTGGGAAACCTCTTCCGCCGACCCCGCTTTGGCTTTAAGGGCACGGAGTATCTTGGCTCCGGATACGGTCGGTTTACCGTCAGGGCTAATGCAAGCCATATTCGCCTCCTATTTGTTTAAAGCTTCTTCTGGCACAGGTACCAGTCGATACACTCGTACCCCTCTTTGAGCCTCTCCTCGGCCATCTCCTGGGTGTTGGGTGGGGGTACCACCACCTTGTCCCCCGGCCTCCAGTTTGCCGGGGTGGCAACGCCGTTGGCGTCGGTGGTCTGCAGGGCGTCGATGATGCGCACTATCTCGTCCATGTTACGGCCGGTGGTCAGCGGGTAGTAGAGTATGGTACGGATGACCTGCTTATCGTCGATGATAAAGACGCACCTGACCGTCTCCGTCTTGCTCTGGCTGGGGTGAATCATGCCGTAAGCCGTGGAGACCTCTTTGTTCAGGTCGGCGATGATGGGGAAGGGTATCTTGACCTTGGTTTTCTCCTCCACGTTGCGCGCCCAGGCGATGTGCGATGATACGCTGTCGACGCTCAGGCCCAGCAGCTCCGCCCCCCGCTTCTGCAGTTCGGGGTAGATTTCGGCAAAGGCGATGAACTCGGTGGTGCACACCGGGGTGAAATCAGCCGGGTGGGAAAACAGGATGAGCCAGCTACCCTTGTAATCCTCCAGCTTGAGCGGACCCTGGGTGGTCACCGCCTCGAAGGGCGGCGCCGGCTGTCCCAGACGGGGCAGGCTGATGACCTGTTCTTTGACTTCTTCCATTTTATTTATACCTCCTTTTATTTTTATAAAGAGGGCTATACAAAGCCCTCGGCTTTATGCTTTTTAGCTATGGTATCAGCCAGCCTCTCCAGTGCCTTGAAGTCGGCTTCGCGGGGGAGTCCTTTACATAACACCGGCTCCAGCACCTCCACTTTAAGGTTGGGAATCAGGCTGCTAAGCTGTTCCACCGTTTTGCCGCCCCACCCGTAGGAGCCGATGATGGAGACGAACTTAACTTTCGGCCTCAGGGCATTGGCCAGGAAGGCGGCGTAGGCGGTGTTGGGGTGAGCACCGGCCAGCACGGTAGGTGCGCCGATGACCACCGTAGCCGCATCAACCAGCGCCATGGCTAATTTGCCGATGTCGCTAACGCTGAGGTCGAACTGCTGCACGGTGACCCCTCTCTGGGCCAGCGCCTCAACGAAGTAGTCCACCATCTGGCGGGTACTGCCGTGCATTGAGATATAGGGCAGCACCACCCTATTTTTGGGCTTATCGAATACCCAGCTGTTATAGGCTTTGATTATAAAATCGGGCTTATCGTACATCGGCCCGTGGCTGGGGGCGATGATATCAATCTTATAATCCTTCAGCTTATCCAGGTGCTTCTCGATGTGATTGCGGAAGGGCATCATGATTTCGGCATAGTACCGCTTGGCCGCCTCGTAGACCCGTCCCTCGTCAGTAACATAGAGGTCGGTGGTAGCCAGGTGGGAGCCAAACAGGTCGCAGGGAAAGAGTATCTTGTCCTCTTTTAGATAGGTAAGCATGGTCTCGGGCCAGTGTACCCAGGGGGCGTGGATAAACTCCAGCGTCCGGTCTCCCAGCGAAATAGTCTCCTTATCATTGGCCGCTTTAAACCTCTCCTCCGGTACCATCAGCAGGTCGATGAGCATGTTCTGGCACTTCGGCGTGCATATTACTTTAGCTTCGGGGTATCTCTCCAGTACCCGGGGGATGGTGCCGGAGTGGTCCTGCTCGGCGTGGTTGGCGATGACATAGTCTATACTCTTGACCTTAAGCTCATCCAGGTGCCGGAGCAGTATATCTCGGGTGGGCGGGTCAACGGTATCGATAAGGGCGGTCTTTTCACTACCCTTAATTAAATAGGCGTTATAGCTGGTGCCGTCGGGCAGCGGGATAAGTGAATCAAAAAGCCGCCGGTCCCAGTCGATAGCCCCCACCCAGTAGACCCCCCGCTTTATCTCTGTCGGTTTCATCTTGAGTATCCTTTCCGGCTTAGCCTGGCTCTTTTTTCTTAGTGCCCATCAGCTCTTCCCACTTTTCCTTCCCCAGGCACTGGGGCGCTGAGGTGCACCACTCGATGCAGGAGGGCACCCTCTCCTTATAGACATACTTTTTACACTTTGGGCACTTAACCCGTATTTCGTCGGAGAATATCTCCACCTCGGCGCCGCAGTTGGGGCACTTGTGCACCGATACCCGCAGGTTTCTCATGTCCTGCCCGGGACATTTGCTGTACATAACTGGCTTATTCCTCAACCTTTTCAAACTGGCTCTTATCGGCCCCGCAGACAGGGCAGACCCAGTCGTCGGGTAATTCTTCAAAGGGTGTTCTTGGCGTTACCCCGCCCTCGGGGTCGCCCATCTCGGGGTCGTAGACATAGTCGCAGACGCTGCACTTGTATTTAGCCATTTTAGCTGCCGCCTCCTTCCTCTCCTTGTGATAACTGGGGGCACTCTTGGGGGTGGTGCCCCGCTTGACCAGGTGGTAATAGGCGTAGGTCATCGGTTCGCCTTTCCCTAGAATCTCGGCCCCCGCCAGCTCCCCGACGAAAATGGTGTGCGTGCCCACATCCATCTCCTGGTTTACTTTAACCTCCAGAAAGGCCAGGGTGTGGTCGGTAACTATCGGCGCCCCGGTATCACCCAGTATATAGTTAGTACCTTTGAGCTTGTCTATCTCTCGCCCTGACTTGAAGCCGAAGTGGCCGATGAAGGCCAGAGGTGTATCTTTAGCCAGTACCGAAGCGGTAAAAACCCGGCTTTCCTTAATAAACTCATGGGTCAGGTTGCCCTTATTTATAATCACACCGATAGCCGGCGGCTCGGCGGTAACCTGAGTCACCGTGTTGGCAACCTGCCCGTTGAATTGCTTACCCTTCTTCGAGCAGACGATATAAAGACCGTAGCCTATGGTGTGCAGTGCGCTGGTGTCCATCTCTCGCCCCGCTTACATAAATTTCGGCAGAATCTATATTTACTAGCCCCCGTCCAGGGAGTGGTGTTCCTTCTCGACGAACCAGGCGGATGGGTCTTTGAGGTATTCGTAGTAGTCGAGCAGGACCAGGTGGTGCTCCTTTTCCTGGGCGGACAGGGCTTGGTAAAATTCCCTCTCGGCGTCGTAACTGGCCGCCTGCTCCCGCTGCCTGTAGAAATCGTAGGTCTCGTTCTCCATATCCATGGCTTTCTTGACCGTGTCCAACTCGCTGGCTGCCGCTCTGGCTTTGGCGCTTCCTTGGCCGACGGCCTGGGCGAAGATAGTCCTTAAGCTCCGGCCGCCGTCCGGCTCAAAGTCGGTTTTGGGCCAGTCCTTTTTCTTGCGTATGGCGTTATATATCCGCTCGAATGTCTGCCGGTGTATATCCTCTTCCGCCGCCAGGGTTTTAAGCAGCTTCTTACCCAGCTCGTTGCCGCTCTGCTGGCTGGCTTTTAGATAATATTCCTTGCCGTCGATTTCCATCTGGATGGCGGTCTGGAGTGCCCGTAGCGTCTTATCCTGTTCGCTTCCGGTTGTCATAGACTTAACCCCTTCCGGTTCAGTATTGCCAGAAACCCTCGCCCGCCCCGGCTGCTGCCACCATAATAACGAATAAACAGTGAAAAAATCATAAAATCAGGGGGGAAAAATGTTACAAAGTTATCACATTTAGACTTAGATTAAACCTCTATCATTATCTGGTCATCCTCAACCTTAGCCTGGTAGGTGATAAGCGGCCTGGGGGATTTAAGGGCTTTGCCCACTCTGGACATAAGCCCGCTTCCTTTAAGCCAGCGCACCACTTTACCGTCTTTCAGGTCAAACTGCGAGCCATGTAGGGGACAGGTGACCACGGTGCCTTCCAGCTTGCCGTCTGACAGCCTCCCGCCCATGTGGGGGCATCGGTTATCGGCCACGTAATAGTTATCGCCTACCCTGGCTACCAGAACCTCTCCCATCTCCGTAGGAGCGTGTTTCATGGCTCCGTCGGCCAGCTCTCCCTTCTTGCCCACTGCCACCATTTTGCCCATCGTGCTTCACCTCCTCGGCCTCTTTTTACTGGCCTCAATAGTTAATTTCAGTATAACTCAATGTTTGCCCTGAGTTCTATACATTTATACATATTTCGACATATATCGACTGAAGTCATAGGTAAAAGGTACTTCAAGGAAATGTTGACATGAGGCAGGTAATGGGCTATTCTCGATATAAGTATACCTTTTTCTAGGTTAAATCCGGAGGTATGAACTGTGGCTGATAAAGAAACCGAAGGTAAAAAGAAGGCAATAAAGGAAATCGAGCGCCTGGCCAAGGAACAGGCTAAGCGGGAAGTCGGCGCGGTAAAGAAAGAAAAAGAGGGCACGGTTAAGTCAAAAAAGGAGATTGAGGCGGCGGAGAAGAAGGCGAAGAAGGAAGCCGAAAAACTGGCCAAGGAGAAGGCTAAGAAAGAGGCCGAGGAAGCCAAGAAGGCGAAGAAGGAAGCCGAAAAGTTGGCCAAAGAGCAGGCCAAGAATGCTAAGAAAACTAAGAAGGAACCCAGCGCGGAGGCGGGCCCGGACGCTTACGAGGGCAACTTCCAGCTGGTTTTGCCGTTGAAGGTAGGTTTTAGGCAGGTTCAGCAGATTGCCGACCAGCTGGCGGCAATAGAAGGTGTTAAGGTAATCTGGACCGGCGGCTCGGTGGACGAAGGCACCTTCATCGCTATTTCGGTGACCAAAGAGATGCCACTGGCCAGCGTAATCAGCAAGATGCCGATGGTGGAAGGGGTTGAGGTCAAGGGTGATAAGATTGCCGTCACCCTTAAGGGCCCCGTTTAGAAGGGCATAGCCCCCGGCGCTATCTGTTTCTCCGGCCGGATTCGGGTACCCTCGGCCAGCTTATTATTTTTACCCACCACCACCCTATCCCCCAGTACGCAGTTGTCCGGCACTTCACTTTCTTCATGGACTTCACTGTATGAGGCGGCGATGCAATTTTTCAGCACCGCTTTTGCCCCTACCTTAACATTGTTCCACAGCACCGCCCCCTCGATGGTAGCCCCCTCATCCACCCGGCACTCCGCCCCCAGCACCGCCGGCCCCTTTATCGTTACCCCCCGCCCGATAACGCATCCCTCCCCGATGAGCACCGGCGCTTTGATATCAGCCGAAGGGTCAATCCGGCTTTTACCCCCGCCGATGTTAATAGGGGAAAGGGCTTTACCCAGCAGCAGGTCGTGGTTCAGGCGCAGGTATTTCTCCGGGGTGCCCATATCCAGCCAGTAGGCTGAAGCCGAATAGGCGTACATCGCTTCCTTCCGGGCTAATAGCTGCTGAAAGGTCTCCTTCTCGATGCTGACCTTTTTGTCGGGCGGTATCCTGGTCAGGATATCGGGCTCCAGGATGTAGATACCGGCGTTTATCATGTTGCTGGTTACCTGCGCCCGGCTCGGCTTCTCTGTAAAACGGCTGATTCTGCCCCTGTCGTCGGTTTCAATCAGCCCGTAGGGGGTGGGGTCTTCCACCGGGGTGACGGCAATAGTCACCGCCGCCCGGCGTTGCCGGTGGTAATCAATCATGGCGGTAATATCCATGTCGGTGAAAACATCGCCGTTCAGCATCAGGAAGCTCTCGTCCAGATAGCCTTCGGCGTTCTTGACGGCGCCGCCGGTGCCCAGCGGCTCCTCCTCGATAAGGTAAGACAGGCGCACCCCCATTTTGGCACCGTCGCCGAAGTAGTCACGGATGTGTTCGGGCAGGTAGCTCAGGGCAAGGATAATATCGGTGACATCGTGTCCCTTGAGGTAGCCCAGCAGGTGCTCCAGAAAAGGCTTATTCAGTACTGGCACCATAGCCTTGGTGGTGTTGTAGGTCAGGGGGCGCAGCCGGGTGCCTTCTCCCCCCACCAGGATAACCGCTTTCATCGTTTGCCCTCTCCGCCTTTTGAGAAATCTTATAGCCCCGCCCTCCCCCTGTCAAGCGGGCGTAATTATTGACATTTAACCGCCGATATATTAATCTTCAAAAGAATATTCTAACTGCCGACCGCACTTGAACTCCGCCTGACCAGATTAAGGGGGAAGCTCTTTGCCTCTGTCGCTTCAGGGAAAGGTCGCCATCATCACCGGCTCCACGGCTGGTATCGGCAAGGCCGGCGCCATCGGCTTTGCCCGGGAGGGGGCTAAGGTCGTCGTCAGCGGCCGCAACCGCCAGCGGGGCGAAGCGGTGGTGGAGGCTATAAAAAAGCAGGGCGGTGAGGCAAGTTTCATTCCCGCCGATATGCTGGTGGTGGCTGAAATCAAGCGCCTGGTTGAAAAAGCGGTTAACAGCTACGGTCGGCTGGACATCTTCTGGCACAACGCCGGCATTGTCGGCCCCGATAATGTTGAAGATATCACCGAAGAGGTATATGATAATACACTGGCGGTGAACCTTAAGGCCGCCGTCTTCGGCGTTAAATTCGCCGTTCCCCAGCTCCGCAAGTCCGGAGGCGGCTCAATTCTGTTCACCAGTTCGGTCGCCGGCTTTAAGCAGTCCAGCTACTCGATGACCTATTGCCTGGCTAAAAGCGGACTGGTAATGCTGACCCGCAAGCTGGCGGTAGATTTAGCCGGGGACAATATCCGGGTCAACAGTGTCTGTCCCGGCCGGGTGGAAACCGAGAAGAGGGTAGCCATGGCCGGGGAGAAAGCTAAGAAACTGGGCATCAGCCCGGAGGAGTGGGTAAAGAAGGATATTCAGCGCATACCACTGGGCCGGTACGTCACCGAGGGGGAGGTAGTGAATGCGGCACTGTTCCTCGTCTCCGATAAAGCTACTTCAATTACCGGTGTTTCCCTCCCCATCGACGGCGGCTTTCTGGCGGTATAAGGCTTTTAAATAATAATTAATAGCAAGGAGGGTTTTTTAAATGGGAAGATTAGACGACAGGGTGGCCATCGTAACCGGCGGCGCCAAGGGACTGGGAAAGGCCTTTTGCTTCGCCCTGGCTAAAGAAGGGGCTAAAGTGGTGATGGCGGCGCACCGCCTGGATGAGGAATCGACCAAGGCGGTCAAGGATATAGAAGCCCAGGGCGGAATTGGTGTTACCGTTGATGTCACCGACGAGAAATCCACGGTGCAGATGGCTGAGGAGGCGGTCAAGAAGTTTGGGCGCATCGATATTCTGGTCAACAACGCCGCCTTCTACTACGGCGTGGGTCGGCAGCTTTTCCACGAGGTTTCGTCGGAAGACTGGGACCGGGCGCTGGCGGTAGGGGCCAAGGGCGCCTGGCTCTGCGCCAAGGCGGTATTCCCCCACATGAAAAAGCAGGATAAGGGCAAGATTATCAACCTCTCTTCCGAGGTGCCTTTCTCCCCAACCAAGGGCATGATTCACTACGTCACCTCCAAGGCGGCTGTCATCGGCATCACCCGTGTCTTAGCCGGCGAGCTGGGGCAGTATAACATCTGCGTCAACGCCGTTGCCCCCGGCTTCACCGATACCCCGGCCAGCTGGACCATCGGCAACGTGGCTAAGTTCGATGTCAGCTCCATCCCGCTGGGTCGAGTCGGGGTTCCGGAAGACGTGGTCGGGGCTGTGGTCTTCTTCGCCAGCGACGACAGCGATTTCATCAGCGGCCAGACGCTGCTGGTCAACGGCGCCCGCAGGGTGAACTAGAAGGAGCTTAAAATGGGAATATTAGATAATAAAGTAGCAATAGTTACCGGCGGCGGCCGGGGATTGGGCAAAACCTACTGCCTCAGGCTGGCAAAGGAGGGGGCTAAGGTGGTGGTGGCTGATATCCTGGAGAAAGAAGCGCAGGAGGTAGTCGATGAAATCAAAGCCGCCGGCGGCCAGGCAGTAGCTATAAAAACCGATGTCACCTCTGAAGAAGCCACCATCCGCATGGCTGAGGAGACGGTCAAGAAGTTTGGGCGCATCGATGTCCTGGTCAACAACGCCGGCTACTACTACGGTATGAAGAGACAGCTCTTTTACGAAGTCTCGGTGGAAGAGTGGGACAAGGCGATGCTGATTAACGCCAAGGGTCCCTGGCTATGCGCTAGGGCGGTCTTTCCCCAGATGAAAGAACAGAACAAAGGCAAGATTATCAATGTCGCCTCCGAGGCGTGCTTTGCCCCAACTAAAGGTTTTATTCAGTACACCGCTTCCAAGTGGGCGGCTATCGGTATCACCCGCGTCCTGGCCGGCGAGATGGGAAAGTATAACATCTGCGTTAATATCATCGCCCCCGGCGTCATTGATACCGAAGCCACCGCCACCTACGTCGACATCAACAAGATGGAAACCGCCTCCGTTCCCATGGGCCGTTTCGGTAAACCCGAAGATGTAGTCGGTGCTGTTGTCTTCTTCGCCAGCGATGACAGTGACTTTATCAGCGGTCAGTCACTGCTCATTGACGGCGCCCGCCGGGTAAACTAGAGGCTAAAAAATTTACGCCGACCAGTGGCGCTGTGCTATAATAGGGTCGGCAAAGTGTGATATAAAAAACTAAGGAGGATAATAAGATGCCCTGGATGTGGAATATGCATGCCAGAGAATTCTGGCCGCAGCGAGACCTCAAGAAATACCCGCTGTGGTTCGTTAACCTCGGCCACAGCTACCCGGCCTGGACTCCGCTATTTAACTGGATGTGGTGTTTCCCCCTGGCCCACGGTCTCGTCTATGGTATCAATGAGTCCTCGATACCCACCATCAGGGGCAGCGAGACTCGTAACATAGACGGGTGCGCCTTGGCAAGCTCCATCAGGATTAGCGACGAGGCTGAGATTGCCGAAAGGCAGAAGAAATTTAAAAAGTTCATCATGGAAACCTACGCCCCCAAGGGGGACAAGCTCTACAAGGATATGGAAGATGACCTGATAGAGCGATGCAACAAAATCAGGACATTTGACTATGAAAATGCCACCCAGTACGATAGGTACAAGCTCTTCCGGGAGGCGGTGCAGATGCTCTACCGGGAGTGGGAGACCCATTTCTACCTGATGTACCCGGTGTATGAGGCATACTGGCATTGCAACGAGATTGCCGAAGAATACGCTGGTATAAAGGAGTTTTCCCCCGCCTGGCACCGCCTCATCCGTGGCTACGATAACGACCTCTTCGTCCAGGACAAGGCGCTCTGGGGGCTGCGCAGCCGCGCTCTTCAGCTCAAGATAGCCGATGTCTTCACCAAGAATGCGGCGGCCGATGTTGTCCCCGCCCTTAAAAAAACGGTGGTAGGCAAGGAGTGGCTGGAGAAAGACCTCAACGACTTTATGATAGGCAAGGGCTATGGCTGGCGCTCACCAAGAATGATGGAGTTTATCGTGCCCTCGTGGTGGGAAGACCCCACCTCGGCTATCGCTCACATCCAGCAGTACCTCGCCCTGTCCAAGGATATAAATGCCCCCTTCCCGCTGGATAGCATCCGGCCCCGCCTGGTCAAGGAGCGGGAACAGTTAACCCGCGAGCTCATTGACAAGGTAAAGTCGTCCGGTTACAAGGATATGGACTGGTTCCTGGCAACCCTCAATGTAGCCCAGAGGTCAAGTGCCTTCAGCGAGAGCCATGACGTCGCCTGGGAGCAGGGTTGCCATACCACCTTCCGCTACTGCGTAAGGAAGATTGGAGAGTCGCTGGTAAAGTTTGGCACCATCGAAGACCCTGATGATATGTTCCTCTTCATTCCCGAAGAATTAGAGCTGTTTATCAACTTCCCCGACTCATATGAAATCAGGGATATCGTCGCCGACCGAAAGAAAAACTGGATAGCCCAGAAGGAATACAAGTCGCGCTCGCACATTATTACCGCGGGTCCGTTAACACCGGAAGAAATAAACAAGCATATAGCCTCGGCTCACGATGCCATAGTGGCCAAGGTTGTGGCCGGGGATGCCCCTGTCCAAAGGCCGGAGACCGGCGCTACCCTGTTCGGCCTCTGCGGCAGTCCGGCGGGCACTGTGGAAGGCAGGGCCCACCTGGTGGTAACCAACGAGGATGTTCTGGCTACCCAACCGGGCGATATCATAGTCTGCCCGGGTATGTCTTCGGGGTGGACGCCGATACTGCCGCTGGCCAAGGGGATGGTCACCGCCGGCGGCGGCGCCTTAAGCCATGCCTGCATTCACTGCCGTGAGTATGATATCCCCCTGGTTGCGAACACGGGCAACGCCACCCTGGTTATTAAGGAAGGCGAAAAGATTAAGGTTGACGCCGACGAGGGGCTGGTCTTCCGGGTAAAATAGATAAGATGAGCGTTAGGGTAAAGCTGCCGCCGGCCCTGCAGGAGCTTGGCGGCGGTGTTGAGACGCTTGAAGTAAGCGGGCGGACAGTGGCGGAGTGCCTTGAGGAGCTTGAGGCACGGCTCCCTGGTATCAAAGAAGTCCTGTTAGACAGGCAGGGGAAGCTGTTGCGTGCTTTTGGCATCTATCTCAATGAAAATGTCCTTCGCCCCATAGAGTTGGATACAACGGTGCGGGACGGCGATGAGATTGTCATCCTCAACTTTCTGATGGGTGGCTAGCCGCCGGCCGATATTAACTTTGGAGGGTATTATGAGTAGTTACAATGGCAAGCTGATACGGTTGAACCTGACTACCGGCAAGAGCCAGGTTGAGGAAATCCCCCGGCAGTGGCTAAAGGATTTTCTCGGCGGGCGGGGCCTCGGCGTCAAATATCTCTATGAAGAGCTTAAACCCGGGGTGGAGCCTTTGAGTGCCGAGAACAAGGTGATAATGATGATGGGCCCCCTCGGTGCCACCACTGCCATGTCGGTATCCCGGATGGCGCTGGCAACCAAGAGCCCGCTTACCGGGGCGGTGTCCAAATCGATTATGGGCGGCAGCTTCGGCGCCTTCCTCAAGTTCGCCGGCTACGACGGCATTATAGTTGAAGGCGAATCGGCCAAACCGGTATATCTTCATATTGATAAAGAGGGCATCCATCTCCTCGATGCCGCCGACCTCTGGGGGCTGGATACTCAGCAGACGCATCAGAGGTTGCGCGAAAAGCACGGCAAATCAACCCAGGTAGCCTGCATCGGCCCGGCGGGAGAAAAACTGGTCCGCTACTCCGTTCTTATCAGCGACCTCCGCGTTGGCGGGCGCACCGGTGTCGGTACGGTGCTGGGCGCCAAGAAAATCAAGGCGTTTGCCGTCAACTCGTCGGGACCTTTAAGCCTGCATGACGCCGATGGCTTTAAAAAGCTGACCAAGGAAATCATTGAAGGCTTAAAGACCAGTCCGGGACGAATCAAGATGAGCGATTTCGGCACCTCCTATCTGACATTGAGCTTAGAGAAAGATGGCATTTTCCCGATAAAGAACTTCCAGGAAGGGCACCTTGAGGGTGTGGAGAAGATAGGCGATGAAGCCCTGGCCAGCATCAAGATCAAAAACGACGGCTGCTACGGCTGCATGACCAAGTGCGGCCAGGTGCGTAAGGTTACCGGGGGCACCTATGACGGCGCTGTCAGCGAAGGCCCCGACTATGAGACCATCTGGTCGCTGGGGGGCAATCTGGCTAACACCGATATCGGCGCGCTGATAGCCGCTGACTCCCTCTGCGATAAGCTCGGCCTGGACACCGTCAGCGCCGGCAACTCCATCGGCTTTGCCTACGAGCTGTACCAGAGGGGCATTATCACCAGGGAAGACACTGACGGGCTGGAGCTCAACTGGGGCGACCCTGCCCCCATGATGACGCTGATTCAGAAAATCAGTGACCGCGAGGGCCTTGGCAAGCTCCTCGGTGAGGGCACCAAACGGGCGGCGGCGCAGATTGGCAAGGGTGCCGAGGACTACGCCATGCAGGTCAAGGGGCTGGAGCTTCCCGGCTATGAGCCCCGCGCCGTCAAGGGCTACGGGCTAATCTTCGCCACCTCCAATGTAGGTGCCCACCACATGTACGGCCGTCCCCGGGCTGAGCTTGCCGGCAAGAAGGACAAGCTGACCGAGGTTGACAAGGGGAAAGACGCCGCTGACGCCGAAATACTGCAGGCGACTCAGGACACGGTCATTCAGTGCGCCTTCAGTCCGGTTACCGGCTTTAATGCCCAGCAGCGCAGCGAGCTGCTGGTAATGGCTACCGGCTTTAAGGAGTTCGCCGACCCCGCCTATCTGGACAAGGTAGGGGAGAGGACGCTCTGCCTGGAGCGCTGCTTCAATGTCCGTGAGGGCTTTGACCGCAAGGACGATACCCTGCCCAAGAGAATGCGTACCGAGCCGCTAAAAGATGCCGGCCCGGCCACGGGGCAGACATTCAAGAACCTGGACGGCCTCCTCGATGAGTACTATGACGTCCTCGGCTATACCCGCCAGGGCATACCCTCGGAGGCAAAGCTGAAGGAGCTGGGTCTGGACTCGGTGGTGGCTGATATGAAGAAATTCAGCAAATAGACCCTATTTGGCAATAAAAAGAGGGGCTCTCTAAAGGAGAGCCCCTTAAATTTTAGTTGGTTACTTTTTTGCTGGCGCCTTTGCGGGCTTCTTTTCATATATGGAGGTATGCATCCCAGCAGCGTCGGCTCCCACATAGCTAAATCCGGTATTCTCGCCTACACCATTGGGGTCAAACGCTTTTTTGAGCTTGCCGAACCATACATGGTAGTTAGATACGCGTTTGCCGATTACATCAACAGGCAAAACGCCCATTGACGGCACCGCGAAGCAGCCATCCAGAGCCCTCTTGCCCACCCTCTCCATCCATTTCTGCACCGCTTCCGAAGATTTCTCGTCGTACGGATTATATCGGCAGAATATTTCGGTGTGTCCCAGGTGCCCCTGTTCCTCTCCCCACCCGAACTGCTGCCCGTCATCGGCTATTACCAGCTCCTTCTCTATCAGTTCCCTCTTCCATACCGCCGCCTCTTCCAGCCACTTCACGTGGTTATCGTATCTCTGGCCCTGCACCATCATCGAAGAGAACATGCCGCCGGCACGGAAGGTCTCTCTGATAGAGGCACAAATCCGGGTGCACTGGAATAACAGGGTTGCTTCGGCATCGGGGTCTTCGGCCGCTTTCAGGGACTTCCCGCCGGTTTCCCTTATTATCTGCTCCAGCACCTTCTTCTTGTAGGCAAAGTCCTCCGGGAAGTTGCCGGTGATTATGACCATGAAGCCGGGCCCCTGTACCTCTTTAGTGAATTGCTCCAGAGTTGCAAAATCCTCTTCATTACTGGTTGTTATGTTGGAAGATACCATTGATGGACAGAAACCCATCAGCTCGAAGGCTATTTCGCTCTCACCTATCTTGAGTTCCGCTTCAATCAGCTTCTCGATTGACGGGAAGGAGAAATAGCGCACCATCATGTTCATCTCTGACGGTTTCTTACTGAGGGTGTAGCGGGGTGATAAACCTTCCAGCGGGTATTCCGAGGGCCCCGGCCAGTGATAAACTTTAGTCGCCTGTTTGGTAATTACCCCTCCGCCCCGCAGTATACCTCTTAGAGACGGCCCCGGCCCGTCACCGCAGAACCACTCATCGGAAGCCCCCAGCGTCCCCACCCTGATTATCTCCCCTTCATCGGTCACCCATTCCGTGGCCAGGTCGTTGCGGTCTCCGGTGCTGGTGGACAACCCCATATGGCCATGGCCGGACATGGCGATGGCGGTGCAGGTGGAGCCCGACCCCTTTATGTTACATATCATGCCCCTCTTGAACAGCGCGCCCTGCAGCTCTGCTGAGATTACATAGGGCTCGACCACGGCGTACATGTTTTTCTCGTTGATTTCGATGATGCGGTTCATCCTTCTCAGGTCTAAAAATATGACATCGTAGGCGGGAGGGAAAAACATCCAGCCCGTGCTCTGGGCTTTGAACGCTATCCTGTGTTTGTTGCACAGCTTGACGACGGCGGCAACCTCTTCCGTGTTCCCGGGAAGAACCACGGTTACATCCGGCGCACGATAGGCGTCTCTTATGGCCGGGTCATCGGAAATATTCTCCGCCCCCACCACACCCTCGAATTCCTTATATACAT
>Ga0315549_1002456_pt1 | contig 17615 bp, 14 predicted proteins | sample SalMarSW160200MG_FD_203101 | JGI IMG/M metagenome (GOLD analysis project Ga0315549, IMG submission 203101) | Salt marsh sediment microbial communities from the Plum Island Ecosystem LTER, Massachusetts, United States - Salt Marsh Sediment SW1601-200 ... | reverse complement strand
TTCTATGAAGTATCAATACGAAGGAGAATTACGAAGAAGGACGGCGGCGACATCAACTTTTTTTTCTCAGTTTTTAGTTTCAAGACAATTGACAAGTTCTGTTGTAAGCTGCTATTGTATCGATTTTGTAAGAGCTTTTGGCGGCGTAGCTCAGTTGGTTAGAGCATGGGATTCATAAGCCCAATTTGGCTTTTGTAAGTATTTGTAGCTAAACGGTTAATGCCGCTGAAATAAAGACTTATGAGATTGACGGTAGAACAGCAAAAGACTGATATAAGATTAAACGTGCACGTTTGGTGCACATTTTGGTGCACAGGCGATAGTTTATACAATCCTTTATTATATTACATAGCTATCCTGAATTTTTTGGGAAAAACTACAATCCGAAGGCTGCGGTAAAAGGAAAAGAATCAGCACCTGACACTTATCTCTGAAGCCAATAGATTTAATTGAATATTAGCATCAGTAGGCAACAACCCTACTGCAAAACAGAGCCATCACCAGAAATCTATTACGGAAGAGACCCTAACCCCTGTCCTAACAAACACCCACTTTGAATTTGACCGTTTGTTTTGCCCGTGTGGTGAAAACCGCCCAAGTAGAACCTTATGAGGGAATTGAATAAAAGGTTTATGGCCACATCTCATCACAGGCTGTGTCGCAATTATAATTCAAAGACAGTTCAATTCATTTGTCGATATGTTATAATGTACCCACCTCAATGAAAGGATTTTTTATGGCATATCGATATGGAGATCGAAAACAAAAAAGCTTTTTCCGCAAAGCATCGATGAATACATACCACAAGACGCACCTGTCAGAGCTTATGATGTATTTGTCGATTCGTTGGAGTTTGCTGAATTGGGCATCGAGATAGAACCTCACAAGGTTGGCTGTCCTCAGTATGACCCCCAAATCATGCTTAAATTGCTACTCTATGGATATTCCTACGGTGTTCGTAGCAGCCGTAAGCTGGAAAGAGAGGCTTGTTACAATCTTTAGTTTATTTGGCTTACAGGCGGATTAAAGCCTGACCATAAAACTATTGCCGAATTCAGACGCAAAAACAAATCTGCCTTAAGGAAAGTTCTCAAGCAATGTGCTCGGCTTTGCATTAAGTTGGATTTGATAGAAGGCAATACATTGTTTGTTGATGGGACCAAAATCCGAGCCAATGCGTCAATCAAGAACACATGGACAAAAAATCGATGTGACAGGCATCTTAAGAATATAGACAAACGCATAAAAGAGATTCTTTCGGCCTGTGACGCTGCTGACAGAAAAGAAAAGGATCGGGCATCGCTGGTAAAAATGAAAGAAGAACTCAAGGATCAGGATGCACTTAAATCCAAAGTTCAAAACATTCTCAGCGAACTTAAAGCCGAAGATAAGAAATCGACTAATACCACGGATACTGACTGCAAAATAATGCATAGTGCGCAGGGCTCCCACTCGGCTTATAACGTACAGTCGGCAGTTGATGAAAAACATGGTCTAATTGTCAATAGTGACGTAGTTAGCGAGAATAGTGATATTCATCAATTTGCCGAACAGGTCGAACAGGCCAATGAGACATTAGATAAAAAGTGCCAGACAGCCTGTGCAGATGCCGGTTATTCCGGTATTGACGAACTTGAAAAGATTGATGAGCAAGGTATTAAAGTTGTTGTTCCTTCAAAGAAACAGGCACATAAAGAAAAAAAAGAAACCCCTTTTGATAAATCGCATTTTAAATATGATCCTGTTGGCGACTGTTACATTTGTCCCCAAGGTCATATCCTGAAGTACAATTTTACCAACACCATCAAAAGAGTGAAAACATATAGAGGTGGTTCCGCTTGCAGACGATGTTGCCATTTTGGCAAATGTACCAAATACCACAGAGGAAGAGCGGTAACACGATCATTTAAAGCCGAACTGAAGCAAAAACTGGAAGCTCAGTATGAGGAACTTGAGTCCCAAAAGATATATGCACTTCGCAAGCAAAAGGTAGAACTTCCGTTTGGGCATATAAAACGAAACTTAAAAGTTGACAGCTTCTTTTTGCGAGGGTTGGATGGCGTCAAAGCCAAAGCTTCTGTTTTGGCCAGTTGCTTTAATATCGCGAGAATGATAAGTATTGTGGGTGTCGCTGGCTTAATTACTAAGCTTGGCAGCTGATAAATAGTATAGGAATTGTAGTATCATAAAGAAAAAGCCAATATTTTGTCAGAAGTTCAGGCAAAAAAACGAAGATGCATGCCGTTAACGAAAAAATCTTATAGTTTTGCAGTAGTAGCTAAGAAAACAACAGTGCTGTAATGCAATTGCGACACAGCCTGTTCACACATGTGGTCATGATAGGCAACACAAACCCCGCGAATGCTAAAAAGGGAATAAAAACAGTAAAATTCCTCGTTCAACGAGCAGTTTTTGAAAAAATGTTTTCTCTAAATGCGATGAAGTACACCACTTACATTAGTTCTTCAAAAATTATTCAAATTTTCTCTTGCGCTCGGTGTGGCACATGCGCTATGCTAATCAAAAAGGACCATATTTTTGAAAGGATGAATCATGAGCTTAGGAATCAGAAAAATTATTGTGATCTCGTTGATCGGGCTAATCCTTCTTGCTGGCAATATCCTGTTGGTAGCAAATTGGTTGGCTGAAAAAGGTGTTGCTGAAAAAGCCAATTGGGTTAAAGAAAATTTCCTGACTGGCACGGCTATCACCATAATTCTTGTCTTATTGATATTACTGGTGAGTCCCAGAAATGGTAGCAGCAAAGTTTTCGGCCTTGTCAGAAATTGTCCTGTGTGTGACCACCGATTGATTGGAAGAGCAAATTATTGCGGCGACTGTGGCAGTAAAGTGTCATAATTAAGCCTCGATTTTTGGCTCAATAATGAGGCTTAAAAGAGCAACGGACATTAAAGCCGTTGCTCATCGATGTTGTAAATATGTTTGCAATACAATGGGAGTTTTTTATTTCACTTTTGAAGCGTATTTATCCAAACGGTCAAGAAACAACTCTTTGCCCCAAAGTTCGAGGGAGGCTAGTTCGTTCTGTCTGACAAAGCGCCTGATGTCATCCTTAGCCTCCTGCCAGTCCAAAGAGCAAATCCTCTCATGAAGCGTTTTGATGCTCCATTCTTTATCGACTTTCAATTCCTGCCCCTGCCATGGTCCTTGTTGCTTGAGAGCGGAAGCAAGAAATTGATAGTTGATATCTACACCACGTCCTGTATACCAAATAAAATCATACCAATCGCGTCCCTTTGTATATTCCCTACACAGCAAAGCGTGGATTTTGCCAGCAAATAAGCTTGGCAAATCTTGGATTGTGACTGAACTGACAAATGGAAAATCCAGATACTTGATTTCATAATTGCTTCCTTCAGGGGGGTTGCTGTCGATTTCCAGCTTGATCCTGATTTTACGCATTGACCTATCTGCTCTGAGGTGATTTAGATGCAAAATCCTGCCTATAGAATCGTCTTTGATAAAAGCTTTCTTTACAGTTGATTCGGCCCTTGAACGATCTGTTGTTTCAAGTTTATATCCATAGGCATCCAATTCAATCGATAGGCTTTTTAGATAAGTGTCCAAGTTAAAATCCTGATCAGGTTCTTTAAGTAGAAAATCAAAGTCTTCCGAAAAGCGATTAGTGCCGTAGAAAATACGAAGGCATGATCCGCCTTGAAATGCAGCAAACTTGAAAAAGTCAGTTCTGGCAAGAGCAGCAAGAGCAACTTCCTGCGTAATTTCTCGAAGGGCCTGCTCTTCTTCAAGGGCGGTCTTACACTGGTATGAATCCAGTCTATCTTGAATGATTTTGGTGCTCATAGCTTTAAGTCCTTTTCCAATCCTTTGATAAACTTTTGAACTCGTCGACTTGTGTAATTATCAATTAACAATTCGATATCGCCCAAAGTAACTGATTCAAATTCTTCTGGTTCAATGCGTAGGCTTTCAGTAACTGGTTTCAAACCAGTCCAGTCTTTTTTATGAACATACACATAGTCTGACAAAGCTTTAATTGGTGTTGCCATTAAGAAAATATTCTCATCCTCGTCTGTCAATCTTTCAACACTATTGTAAAAAACCTCTTGAGGAATATGAGTGTAACTGAATACTCCTAAAGGGGTGTTAAACTCTTTTGACTTTCTGAGAGATACATTCGTTAGCATGTATACGGCTTCAGGGATCCAACCATGCCAACTAAGGGCCGATTCCAAGCTAATGTATGATGGTCCATACACATGCTGAGCTAAGGCATAGAGGTTTACGCTTTTTTTCTGGTATTTTGGGGCAAGGCAGTACAATCCCCTGCAAATGTGGATGATCTCACCACTGGCAATGGCTCGTTTGACGAGACCATATCTTTGATTCTCGCTGCCGGGAAATAGAGTGGCTACATCCTGGCTTGTAAAATCGCCATAAAGGGCACACTCAAAGACTTTTTCAGTTAATTTATTCATATTTGCACCAAAACTTAATGTACTGTCGGAATATGACAGTTTCTGGTAATTATACACTATATCGGCAAATCCTGCAAATAATATTAACAAAACTGTCGAAAAATGACAGTTTCTGGAATATATACTCACTGCTTATACGGCTTTCGAAGCAATGTTCGACTATCATCCACAGTTGCTATAGCCGCAGTTTTTACATATATCACAGCCGCTTTCATATTTGAGTGGCTGGCCACAGTATGGGCATTTTCTGCTGGTTATTTTTTCTATAGACATGTGGTTGTCACCTAAGGCTTCTTCGATAGCTCTGGCTATTGCATCAGGGCAGGATAGTACGTCAATGTCACTTTGTTCCTTTCGTCTGGTAATCGTCGAAAGGCATCTTATGCCCTTGAGTTGTTCTACAAGTATTTCTGGATCAACACCGCTTCTCAGGGCAGCAGAGATAACTCTACATGTAGCCTCAGACTGTGCGGGGCAACCGCCAGCTTTGCCAAGATTGGCAAATACTTCGCAGAGACCCTGATCATCTTTGTTGACAGAAACGTACAATTTTCCACAGCCCATCGTATATTTTGTTGTTTCGCCTTTAGTTTTACGGGGCCTTGACTTTGGTGTGATTTTCTTTGGGTCAGGTGTTCTTTTCTTATATACAGCGCTTATGACCTGATTATTCCGGCATCCATCCTTATATACAGTAGTACCTTTACAGTTAAGTTCGTAGGCTAAGCGAAGCACCTTGTCAACATCATCTATAGTAGCATCTGACGGCAGATTAACGGTTTTGGATACGGCATTGTCGGTGTGCTTTTGAAAAGCCGCCTGTATCCTGATGTGCCACTGGGGTGTAATTTCGTGGGCTGTTACAAGGGTATAAGAAACTTGCGAAGGAATCTCAGGAATATCTTTAGGTGGCATACCATTGGCCAATTGGTCTCTAACTTTGTCGGACAACCAGCCTTGTTTAGTGCCGAGCCTTTCAATAACAGGATGTAGTTGTATAAATTCCTGGCCATCTAACGCCCGGCGTTTGGATACAAGGCTATAGATAGGCTCGATCCCGCCGTTGCAATCTGCGATAATACTTATAGAGCCGGTCGGAGCGATTGTTGTTACAGCGGCATTTCGCATAGGGTGATGGTGTTTCGCGTCCCAGATGCTGCCCTTCCAGTTTGGAAAGGCCCCGCGTATTTCGGCTAATTGCTGACTTCCACCGTGGGCATATTTTTGAATAAAGTGACTTAACTGTTCGGCAAAATTGACTGCTTCTTCACTATCATAACGAATACCCATACGAACCAAAGTATCAGCAAAGCCCATTATTCCGAGTCCTATCTTACGGTTGCCAAGTGTGATTTTTTCAATCTCCGGGACTGGGAAATAATTGGCGTCAATTACATTATCAAGAAAACCCACAACGTCTTCAACGACATCGTGAAGAGCAGGCCAGTCAATATCAGAGCCATCAGGTAAAACAAATTTGGAAATGTTTATTGAACCGAGATTACAGGCTTCGTATGGAAGTAGCGGCTGCTCTCCGCATGGATTGCAGGCTTCGATCTGGCCAAGGTGAGGGGTAGGATTGGCCTCATTAATACGATCAATAAAACAGACGCCCGGTTCGCCTGTAGCATGAGCGTTTTTTACAATCATATCCCAGAATTCTTTTACAGTGTAGCAATTATCGTTTGCTTGTTTTTGCGGGACAAGGTCGTCGATGGTGTAGGAATTTATATCGATGAAATGGGGAATTGTATATTTTCGTTTTGTACGTGGGTTGGTGACGATATGTAATGAATCAGGCCTTTCATAGAGTTCTGCCATAAATGAATTGGTTATCTTGACAGAAATGTTGAAATTACTAAAGGCAGTAAGGTCTTGTTTTGCGTGGATGAATTTAAGGATGTCAGGATGGTCTATCGACATCATTCCCATGTTGGCTCCGCGGCGAAAAGCTCCCTGCTGAATCGCATTGGTGGCTTCGGCCAAAACCTTCCAGAAACTGATAGGCCCTGACGTTGTACCGCCGCTGGAGGTAACGATATCACCGGTTGGTCTTAACCTGTCAAAAGAGAAGCCGGTTCCGCCTCCGGCCTTTTGAATAAGAGCTGTATGTTTGACGGTATCGAAGATTTCATCGATACTATCTTCAATGGATAAAACAAAACAGGCAAAGAGCATACCATTCTTTCTGCCAGCATTCATTAGCGTCGGGCTGTTGGGCAAAAATATACCTTTTGCCATAAATTCATAGAACCCATCTGCAATAGCTTTTATAGTATCATCAGTAGCACCATACTTTTTTTCTACTAAGGCGATTGTATTTGCTACACGACGAAACATCTGCTCTTTGGTTTCGATGACCTTACCGTTCTTGTCTTTCCAAAGGTATCTTCGCTTCAGGATTTCCTCACTGATATCGTGCTGCATATTATTTGTTTGGATCATTTTATGGCCCTCCGATTATAAACTTGGTTCTCTGTTTTTTAGATACATTGTTCAATCCAAATTTTCCCTTTTGTGTGAGCATATAGAGGACAATTTTCGTCACAGTAATTGGCAATAGCAGGGTCTTCACACCCGAAGCTGCGATAGGTATTCTCAAAGGCACATTTTGTCTGTTTCTCAATCTCTCCATCGCTAATTATGTCTTTGCCATCTGTAGGATGATTCTTTTGAGCCCATGCTTTAAGCGTAATCAGGGCCAGGTCGTAAGGCATACCGCTTCTCTTTAGACGAACAGCCAAACGAAAGCATGAGACACGCTGGAAAGAGCTTACACCTTCGGCTAACATCCTGCGGGCACACGGTGGCAGTCCGAAAGGTGATATATCGTTGTTTGACTCGGTATGACTGGCGGATTGCGGTTCCTTATCGACAGTGCCATGTTCTGAGAGCTTACAGCTTTCAATTATAGCATCGAGCCTTAGTTCCGGGACCCGCTGGACTGTCTCAAGTAATTCCCACTGGTCAGGATAGATTATAGAAGGATCATCCGGATCGACAAAGACCGTCCTGCCTTTAGGTATAAGTGCTCCGAACAGCGGTGCGTTAATGAAATTGCCATACAAAACTCCATCTGCCAGGACATCCTGCTTCGGAAAAATCTCTGTCTGCGGTCTGCCGATATCATCGAGTATCTTTTTGGCTACGAGCCGTGCCTTATATGCCGAAACCGGCTTCTCAAAAAATATCCATGCGTGGTACCCTTTGGATTTACTTCTTTCGATATATGTCGACATATCATAACGTCTTGCCACGGCAACATAGGCGATAGGCAAAGACAAATCATCCTGATCAAAATCAACTGCCAAAGCACCGGTTCTTTCACCCGTCAAAAGATAGACACCATAGGATTGTTTTCCTGTAAGATGAGCGACTATAACATCATCGGTTACAGTCGTTTTTTCCTGCCGGACTTTACCTGTTTTGGTATCATAGGTGCCGTAGACATTCTTTAGGCCCGTAAAGAGTCCTTTGTAAATTCCTATCTTTTCTGCGGTACTTCGTTTTCTCTTTTCCATATTTGACTGCCTCCGCAATCGCCGAACCAATACACTATCAATTGGTTCGGCATTTACATTATTCTCCTGCCCAACGATAAGGCGGCAGTGTAAAATGACTGTCAACGCACCTCTGCATAATATCTGGAATCACATCTACCAGTTGGGCTGGAACACGTTTGCACAGTTGTGGTGGGATAAATGGCTTGTAATCTTCCAGCAGCTTCTGTGCAATCTCGCACAGAAGCTGCCAACTGCAACCGTGCAGGTGCCATGTTAAAACACCATCAATGTACTTTTGCCTTTCAATCTCAATGATTGCCCCGGCCAGACCGGTCAGAACGGCTTGAATACCACCTTTTTCCGTGTCATTGGTATGCAGCATTGCTCCTGTGTAACCAGGCCCGTACAAGGCACTGCGGTAACCGTTTTCAAGCAATACTATTGCCTCGTCAAGTGGATCAGTCAGTATCCAGGAAGCTTTAAGTGCCTTTTCATAAATCTGCTGGGCAAAATCAGCGATTATCCTGTGGAAATCTTTATGAGTAACAGGATATCCTGCTTCACATTCAAACTCCCCGGCAACTTTAGCAATCGGCTCATCAAACCGGCTGCTCATCAAATCAGGATCAAGCTTAGCTGTGATTATTTCAATTATTTCTTTTGCACGTTTTTTTATATCAGTGTTCTCCATGGTTAAATCCTTGAGACAGATATGTTTTCTTACGGGTTTCTATCACAGGAACCAAAGGCTCATGCGGCTTATTGGCCCGTTTACTTCGCTGCTCGATTATTTTGCGAACCTGGCGGGCAGGCATACAGTATTTCCTTCGCGATTCTGCGATTATCTGGTCCTTGAAATTTTTCTCAGGAATCTCTAATGGTCCTAATGTCTTTATCTTCACAATTTCAGTGCCGCAGCGTACAATTGCATCTCCCTGCTCGAGCTCGATGAAATCCCTTACCTCGATTTTTTTCTTGAAGCCCTTGCTCAAATGGGCGGCATCTCCGCTGTCAACTTTGAAAACTATAGTTGTGCCGACAGTTCCAAGTGCAGTGTCAAACTGATGCAGGTGCTGATGTGCAAGGTTCAGTCTGACATTGAACTTGCGGGCTTCTACAAGAATATTTTCAAGTTTGTCCGTTACAAACAGATGTGCTTCATCAAAATAGAGATTAAATGGCCTTCGCTCTTTTTTGGGTATGTCACTGCGACTAAGTGCGGTTATACACATAAGGGCCAGGATAAAGCCCCCGATGATCTGTTTGATTTCTGTGCCAAGATTTGATGAAAGATCTGCTATGAATATCATGCCGTCATCCATCATGTGCCTGAAGTTAAACATATTCTCCGGCTGTGATAACATTAAAGAGCCCCCTGTGCTGGATAGAAGCAGTTTACTCAGTTTATTCTTCGGCGGGCCGAGCTCATCGGGCTTGTATTTGTTAATTTCATCTCTCCAGAACTGGTGGCATATATCATTCTGGACGGTCTCAAGAACGAGCTGGCGTATCTTTTTACTTTCATCCGAATGGGACAGAATATCGTAAACGTCCCGCAAGCTGCTGCCGGGAAGGTGCAAAAGGCCTAAAATGGACTGGCGTAAAATATGTTCCATCCGATCTCCCCAGCCGGTAACGAAGCTTTTAAGTACACCAATAAGGTCATCGGTTATCCGGCATTTATCCTGGCCTTTGATATCCTGCATAGGGTTCCACATGGGTATCCAGTCGGGATTGCCTGGATCAAAGAACATTACACGAGAGATAACTTCTTCAGGTAAAAGGCATAGCAGTTCTTTCGCCAGATCACCGTGTGGATCAATAACGGCAACACCGTGACCTTTTATTATGTCATCCATGATCATGTTTATTATCGAAGTTGATTTACCCATGTCCGGGCTGCCGATAAGATGGATATGACGCGTGCGAATCTTATCCGGTATACATATAATGCGCTCCTGCCCTGCAACATTAGTTGTCCCAATAGGTGTACCCTCCGAAAGCCTGCTGCCGGTGGTAACCATCAATGTCTCTACTTTGTCGATATCTGTCTCGAGTTGCTCGGCTATGCCCGCTTCAGGGAAATGGACAAGACCTGTCAATTCCGCTGAGTTTACCAGAAAGCCTGTCCGGTAAGTCAGTCCAAGCATGAACATTTGCCGGATCTGCTCAGGAGAAAGAACAGAGTTGTACTGGTCTTGTGTAATGAAGTTCAGCGGCCTTCCACCATGCTGGAACAGGCTGCTGAATACCCTCAGTGACTGCAGATAGTCCTGCCCGTTATCATCGGCACCTACTACAGCGATACGAAATGCCGCGGAGTAGAATGGTTTGTCATTATGGGCCTTGGTATCAACCTCACCGGCCATCTGCTGGATGGCTCCTGACGGGACTTGCTGCTCATAATGCTGGGTAGGACCGGTACTTCTTACCAGTTTTACCTTGTATTCAAGATCAGTGAGTATCTCGACATTGTAATGCCAGTTGTTTGCGGCAGAGACCGGCTGAAACAGGACCTGATAGATACCCATAGTCGGTGGCGGTATATTCGCTATCGCCGTTATCAGGGCCTCGTATGGTGTGGTATGCAGTTCATCAGGCCTGGTCAGAAGATGTGAATACGGCGGCGGGGGAAAATAATCGCAGAAACTGATATCTTTCCAAAGTTTTGGCTCAGCATTAAAAACTAAACTTTCTGTCACTACTGACAGTTTGCAGAACTTAAGCTTGCTCAAAAAGGCCGTCTTAACAAGTGGGATATCACTGTGATGACAGAGCAGGGTGATAATAAATTTTTCCTGATTGCCAGTAATTTCCAACCCTACCCTGTTAGAGACCAGAGAGAGCTGTTTTACAAAGAGTTCCAGGCAGTTCCAGTCAAAAGGCTGATCGGGCGATAGCCACACCCTGTACCTGACCAAATTTTGCCTCTTTGGCGGGATCTCGAAGACCCAGGCGGGCCTGTCCTTAAGCGCCATAATATCCCTGGGTGCGGTTATTGGTCTAAAAACAGGTTCAAGGGCAACCGGGTTTGGCAAGATACTGCCATCACAGCCTTTGCCTACCTCAATATCAAAGAGCATCCGGGCCTGTGCAGCCACCATGTATTGGCCTGTATAATATGTAGCAAGGGCTTTTTCCGGTGTCATTTCTATCCCTTTCCGTTATAAATAATCCTCCTCCTCCATATATGGAGAGGAAACAGGGAGTGTTACATTTCAGGTTTGAGCGGTTTTTTTGAAAAGAAGTTGTTTTTTTTGCTGATCCGGCTGCCGGCTATTCCAGCAAGGCGATCCAGAACAATTCAATGGCCATGAATATAAACATCCTGACCTGCTGTGAAGTTACCTGGCCCCAGTTGGTAATATTAAATAGTATATTGTCCGCCAGGATAAACAGGACATTCAAACAAGGTAAAATGATGCACAAGAAGACCACTACCCCTGAGCGTGCAAACCATGGTCTGGCCGAGCCCCGAAAGAATACATCCGCCAGTCTGCGGATACCTTTTGCAGCTAAAAAGCCGGCAATAACAAGAAAGGCCACAGTCACAATCCCTGCCTGACAGGCAAAGCGGTGCAGAATTCCCGGGTCGATAAATCCCGCAATCAGCAAAAAAACAACTGCCGCAAACAATAATGTATGCCTTCGAGCGGCTGGGTTTATAGAGCTCATTTTATAACCTCCAAAAAAAGTTTCTGTTTGTTATCGTCCTACTTCGTGGAGTTTCAGGAGCAGCCATGAGTGTTTTTCAAGCACTTTCCTGAACTCGGCATGGATACGAGCTGCACTTGCTTCAGTCATTTCCGATGGGAGCAGGTGGCCGTGTTTAGTAAGGTACTCACAAGAGGCTGCAAGCTGCTGGTCATTTGATAGACTATTTAAATAAGCATTCACTTTGGCCTGAATTTCCATTTTGATATATCCTTCAGCAGCATGCATGGCGACCGATCTAATCACCGAATTCAATCCCCCATCGTTGCCGGTTCTGACCATTTCGAATGCAGCCTTTTCACCACTTGAGCCGTACACTTTCAGGAGCACACGAACACATTGTGACCAGTAATAATCAGATGATATATCAACAGACCCATGAAACCGTAAGCTGTGGCGTTCAACATGCCGCATGAACTCTTCCATACAGCATCTAAATTCATCCCAGTTTTCTATCAGTGCGGATTTGGGATGAAAGGTATTGATTGCCTCATTCGCCCTGTTGAAGGTTTTCACGATAGTCTTTTCCGGGCTGATACCGGCCAGCAGTCTATCAAGTTCTGTCTGCATAACCGGCCCTTCTACAATCGTCTGAACATTGACGATGTCTGTCTGAGACCTTCGGTATATGATCTAACCAGTTCACTGTAGTTTTGGGCATAGCGTTCGGGCTGGCCGGCAACGATTGAAGAAGACAGGTAAGGCCCACAGTAACTTAGAAATTGGCGAATGATAGAAACTTTTGCATTCCATTCATTAGGTTTCACGTGCTGGTCGAATACATCTGTTATATATCGTTCCACAGCTTCTGCCTTCAGAGCCTCAGCAATCGTATCCAAAATAACCCTCATTCCACCGTTGGTGCCATCGTGGGCATCGTTAAAGGCAGAAACAATGTCTCCATGTTTTCTTCTGTACTCATTTTCTAATAGCGCCTTTGCATCACTGTACGCTCGTCCTCTCCTCAATGTCCCACCATTAGTGACACATCTGGTGTAGTGGTAGTTATAGTACTCGGCGGTGATGTCACTAAATTCGTCATAATTTGCGACGGTATTCGATGGCAGGTGAAACTGCATTCGCGTTTCATCGTGTGGAATCGCGACCTGCCTTGCGATTTCTCTTTCGTCAAGAGCTGATAATAAAATGTTAATAGTTGCCATAATACATTCCTCCTTTACATGTTTACATGCGGCTTAATGATTGATTAAATTTATCACTGCATCTTACATACGTTCGAATTATTGTTTCTATTGTTTCATCATCTCTGGCAAACCTTTCCGGAGGCTGGTTTTTGAGCTCCTCCGGCAGAAACCGTCCAACTTCCTTTATTACTGCCCGTATGCATTTGACACGTTCTTCCCAGTCCATATCAGCTATCGCATCCTTAAAGACACGGTTGATATATGCATCCTGTTTTTGGGCTTTGTACTGCTCTGTTATCATATCAAGAATAGAGCGAATACCTCCCTGGGTGCAGTCCCTGGCCTGGACAAAGGCCGCCCTGTCACCGCCTTTGTCGTGAAAGGTTCTTTCCAGCAGTTTAATTGCCTCGCAGCGGGCTTCGCTCATGTCCGGTTTTTCAGGGCTGGAACCGGTGTAACGCTGCATGTGTATATAGTAGGCTTGCAGAATATTGATAAGCTCTTCGTACGATTTGACCTTTAACGATTCGAGGATAAAACTGGCACGTGCCGAATCTATTGCACTGAACTTTCTGGCAAGTGCCTGCTCATTTATCAGCGAAACAACTGTATTGAATACCGTGCATTCGGAATCTGACAACTTAAATTCAGGTTGTGTATTAACAGGGCAGGTATCTTCAATGTTTTTTCCATCTATCGTATTGAGTAATATACGCCTGTCATCATAATCACTCGCTTTGGCAAATGAGATGAGCTTAGTGCACAAATCCCTATCCAGTATAGGAAAATCTATCCGGCCCCTGGCAACAGAAGAAAGCGAACGCATCAACTGCAAGAGCCCGGCTCCGAAACATTTTGGGTATTCCGGCCTGCCAATATAGAATTGGGCAAAGGTCCGCAATAATTCCTTGCCTTTTTCAGGATTTTCGTTAAAAAGATAGTTCATTACATTCCAGAACCTTTCCTTATTATAGGTAAGGAAACTAATTACATCCTGGATGGGATTATTGAATTTATCCGGTATCATTGAGGTGTCAAAGAAGCCTTCTTGCAAACTGCCAAAAACAATGCTTTCTTCAGTAAAGACCAACCTGACAAGCTTGCCTACGTCTCTGACCGCCCTGGTACGAAGATGGTCCCTTGCCGCCATAATCGCCTTAATGCTGCTGTCCATCTGGTTCGGTGAAATCACCTTCAGCGATTCATCATCAAGGTCAGGATATATAAAATACCTGACAGATATGTCTTTTTGAGCAGCTTCAACCTTTGCCGGTATGCCCTCTACGGCACTTATATCACCATTTGCAGAAGCAATATGGCCTGTTGCAATAAAGTCGCTGCTGACAGGTATCTGCAGAGCTGAAGATAGCATGGCGAGTATAATCGGCAAATCAGCCGACAGACCCGACACATCTATCCCGACATCCCTGGCCGAGGCGGCGCCAAGATTAAGAGCGGAAATTTCAAAATTCTTTCTATCCAGTCCGAGCGTTTCTACAATACAATCGATGATAGGCAATATTATATTTTCCGTGTGTTCCTGAACAGGCTCTGAGAACCTGACGTTTCCAACAAAACGCAGGTGCTTACTGCCGGCCTGTTGTTCGATCTGGCGGACCACGATTTGCGAAATAACAGCCTTTCCACTGCCAGAGACAAGTGCCATTTTAGCTCTTCCAATTACCTGTGGTCTTTCATCCATTCTTAAAACCCTCCTGCCCGGTCAATTCAATCTCAATACGCCCACTTTCAGCTCCAGCATATGTGCGAAGTATCATATCTCCATCCAACAGGACTATCTTTCTGGTCGGTATCGCGGGACCAGCTGCTAAACGCAGATTTTCACCTTCATGTGCCTCGGACGATATAAGGTCCTTGGCAGTAAGCTGCCCTTCCCAGATAATCCAGCCGGTATTAGTAAGCTCTAATTTGTAGTTACCCGGAATGATATCATCGAGACGTTGACAACCCGGTCCTTTTGGAAAGGATACATATCTCGCCGGGCCCTTTTCACTCAGAACTGCAATTACAGGAAAATCCTGCGTAAGGTCTTCATGAGCTTCCATACGACAGAATGCTTCATATTCAGCCTTCCACTCAGGATGTGAGTTGATAATATTTAAGAGTGATTCTTTTTCCTGTACCGGGCCTTCAAACGTTCCTGTACCAAGCCGGGCTATCAGTTCACGGACGTGGCCGGCTGCTGTAACCTGGTACCGGTTGTATACTTCCTGCATAAAAAGCTCGAAGTTCAGGTAGCCCTGAGCATACCTTTTTTCACTACCCTTCTTTTTGATTTCACGAAAAGCGCCCCTTAGAGCTCTTTCAACGTCAGGCGATTGCAATGCCCTAGCGATGATTGAAATAAAAAATAATAGATTGTCACTCATCTTGAATCCTCCCTTATTTGCTCGGCCTTCAGTATTCCACGTACCTGTTTCAGGACACCTGCTTTTTTTGCCGCCATAACAAACTTTAAATGACCTGCGAGCGTGTGTGCCACGTTGGACCACAAAGCTGGCACAGAACTTATATCATCACAGTTTTTATTCCAGTAAGCGCCGGCGAAGCGACTGAATGTTGCAGGGCCTAATCCATAACTTGCAGCAATCCTGTGTTCAACATATTGTCCACGTGCCAGGGCATTGAAGATACTGTGTATTAATTTCTTTAACCTTTCTTTGCCCAACAGCTGAATCGTGCGTCTCTGCTGCTTTATGTTTTCCGCCTTCTCCTCTGCAACGACTTCTGCCAAACCGTCGACTGATACCTGTTCTTCCATCATTGAAAACAGAGGGTCGGGACCCGGCGGAAGTATTTCTTCGAGCGGGTGTAGTTCGCTTAGAAAGAAGATTTTCTTCTTTAAAAGCAGTCTATCTATTATAGCCTGCACCCTGGCCTTCTCACCGTGCTGCAGTGGCTCCACCTCACCAATGTTAGCTTCCAACCATTCCCTGCAACGTCTCCTGGGTATTTCAAACGGCAGCCACAGATACAGGTCCCTCTCCGGCAATCTCCAGCGGTAACGTCGTGCAAATTTGTACTCTTTTCGCCTTGCCTCAAGACACGAAAGGTAAAACTGCCTGTCTATCATCCTTCGCAGCATCTCAGACGAAATTATCTCTGCCTGGATGGCATTGGCAGGCGGTTTTACCCTAAACAGGTTAGTCGTGTAGATAAAACACGCTGAAAAATATAGGCGGCAATCCGGCCCCTGTGGTTTCAGTTGCTCATCATCAGTCTGAGCTGGCATATTATTGAACTTGTCAATCGTCCGATTGTAGGCTTCTTCCAAAACGGGGTTCTCATAGCCGCACCACTGGCTTGCAATTTTGCTGTTCTTTAACATCTCAATGTATTCAGCAGGATGGAAACTGCGTTTATGATCATGGTGATTGATCAGGCGATTATCATGCAGCTCTTTCAATGCCTGCTTGTCGCTGCTGTTGGCGATCCGACCTTCCAGCTGTAATAAAGGCATTTGTCCATAGTCGATCCGGCCCTTTAGTCCAATCGATGTTGAAGGTTTTATTCCTGTTTTCATCGTCCTTTACTCCTTAATGGAGGCTGATTGCTGTCTCTTTGACACTCTCGACATATTGGTCAATAGCACGAGCCCAGGACGTGGCGTTGTTCCAATCCTGTCGCTGTATTGCAGCATCAACCTTAGCTCTGGCTGTCCCAATCTGCTGACTAACATTGCTTACAAAATCAATAAGCTCCGTAATGCGAGGTAAACCCGAATTCAGCTCACGAGCCCTCTTGAAATTTCGCAGTGCCTCCTGCCAGTGACCCTTACCAATGGCCTCAATACCTTCATGCATAGCATTCTTGTATTCACCGGTTATCGATTGCAGCTGGTTCTGGACCAGAGCCCCATCCGGATGTTCCTGAAAAATTTGGACTGCTTCGTCAAGCAGCGCCAACAACTGCTGAAGGGGCTGATTGCCTATCCCTTTTTTGATAGTTTCATAAAATTGTCTTGCCTGCTCGAATCTGCTATCTATTTCCTCACGCATAGCCCTTGCCTGGCTATATTCAGGAAAGATACTCAGAATCCGATCACATAACTTACTGGCTTCATTTAGATTACCATCATCTATAAATTCACAGGCCTTGTCCCACAATTCCTGGACCGCCTCGGTTGACTGCAAGGTGCCGGCCTGCAAAGCCTGAGAGGCTTCTGTATTGCAGCTACCTTCCAGGTCATCGATTAATTGCGAAATCGTTTCGTACCTGGTCCCCGGGTCCTTTTGCAGACACCTGGCGGCAACGCGGGCTACATTGGCTCCTGTGTCCTTGAGTACAGAGGGGGGGACATTCAGGTGTCGCTGGCGAAGCTGCCAGTACGCACCTTCGAATGGAGGCCTGGCCTGTGGGTCACATGTTTCGAAAAGGATCACACCCAGTGCATAAACATCTGATCTAAGGTCGATATCACCCGAACGGGCAGCCATAAACTGTTCAGGACTCATATACTCATACCTCCCTGGTGAAATTTCCGGGCCGGGCTGCTGATTGCTGTAACCGTTCCTTTGAACGTCCCGCATATGCCTTGAAAGTCCCATGTCCATGACCTTCAGAACCCCATCCACAAATGCCAGGCTTTCCGGCTTGAGGTTGCTGTGCACAAGACCTGCGGCATGAAGGGACTCTACTCCACGAAATGCCTGCTTAAGATAGAACAGACCTTCAGTCTGACGTTTACAGGCATTGTCCTTATTTTGTATCAGCCACTGTCGAAACGTACCACCGTCTGCATACTCGGTTGAAACCATCAGCAAAACAACACC
>Ga0315549_1002447_pt1 | contig 17668 bp, 19 predicted proteins | sample SalMarSW160200MG_FD_203101 | JGI IMG/M metagenome (GOLD analysis project Ga0315549, IMG submission 203101) | Salt marsh sediment microbial communities from the Plum Island Ecosystem LTER, Massachusetts, United States - Salt Marsh Sediment SW1601-200 ... | reverse complement strand
ACTTTTCTTTGTCGCTCTTCCAAAGCCCTCTGTTTTCCCACTCCCGAGCCGGACTACGCGAAATCCAGCATCACTCCAGTTTTCGTGATCGAGAAAACCCCGGGTATCTAAGATCTGCTTGGTGCGCATCAGCTTTCCGAGCTCTTCAGGGAAGAGTGATTGGAACTCCTTATGATCGGTAAGCACCACTGCCAAATCAGCTTCTGAGAACGCCTCTTCCAAACTGACAAGCTCCCAAGGGAAACTCCTTACATGAGGATCGACAACCTCCAGACGGTATCCCGCTTCCTCAAGTTTCTGAATGAGTGGTAGGGCCGGGCTCTCCCGTATGTCATCGACATTGCCTTTGTAGGAAACTCCCAACACGACCACTTTAGGATCGTTAATACCAAGTGTCATCTCTTGGATCTTCTCCGAGACACGGGTGGGTTGACCATCGTTGATCTCTCGACTGAGCCGGATAAGCCGAGCTACCGTTGGAGTTGTTTCCACGATAAACCAAGGATCGACGCTGATGCAGTGTCCCCCAACCCCCGGCCCCGGCTTGAGGAAATTCACCCGTGGATGATGATTTGCAAGCTCGATGACCTCCCAGACGTCAACCTCAAGATTCTCACAAACGTTCGCAAGCTCGTTAGCAAGCGCGATGTTGACATCTCGGAAGGTGTTCTCAGAAAGTTTGACCAACTCAGCGGTCGTAGCATCCGTGAGGTAAATCCTGCCGCTGACAAAGCTAGTATAAAGCTCTTTGGCCTTTTGGGCCGACTCAGGCGTTACGCCACCGATGACTCGGTCGTTCTCGACGAGCTCTTTTAATATATTCCCCGGCAAAACCCGTTCGGGGCAGTGGGCCAGATGGAAATCCTGGCCCGCCTCCAACCCGGACTGCTCCAAGATAAGGGCGACTAGCTCCTCAACAGTCTTAGGCGGGACCGTCGATTCCAAGATCACGAGATTCTCTTTTTTCAGCACAGGGACGATTGACTCAGCAGCGGATTCCACTGCTGTCAAATCCGCCTTCTTGTCCCTCAAAGGAGTAGGAACGGCTATGATGAACACATCAGCAGCTTCGGGACTAGATTGAGCTCGAAGGTTCTCTGACTTGTACGCGGCTTGCACAAGCGTCTGTAGTCCTGGCTCCTCAATGTGTATGTCGCCGTTGTTGACTGTGTCCACTACTGATGTGTTAACGTCGACACCGACAACCGAAAACCCATGAGTGGCCAGCACGGCAGCGGTAGGTAGCCCGATGTACCCAAGGCCCAGCACGCAGATCTTGCGTAGAGGTGCTGAGGAGCCGGGGAGCTGGCGAGAGTTCATCGCTTACTCCTGAGCATCAGCCAGGACTGAGGGTGAACTATCATCTTTACTAATTTTCCGATAATATTATCGTAAGTTTGGGACAACTCTTGACCAACTCCCTGCGCAAGATAGTCACATGCCGTTGCAAATCGGAGCCAGGTTTGCGTCTCGGATGCTTCCGACTCGGCATCGTTGAGTTTACTTACAAAGGCAGCTTCATAGCGTCTTTTCCTCCACGCTTCTGCAATATTTGAGCAAACTGATCTTGACGATCGCCGGATTTGATCCGTCAAAGAATATACTTCTTCCTGTGGAAATCTCTTCGAGAGCTCGAATATTCTCATCGCGCTTTTGAAGGCTAGCTGATATACATCGAGTTCCTCATGGCTTTGAATCATCTTTCTCCTCTGCTCCCCTGTGTCCGTTAGCACTTCCGCTCCCTTGCTCCTCCGCATAGACACAGAAGATGACCGTTCCGCCATTGGTGAACTCATATGGATCGAGGCATTGCACGTACGCCTTTTCGCTATCACCAAGGCCCAACTCTTCCGGGAGCACCCCTTTGCTCAAGGCAACATAATAGGGCATGAGCGATGCCAGTGCATGCATGCAAATTGGTCGGCGAGTTTCGAGCTTATAGCCTTCCAAAATGTAAAAAGTGTCGCCCAATTTGTGTACCGGACAACATCCTTTTATCTCCTTCACCTGAACCTTAAGGTCGCTCATTGTAGTGGACCCATGAAGTTGGACACATTTTCGGCCGTTCTTAGCAACAACGCACGCTCCACTTGGACCTCCTCCCAAGCCGCTTCAAACTCCACCGGCGTTATGTAGTCCAACGCGGAGTGAATGCGCTTCCTCTGGTACACCTCCTCGATGAAATGCCCAATCTGAGCATACGCATCGGCAAAGTCACTGTACTCGGATAGGTCCACTTCCTCTTCCTTGATCGTGCGTATCAGCCGCTCGGCATATCCGTTCTCCTCTGGATTGCCTTGGCTTGCCATGCTGATTTGGACGTGGCAGCCTTCCAGCAAGTCAATGTAGTCACTCGCAGCATACTGCACCCCTTGGTCACTGTGATGAATTGTTGGAACACGATTTGCCAACGCCCGCTGCAGCGCGGTCAGGGTCAGCTGCTGGTCCAACCAGCGACTCAAGTTCCAGCCACGAATCACCCGGGTGTACACGTCCATGATCACCGCCAAGTAGATGAACCCACTACCCAGTCGGATGTAAGTGATATCGCTGACCCAGACTTGATCAGGGTAGGTCACAACCAGCCCATCTACCAGGTTGGGATACCTGGGATATGGATGCTCACTGTTCGTTGTACGACACGTCCGACGTTTCATCGGCCGCTTGAGTCCCATCTCGCGCATCATCCGCTGTACCCGTTTCCGGTTGACTACCATTCTGTGGGGTTCACGCCGGAGTTGCTTGGTCACTCGGCGAGTCCCATACGTCGGAAACTCCCTCACAATCGCTTCAATAGCCTCTTTTAGCTCTTGCTCATCGACTCTTTTCTCCTCATGGTAGTAGGTGCTGCGAGGCAACCCCAGCACCTCGCACACCCTCTTCACCGGATAGCCTTCTCCCTTGGCTAACATTGTTGCCAACTCCCGTTTCCGTCCCGCCGAGAGGTCAACAGCAATGAGGTTTTTTTTGCAATCTCCAACTCCATGGTCAGTCGCCCGACCATCCGTTCCAGCTCACAGATCCGCTTTTCCGACTCATCATCGGCTTTCCCCTGGTCAAATACCCCTGGAGCGCGTTCCAGGAACGTCTCCTTCCAGCGCGACAACATCGAGTACCTGATGCCATATTCCTGGCATACCTGGGCAGGGCCTTTTGCCCCAGTTAGCACTTCCAATACCACCTGCGCTTTGAACGATGGGGTGAAGGTTCGTCTCTTACTCATCGTGGTCCCCCTTCCCGGACTCTACTTTTCCCTAACGGGCGTGTCCAATCTTGGGGGTCCACTACACATGCATCCCTTAAAAGCAACTCGACAATTCGCGCAGCAGCCCTCCCATCACCGAAAGGATTTGCCGCTTTTGCCATCTTCTCATACTCAACTTGGTCACCCAAAAGTTGCTGCGTTTCTGTAAATATCCTCTCACTGTCTGTGCCGATCAACTTGGCGGTCCCTGCTTCGATTGCCTCTGGCCGCTCCGTCTTCTCGCGCATGACCAGTACCGGTTTTCCCAACGAAGGCGCCTCCTCTTGAATCCCCCCCGAGTCGGTCAGGATCAAGCAAGCTTGGTTCATCAAAAATGCGAAACGATCGTATTCTAAGGGCTCAATTAGGTAGATATTCTCGATCTCTCCTAAGATTCGATACACCGGCTCTCTGACGTTAGGGTTCAGATGCACCGGATAGACGATCTGGACATCATCGTAGTGTTCCGCAATCTTTCTTAGGCCCTTGCAGATATGTTCAAAGCCCTCTCCAAAACTTTCTCGCCGATGACCGGTCACTAAAATCAGTCGGGAGTCAGAGGTCGGGAGTCCAAAGTCAGTTAAAGCAAGCTTACTGTTGACTCGTGACGCCTGGCCCAGGACCAGAAACAGGGCATCGATTACCGTGTTGCCTGTGACAAAGACTTTCTCCTGGGGAACACCTTCCCGAAGCAGGTTCTGTCTAGCCCTCTCAGTGGGGGCAAACCAGAGATCGCATAAGGCGTCTACCAGTCTTCGGTTGATCTCCTCGGGGAAAGGGCTGTACTTATCATTGGTCCGCAGACCTGCTTCGACATGGCCGATTTTGATCTTCAGGTAGTAAGCTGCCAAGCTTGCCACAAACGCAGTCGTGGTGTCCCCCTGGACCAACACAATGTCCGGTTTTTCTTCCTTCAAGACCTTTTCCAACGCCCGCAGTCCGTCGGCAGTGATATCAAACAGGTTCTGATCATCACGCATGAGATCAAGGTCCCAATCAGGGTTGATGTCGAACAGACTTAGGACCTGATCAAGCATCTCACGATGTTGAGCGGTGACACATACCCGTGAATCAAATTCAGGGTGTTTTTCGAGTTCTTTGATCACCGGGGCAAGTTTGATCGCTTCGGGGCGCGTACCAAAAACTGTTAGGAGTTTCATATCTCTGACTCACACACCCGTTCGTGAACCATCCGATAGACCCTTCCCCGCTCCCGCTTGCCGATCCCCCAAATCCTGACCTTTCTCTCTGCTTCAACGATATCGTAGACAATTCGATATTTGTTCTCGTAGAAGTGGAGTGATCGGTAGCCGGTTAGATCATAGCCCATCTTATGGCCGCAAGATTGGCCCAGCTCTGGCTTCTCCTGCAATTTGCGGAATTGAACCTTGACCCGTTGACGGATTGAGGAATCAAGCTTCTCATAGTCATCCTTGACCAAGGGCTTGGCCCATACCAGTCGATACTCTCTTGGCTCGGGCATCTAGAGTGCAGCGAGGTCGATCTCTTCCTCTTTGCCGGGTGCGGTTCGACGGACCTCTAATTCTTTGGCCAGGATGGCATGATCCAAAAGCTTCTCCAGTTCGTCGATCCTTCTCTTTAGGGCCTCGTAATCATCGATATCTAGGATCACCGCCCGAGGGGTAGCATTCTTGAATATGAACCAAGAATGCCTTTTAGCTTCCTCCAGATACTTAGAAAGGTTCCTTCGCGCATCCGTAGTGGATATAACGTGTTCTTTTGCAATCTCAACGCCCATGAACCACCCCTCCCTGAAACCTCAGTGCTTCCATTCTAGTGCTCAAACGGAGCAGTTTCAAGTACCTTAAGCTGCTACTCCGCAGCCCGATCATCGACACCGGTTACTTCAAATCGGCTCCTCACGCTCCCGCCAAAGTAAGGGGTGGAAAAGGACCTCCTTCTGACATATTCGTTTTCTCGCTAAGACGCTAAGCTCGCCTCGGGGGGTGTAGTAAGCAGGATCAGCTACTACATCCCCCAAGGATTCCAGCTTCTCATTTCTCTTCTTTCTGATTCTCCTGTATTCCTCTTTAGCCTGTTTTCTGCTGTTCTTTGCGTCTTCGCGGCTTTGCGAGAGGCCAAGCTTTTTCTCTCGCCAAGGCGCTAAGATCGCGAAGGATTATTAGTCTTCATCCAGTCTATTCACGATTCGCGTGATCCCGTCCTTCATAAGGGCCTCACCGAAGTTGAGCAGATACCCGAGCTTGAGTCCGGTCAGCCGCAGGTACGTGAGCAGCTGCTTCTTGTGGGCATTGTTCACCATCTCGACTGACTTGAGCTCCAGGATGACCTTGCCTTCGATGATGATGTCCGCCCGGAATCCCTCGTCGAACCTGATGCCACGATACTCTATGGGAATGGGAATCTGACGTTCCACTGCCAAGCCACGTTGCCTCAGCACATGGGCGAGCAGTACCTCATAGACCGTTTCTAGCAAACCAGGGCCGAGATCTCGGTGGAGCGACACTGCGGCATCAACGACGATCTTTCCTATCTCGTTTTCAGTCATTCTTTGCGCCTCTACGTCTCTGTGAGAAAAGCCTTCTTGATTTCTCTCGCCAAGGCGCTAAGATCGCGAAGAAGAGCTAGTTCTCATCCCTATTGCCTATAATTCTCTCCCTTCTTCTATTGTTCTTTGCGTCTCCGCGGCTTTGCGAGAGGCCAAGCTTTTTCTCTCGCCCGTTCGCTTCACTCACTCAAGCCGCCAAGATCGCCAAGCGATGCCTTTTCTTCTTGTTTCTTTTCCCCATCTTAGGCTTTCCTTAGCGTTCTCTGCGTCTTTGCAAGAGGCCTGCTCTTCAGTCTTCCTCTCAACCGTGAGGGGCTATTAAATCAATCGCAACCGGCGCGCCTTTCTCTAATGACTCACGGATCTTGAAGGTGGTCAGCGTTGTGAGTGCAAGTTCTTCCGCAGATATCGGAGAAGGTTTTCCGTTAAGGATGGCTTCAGTGAAAGCTCTAAACTCCCCATAATGCCCTTTGTTCTGACTCAAGCTAAGAGCCCTCCCGGATTTGAAATTGTTAATACTCATGGCCTTACCGTCACCGAAGATCTCAATATATTCCTTTGGTAGGGACTTGTCACCCAGAGCTGTATAGAGGATCGTTCCTGTTGACCCGTCGGCGAAGTCGATCGTGATACTCACGTTATCTTCGGCGATAACGTTCGCTCCGCTCGCGACCTTTGCAGCATAGACCCTTTCAGGGGCGGCGCCCGTAAGAAACTGGAGGAAGTCGACGAAATGGCATACCTCCCCGATGATCCGCCCCCCGCCTTCTTCAGGATCATGGACCCAATGGTCCGGTGGGATGTAACCAGCGTTGACTCGATAGTGGATCATCAACGGCGTCTTCCGGTTGCAGAATCTCCCCCTGGCCTTGATAGCCTGCGAGGCAAACCGGCGGTTAAATCCTACCATCAGCCTGCCTTGAGAGCTTTTTTCAGCTTCAATGACCGCCTTGAGCTGTTCCATATTCAGCGCCAGTGGTTTCTCCACATGGACGTTCTTGCCGCGCTTTAACGCTTCGATGGCAATTGGAGCATGGAGGTTGTGTCGAGTAGCAACTATTACTAAATCAATCTCTTCATCGTCTAAAATCTTATTGTAATCCGTGGTTGCATACTCGCAGCCGTATTTCTTAGCTATATCTTTAGCGCTCTTCCCGGTGGCAGTAGCAACGCCCTTGATGTGCACCTTATCCAGCTTCTTTAGATTGGGCAGTATTGTGCCCTTGGCGAAGTTGCCTCCCCCGATGAGCCCCACGTTGACGACATTGCTTGTGGGTATCCTCTTCTCGCCCCTGCTGAGGATAACGGTAGGGGCATGCTCCTTTGCGGGATCATACTCCAGCAACACCGCCGTAAAGTCCTCTTTATCTGGGTTCTCCAAGATCAGCTTGTATGCTTCTAAGGCATCCGCTATCTTGAAGGTGTGGGTGATCATCGGCTTGACATCCACGCGACCGATGCTGATCAGCCGCAGGAACTCTTCCATATTTTGTTTCTCGGTCCAACGCACATAGCCGATCGGATAATCGACACCCTTCTCTTCGTAGTTTGGATCATAACGTCCGGGCCCATAAGAGCGAGAAATCCGCAGATCCAGCTCCTTTTCATAGTAGATCTTGCGGGGGACATCCATCTTTACATCCCCTACAACGGAGATGCGTCCTTTATTTCGGGAGATTCTCCCGGCGAGCTCCACTGGTTCATTACTCTTGGTGGCGGCAGTGATGATCACCGCATCCACGCCCTGGCCATTTGAGAAGGAACTAGCTACCTTCTCCACAGCGTCTTGCCCGATGACCGCTCCCTCTTGCAGCCCCAGCTTGTGTGCTTTTTCCACCTGGCGCTGGCTAACATCAAGGCCCAAAACAGGTAAGCCATAAGCATTTAAGATCTGGGCTGTTAACTGGCCAAGCAACCCCAGGCCGATCACCGCCACCCTCTCTCCTGGTGTAAGCTCGGCCCTTCTTACACCTTGCAAAGCGATGGCTCCCAGGGTGACAAATGCTGCCTCTTCAGTACTTACATTGTCAGGGATCTTGACCACGAGATTCTTAGGGACGAAGACCTCCTCAGCATGAGAGGCATAGCCTCCACCAGCGCAGGCGACTAACTCTCCTTTACTAAACTCACTAGCTCCGTAGCCGACCTCGATCACCTCACCTGCGCAGCTGTAACCCAGGGGTAAGGGTTCATCGAGCCGTTGCATCGCCGCATGGTAAGTGCTGAGTAGCCCATCGGTCTTGACCTTATTCAGCACCTGCTTCACAAGATCGGGCCGGGAGTGGGCCTTGCCAGCCAGACTTTGCTTAGCAAACTCGATCACAGCCTTCTCGGTTCCAGCACTTACTAGGGAATAGTGGTTCTTGACGATGACCCCACCGGGCTTCAGCATCGGGGTCGGGACCTCTTCAACCTTCAATTCACCGGCCTTATAGTTTTGCAGTAATTGTTTCATAGGTCTCTCACTCTACGATTCACTTGAATCGCCTTGAAAACTATAAAGCCCAAATCTAATCGGTAATTTTTGGATCAGGAATTTGTGCTTCCCTCGTTCGGTTCTTCTAATATCATCAACATAATTGAATTCAATATCTAGAGTCCCTTCCACAGCATCTTGCATCTTTACACTTATTTCCTCTTCATCCTCCGCTGAGTAATTATCAGCCTTCACAATGTTAATCATGATCGAGCCCTTCTTTTCCTGTACCAATTGCATCTGCTTTATCCTTTGGAAGGCGGAGAAATGCAAACCGAATATTAACCCTGTCAGAGAGACAATCCTTGCATCCTTCGTCAATATATATTCCTGCTCACGGCCTTCAATCCGTTTCAATAATGGATAGTTTCTACCGCAACTACAGGTTCCTGGTGTTCGCACTCCAATATCGCCGGTCTCATATCGAACAAAAGGCATTAGGTAGTTATTGAAACCTGTGGCAACGATTTTGCCTGGGCTTTCCTGGTCCTCAAGGACAGGATTACCATCGGCATCAATGATCTCAGTAATCCCATATTCGGAAAATATATGATAATCATTACTCCGCTCACAATTACCTGCAAGGGACACGCATTCTCCCTGACCGTACCAACTGAAGACGCGGCATTGAAAGGCTCTCTCAATCAACTCCCTCTGTTGAGGGAAAAGATTTTCCGATCCGCATAGTATAACCTTAAGAGAGTCGATAGGAGGGACGCTATTTCGCAACATATAACCTGCTAGAATAGTAATTACCGAGGGATACGCTTGCATGCTTACAGGCTTGAAGTTCCTGATTCTCTGGATATATCTCTCAAGCGTGTCTTCTCTAAGGTTGTATGAAGACAGTATTAATGAGTTCTCTATAGGATCGTAATCACCTAGAGGGTTTCTGGTTAAGAGACCGCGCAGTACCACTGTCCTATTTCGCCTCTCAGGTTCATAACCCATCCATGACCACTGCCTCCACATGAAAGCTCGCTCTAAAGACCTTGTCCTCCCCTTCTCCCAATAGAAGCCAAGTGGAATTCCCGTAGATCCCCCCGTAGCAAAAAATAGACGTTTGGATTTAGGATAATTCCTAGCAACTAGATCTTCAAGATTCTCTCTGACTAAGTCACGGGTTAGATAAGGCAGTTTTTGCAAGTCATTGAAATCCTGAATATCATTGGGCTTCAATCCGCGCTCATCAAAAACACGCCTGTAGTAAGGAACATTTTCATACGCATGATTTAGGAGTTTATTTAACTGCTGTAGTTGCCATTCTTGCAATCGTTCACAGCTCCACCATTGCGATTCTTCCAGAAAAGCTCGATATTCCTTATAAATCTTGCCATAACGAATACGCATAGGTAGCCTGGAATATACCCACCCAGCAGAGTTCTTGAACCACCAGGAACTTTTTCGATACAAGTTCTTGAATTTGTATAGGTAATCCTCTATTGCCATATCTACCTTTCGATCTCCTCAACACCTTATGAACAACCACATTCAAAAGCCTCACTATAGCCTGAACGCCCCAGGGAGCTGGAGCTATAGATCTTCATTTTTAACGTTTCCACCCAATCGCTCATTAGAAGCTCCTTCCGTGTTGCACTGCATAACAATTGGCTCGCCGATTATATCAAGTTCCCTCGCAACAACATCTCTCCAAGTTCCATGCGTACAAGCTAATCAACACCCCCTGCTCCGCTCTTCCATTACCTGGCCAAGGCCAACGTTGCTAGTGAAACTTCTATGCATAAAGCCCACGATGTTTTAGGTTACATGCCGGCCAAATCTCTATATATATTGTCAATCAGTTGCCCTACTACATCCCAGGAGAAATTTTCCCTGACTATTTTTATGTTCTTCATTCCCAATAAACTATAAGACTCTACATTCAGTACAACTGTTTCCATCGATCTACAAAGGCTCTCCACATCCCCTGGTTGTACTAGAATCCCACCCTTCCCATTTTTGACGACTTCGGGTATTGCCCCCACAGGAGTTGCTATAACAAAAAGCCCAGCCGCCATTCCTTCAAGTAAAACTGTGGGGAAGCCTTCGGCATACGATGGGAGCAGGAGACAATGAGCACTATTCAAGTACTTTTCTTTCTGTTTTATGGATATCTGGCCGGTCAGTTCGATTATGTCACTCAGACCACCTTTTCTTACTTGTTTTCCCAGTTCATCAAATTCAGGACCTCCTCCAACAAATATTATTTGGAACTCTGAACCGATACTCTTTTTCAATGTGTCTGCTGCCTGGACAATATCATACACGCCTTTTTCTCTCTGCAATGCTCCCAAGAAAACAAATTTGCATAGCTGGCTTTTATTATACACTTGTTCATGCATCTTGATGGCATTGGGAAGTATACAGATTTTCCGCTCTGGAACTATTTGCTTGAGCCATTCGCTCCAAGAAACTGACATAACTGCAATTTTGTTCGGTACACAGAATGAACCTCTGATCACTGGTTTTATTGATGATTCATCATAAAAGTCTTTGATCCCCCCACCCATAACATGGAACAACACCTTCTTGCCTAGGACTCTTGCTATCATAGCAAGGAGAGTTTTCTCGTAAAATCCGAAATATGAACTGCTACAAATATGAATAATATCTGGCCTGAAAACATAAATCACGATGATAAAGTTCCAAACGATTCTTAGAGTGTCCAAACCACTTTTCGCGGTAAGCTTCGATTTACCATAGTTAATAGGTCTTTTCCTAATGGTAGCTATATTTAGGACATGTATTTCGTACTTTTCTGCCAAATTCGATTGAACAACACCATCTATATATGATGCTATGCCACCAATCGCGGGTTGAGCAGGGCCCACAATAAGAATCCTCTTCTTCTTTTTCCTATCTTGCATTGTCATGCATCGCTTTGAAGCTTAACAGTGTATCTCGCAAAGATGTTTCTAATGGGATCTGAGGTATCCATCCTGTCTTACTTCTTATTTTGTCGATATTGCTTACCTGCTTTGGGATATCCGATTGACGTATCCTTTCCTTATCCTGCTTAATCCCTATCTTTACAACAGCTTCTCGAAGCAGAATCTCGAGGACTTGTCTGATTGAGTAACACTTTCCCGAACCGATGTTATAAACTTCGCCGTCTTTCCCTGCTGTCATCAACTGGAAGTATGCCCGGACAACGTCGCGCACATCGATAAAATCTCTCTCCGGCTCCAGATTACCCACCAGTATTTTTTTCTTCCTGGCTCCCTTCTCTATTTCAACGATTTGCCTAGCCAACGCCCCGCAGACGAAGTCGGCAGATTGGCCAGGCCCAATCAGATTGAACGGTCTTACGCGGATCACTTTTAGACCGTAAGCCTTGAAATAGTGAAATCCCAGTAGATCCTGGGCTACCTTGCTCACTCCATAATGGGTTATCGGCCGCAGGGGATTCCCTTCTGAAATCGGTAGCTCGTATTCGTTGACAATTCCGTATTCGGCCGACGAACCAACAGTTAGCACCTTTGGATCTATGTGATCTCTAGTCTTTCTCACCGCCTCAAGCAGATTCACCGTCCCCATAACATTGATATCGTAGAAGGATTTGGGGTCATCGCTGAAATTTAAACCCGCCAGATGGAAGATATAGCTTGGCTTCACCTGACGGATCAGGTTCAGCAACCCGGCACAATCTAGCAAATCGATTTGGATAAACTCGTAGTTACCTGAATACAAGGGAGCGTTCTTATCGATTCCAAAGATAGTCAGCCCAGGATCGACCTCTTGCAGGTACTTGAATAGACAAGAACCGGTAAACCCGGCGATCCCCGTGATTAATACTCTTCTTGTGTTCATGAGCAGGATTACCCTAACAGCTCATCTTTTAGTTCCACGAATTCCTCCGCGGTCTTCTCGTAATCTTCCCGTCTTCCGATATCCCGCCAATAACCGTTGAAGTGATATCCCTTAACCGGCTCATCATGTTCGATTAGAGTCTTGATCAGATCTGGAAGGTCACAAGCTTCTCCTGGCTTTATGTATTCCAGCACTCGCGGTTCAAAAACATATATCCCCATGCTCACTTGGTATTTTAGGGTTGGCTTTTCAATGTAGTCATAGATCTCATTCCTTTCGTTCGCCTTCAGGACGCCGAGGCTAATCTCAACCTCTTTGTCATACATAGCCAGCGTAGCTATCGCCTTCTCCTCACGGTGATAGTCAATCAGTTCAGTATAATCAAGCGTGGTCAGAACATCACCATTCATCACCAGAAAGGTATCACTTAAACCATCGATCAAAGCTAGAGGGCCGGCCGTTCCTAGTGGTTTATTCTCTAGCGAGTAATCGATCTGCACTCTCCACCTGCCCCCATCATTGAAATAAGCCTCTAGGAGGCCTGCCAGATGCCCAGCTGCGATCGTTATCTTGTCCAGCCCTACCCTCTTCAACTGCCGGATGACCACTTCCAATATCGGCATATCATCCAGTGGCATCAGCGGTTTGGGGAAGATTGTGGTATACGGCTCCAGACGCGCTCCCTTTCCCCCTGCCAGAATCACTACCCGCATTCGTTTATCCTCATCCATCAGATATTATAGATCCCCGGTTTATATAGATCCAAATAGTCCTCTATCCACTTGATAGTTTCCCTTAGCCCTTCTTCCAAGGTATATTGCGGCTCCCAGCCGATCAGTTCCTTGGCTTTGTGTCTGTCGCAGATCAGCTCCATCACCTCGCTCTTCTCCGGTCTGATCCTTGATTCATCGCGAACGATTCTGACATCTTTGCCCACAAGCCCCATGATCTTCTCCGCCAGCTCTCCAATAGTTATTCCAATTCCTGTCCCAATATTGATCACCTCGCCCACCGCTCTATCCGATTCAGCAATCTTTAGAAAGCCAGCGACCGTGTCCTTCACATAGGTTAAATCCCTCACCGGCGTAAGCAAGCCGAGTTTCACTTCAGAGCCAGTTAGCACTTGAGTGATGATGGTGGGGATAATCGCCCGGGCCGACTGACGCGGGCCGTAGGTGTTGAAAGGGCGAATGGTTGCTACCGGAAGATCGAAGGAGAGATAAAAACTTTCGGCGATCTTATCCGCACCGATCTTGCTGGCTGAATAGGGTGATTGACCCTGTAAGGGATGCTTTTCATCGATCGGTGTATATTGAGCAGTGCCATAGGTTTCGCTGGTCGATGCATGGACCACCTTCTCTACCCCTTCCTCTAAACAAGCTTGAAGCACATTGAGCGTCCCCTTGACGTTGGTGTTGACATAGCTCTCTGGTGCGACATATGAGTAGGGAATAGCGATCAGGGCTGCCAGGTGAAAGACTATATCGCGCTTCTGGACAATCTTTCTCACCATGAAGGGGTCCTGAACATCGCCGGTGACAATTTCTAACTCCTGCCTAACCTCTTTGGGCAAAAGTTCGATTAACCCCCAATCATTACGGGAATTATAGTGGACCAAGGTCCTTACCTTCGCACCCAATTTCACTAACTCTTCGCTGAGATGGCTCCCGATGAATCCCCCTGCTCCAGTAACTAAGCACTTCTTGTCTTCCCAGTCCATACCCTGACCTCCTCCTCAGCTGGTTCACATATGTAAGAGTAAAATTCTTCTTAAACCGAAATGTAGTAACGCCTATATACTAATGACCATCTCTTCCGCTAGCGTAGAAAATAGACCCACCGGCCTTCCTGTCGAATTATCTACGTGTAAAATCTTGAAGTCTTTCGCCAAGTCAGACTTCAGAAGATCTGATACAGCAGCCGCTATCCTACTGGGCCGGGGCAACAAGCAAAATGTGGAACCCGCCACTATTTATCAATCCCTTGTATCATACATTATTTTCCACCATGTGATGTAAGTCTCTACCAAATTCCTCATATCTTTGGGGCCACACCCTAAAAGCACCCTTTCAGTACATCTTCAAACAACTTGATCATGGCATCGGTTCGTCTTTCGATCCGAAAATCCTCTGCACGGTTTCTGCCCTTTTCAACAGCCTGAGCAGCATCTTCAGATGGCCGATTGAGCGTTTTCAAGATCGCCTTGCGTAAAGCCTTGGGATCGTCCGGCTGCACCATCAAGGAATCGGTCCCCGAAAGCACTTCTGGAATACCGTCAACATTGCTTGCCACTACGGGAAGTCCAGCAGCCATTGCTTCCACTAGCACCAACCCGAAACCCTCGATCCGAGCGGGGTGCACCAAAACATCGCTCGAAGCCATTAATCGTGGAACATCATCTCGTCGTCCAAGAAATCGTATCCTTTCTTCCCAACCTTCGTGAACCACACGCTCCCTCATCCGATCCAGAAGTCCATCCTCCTCAGCAAAGAAACCTTCTGGCGGCTGGTCGCACCCACCAACATAGACCAAACATAAATTCTCTTTCGTTACCAGGGGACCAATTGCATCCAAAATCGTATCAATACCTTTTCGCTTCAACATACGGCCCACAAATAGAGCAATCTTGGAATCAAACGGAAATCCCAGTTCTTCTCGGACACCTTTTCTCTCGTGTAGAGCCTCGAAACAATCGTTTGGAATGCCATTGTAGACTGTACGCGTACGTACAGGTGTAGTGTTTGAGTATTCGGTCCAACACCTCTTGGCATAATCCGATATCGCATAGTAGCATGTGCTGGGGTTCATCCGCATTGAAAAACGCCAAAATCGATGCTTTTTACCATTGTAGCGTTCCTTAGTAAAAACATCATGCAACCCCGAGATGTGCCGTGCCCGCGTGCCCCGCGCAGCCCACGAAGCAATCACCGTCGGCAAAACCATAGATGTTTCGATAATGTCATACTCCTGTTCCCGAATCAGTCGCCGCAATTTCAGAATTGCGGGAATCAGACTGGTCACGGGCGGATGAATCTTCATGTTGAGGAAGTACACGCTGTGGATATCTTTTTCCAGCAAGGTTTCTTTCGCTTCAGTCACACCAGGCAGGCCCTCGCCGTACATGCTCAGAATATCTGCGTGGATCCCGCGCTTGTTCAGTTCCTCCGCCAGTTCCACCCCCAAACGTTCAGCGCCACCCAGCTGGTAAAACTGTGTCACAAAAATGAGAATCTTCATCTCGCACCATCACCCTAAATAAACTTCAAGCAAAACCATACCAAATAAACGAACCCCATCATCGCCAGAAAGACAAATAAGAGCTTTTTGTATGCCATCCGATCCCGCCTGGCAGTTAAATCCGGGAGGGTTGCCAGAACCAACAGCGATACTTGGAACGTACCGAAATGTCTGGTCTCAAGGGATGTACCAGCAATGGAGAGGGTGAAACCGATCACCAAGAAAAGAAGAAACATCACAGATGGCCTTCTCAATGTCTTGACTTGACAGATTCGGAGCAATGCCAGTGCGAACAGGGGTGTCACGGCATAGAAGAATAGGACATTGAAAGACTTGAACAAATGGTACACCGACTCGAGCTGAAATCCCGACCAGAATGGGATGGGGAAAACAAATAGATATGCGGACCCGAAAACCAGCCTCAGTGGCCAAGGTGCCGCCGTAATAAAACGATAACCAAGCGAGTCGCCCGATGATTGCAGTGTTGCAGCCTCCAAGTAACCTCCGTACGCTCCCTGTACCATTCTGAACAGACTATCATGAAGGGTGCTATACAAGAATCCTGCTATGACTACCCCCAGCAATATGAAGGTATAGCGGCCTACCATTCTTGACCTTTTAGTCGTAGTATGAAACAAGTATGCAGCGAGACCCGCCATCAGCATTGCCAAAGGTACAAATACAAACTGTGTTCGTAAAGCGCCAAAAAGCGCGAAGCCTATCGCGGTCGCAAAGAAGAGCAGAACAAAATTGATTAACTGGGGCTTCTCAAGATATCGAACCCAGAAATAGACTAGGCTGGTCACACCCAACAGCACTACCGCATCTCTGACATGGATGGACGCAAACAACCAGAATAATCCAGAGAGAGAGAAAAACAGAATCAGCCGGTTAAAGCGCGGAGTATCAGCCCCAAAGGTATGTTTTACTATCTTAATTGCAATGACACCGGACAACGCAACGGAAAACACATTGACTAAAATGCCGATATAACGAACTTTCTCGAAACCTATCCTGGAAAAAAAATCATAAACAAACCGCCAGATAACGATCACCCCGGCACCCTGTGAAATCCCTTTCAGATCTCCAAGTGTTAGTCCTCGCGCACCTTCTGTAGCCAAGTTAAAAAAGCTGATGGCATCGGATGTATTTTGAAACGGATCATTCAAATAGTTAGCATAGATCGCTGCGATACCGGCCATAAACCAACATACAGAGAACACCATGCGAAACATTTTACGTTCATACATGCCTCCTATTCGGGGCACATTAAGAAAGAAGGCCCCAAAGGAATAAAACAGGATAGCGATTACTAATGGCTCTAATGAACTATAGGCAAAGATATTGAGCAGGCTGCCTAGAGAGAGCAAAAAGCTACTTGCTATCCAATTCGCTGAGATGCTGCACGTTTTACCCTGCCGCGCCGGCAGTGTAGTATAATGATCTAATGTTGCTTGGTTCATTTGATTTACGGTTCCTCACACTCCAGCTAAGGTAGATCATAGAAAGGCTCCACGGATTTTCAGGAAGAAATATTCGAAGTCTCGGTAACCAAAAGCAATGCGCTTGATGACCTTGATCTTGTTGTTCATCCCCTCCAAGAATGACGTGTTAATCTTGTGCTTGCAATGAGCCAAGATCCCACTTAGGTGTGCCTTGATGCTTCGGGCGAAGTTCTTTACTGGGTTAATCCGGCTACGAATGGCCCAACTGTACCAGTGCCCAAACCATTTTACTGCTGCTCCTTCATAGGTGTAGCTCCAAAGATGGGTGAGCTCCTCCTGAAGCATGTAAGTAGTGAACAGTCGTCTGTTTAGCTTGAATGCCTCATCCAGTCGTCGTCGATCCTTGCGCCTTAGGTTTCTAGGATAAGTGTAGAGCAGATACATCAGTCCCTTGATTGCGTTTCTCTCTTGCCCTCTTACCTTCGCGTACTCCTCGCGACGGACCACGTCGATTACTCGCTTAAAGCCTTGTTCAACATGAAATCGGTCATAGACAATCGCTGCATGGGGACACCGCGCCTTCGTCGCCTTCTCGTAGGGCTTCCACATATCCATCGCTACCGCTTCGATTCTTTGGCACCCCTCTTGTCCTAGCTGGTCATAGAACTTCAGCAGAGAGCTTTCCTTACGATCCTTAACCACCCACAGCACGCGGGTAGCGTTGTGCATCGGCAACTACCGTCGCGTACTTGTGTCGTTTCTTAATCGATATCTCATCTACTGCCAGTTTGCGTACTCCGGGGATGTCTCCTTCGTTGTTAAAACTGACCTCTTGATGACCTCGATTGTTCACCTCTCCGATCATACCACACAGATGGCTTGGCTGCCAGCGCCAACACAGGCTGGCAACACGTTGTCCTCAACTT
>Ga0315549_1002446_pt1 | contig 17669 bp, 15 predicted proteins | sample SalMarSW160200MG_FD_203101 | JGI IMG/M metagenome (GOLD analysis project Ga0315549, IMG submission 203101) | Salt marsh sediment microbial communities from the Plum Island Ecosystem LTER, Massachusetts, United States - Salt Marsh Sediment SW1601-200 ... | reverse complement strand
GACCCATAGAAGAAGTAGTAACGCAGACAACAGAATTGTGATTGAATTTCTCATTTGCGGTCTCCTTTATTGGCTATGGACAGTCAACATTTTCTGTGCACTCGCCTCAGCCATTAATAGGTAACTGTGTCCATAGTTTTTTAAGCGGCAATGATATTAGAAATAAAATAACGGGTCAAGAAAAATGGCGTTTAATCGAGGCTTGATAATCTCCACAGTCCGTAAGGACTCCCAAGGAGGACGCCCAATGGCGGATTCTTGATGCTCGATGCTGATGTGAAAAAAATAGGCTGTTTAAGTCAAAATGCCTGCTGAGAGAACCATAAAAATCTTTCCGAAAATTCTTGACAACAGACCATAGAAAATCGTATAATGAATTTGGCTTCACGGAGAATTGAATATGATAAAAAAAGCGGAAATTCTGGCAGCTCTTTTTGTGGTTCTTAGTTTATGGACGGGTAGTCTCCGGGCAGGAGTCATAACTATATATCTTACTGCTGAAGTAACATATGTAGATGATCTATATGACTTGCTTGGGGGTAAGATTGCCGTAGGTGATATAATAACTGGCAGCTATAACTATGACTCAGATACGCCGGATACTAATCCATCAGTCACAGTCGGGGATTATCAGCACTACGATCCTCCCTACGGAATCAATTTAAGTACGGGTACTCTTGCCTTCCAAACCGACCCGGATTATGTTGACTTCTTGTCGGAAATACTTAATGACCATACTGGAATAGATGGCTACTTGCTAAGAAGCTATAATAATCTGCCATTACCAGGTGACATCGAGGTCGAACATATTTCGTGGCAACTTGGTGATTATTCCATGAACGCTCTCTCAAGCACTGCTCTCCCGACAAGCCCACCAGTGCTGGAAGATTGGGAAGACAATTACCTTCTTATGTCATTTGGTTATAAGGGCTCTTCAATGATAGGTACTACAGTAACTTCTGCTATCCCTGAGTCAGCCACAGTTTTGCTTCTTACTTTAGGCGGCCTTGCCCTAACGAAACGGCGACGATAAAAACAGCTTAATTTTATACCAACTTCCGCAGGTCCTACCTGAAAAACGCTCTGACACTCGACCTGATTGGCCATTGAAACCATTTTTCCAGCCGTTAGTTGAAATTTCTTCCGAAATCCCGGGGACAGCTACTCTACTCTAAGTTGATTGCATAATTCGGCTTATTTTGGGATAATGTCAAAATGACAAATATGACGAAAGTTACAGTGGTCGGCATGATATTGGGAATTAGTTTTATATTCGCAGGCAGTGCCATTGCCGACAAGCCGGCCGCCAGGGAACGGGCTTTCCGGATGGGCTTTACGGCATTTCCCCACGATATGACGCTTGAAGGGGTCACTGCTGCGAAGAACTTCGTGAGAGACAACGCGGACATAATCGCCGTGCACTTCGAGGGAGTTCCGTGGCTGGAGGCACACACGGGAAAGCCATTTCATCCGAAGTTTATGGAGGAATGGGAGCGCCAAAAAGATGCGAAACCTCCAAATGGAAAGGTCTACTTAGCGTTGACCCCGCTTAACAACGGTCGGTCGGACATTGCCGGATATCGAGCCGAGCAGGAGAACCTTCCATTGCCGGAACCGCTGGTCGGCAAGGCATTGGACGATGCCGTGGTGGTCAAGGCGTATCTGGAGTACTGCCGTCGGGCGATTGAGTATTTTAAGCCCGACTATTTGACTATTGGAATTGAGGTCAACGAGCTGTTTCACAATAAACGCTCCAAGTGGGATGCCTACACGCGGCTCCATCGTCAGGTCTATGAGGCACTGAAGCGAGAGAATCCCAGGCTGCCGATTTGCGTGAGTTTTACGTTGCATAACATGCTCAATCCCGAATGGAAAGACCGTGAGCAGATGCTGGCCGAAATGAAAAAGCTGATGTCGCACAGTGACCTTGTGGGGGTGAGCTTCTACCCTTTTATGGCGATGCTTGGCAGCCGGATGGATTACTGCCTGTCCTGGTTGAGCGACAATTTCGACGAGTTCAAGAAGCCTTATGCCATAACCGAATCGGGCCAGCCTGCGGAGCCGGTGGTGCTCAAGTCTTTGGGATTTACCATTCCGGCAAGTTTAAAAAGGCAGTCTGAGGTGCTGGAGAAGCTGCTCTCGTTTGCGCACGAGCGTCAGTTTGAGTTCCTTATCTGGTTTTTGGCACGTGACTACGACGGGCTGTGGGAAAAGATACGGGCAGAAGCGCCGGAGTTCTTCGTCGTTTGGCGAGATTGCGGTCTGCTGGATGGTGACGGCAAGGAGCGTGCGGCCTACAAAGTGTGGCGGTCGTATTTAGAGCTGGAGTTTCGCCAACATCCTAATAAGTAGTTTGTAAGGTCATCTGTGAAATGCGTGGCCGCGAGAAACCTTAGTTTAAGCCGAATGCGGATTTGAGTTCCGGTGAGCTTGCTTAAGAAGTTTTTTCAGCAGTTGAATCCATCCATTGACAGCAATGTGCGCGAAAGTTAATCTATACTTATGATTCGAGTTTTGCAAATTGCGCTTATGTCAGACTACAGACCCAAGACTTTAGACCCAAGACTTATAACTTGTGTCTTTTTGAGTTTTTGCCTGATGGGTTGTAATGGCGGTGAAGAATTGCCTATATGGGAGCAAGTCAAAATCAGGGATTTGGCGCCAATCGATAACAACACCCAGCCGGATTCACAACAACTCAAGACAATCAACTTCAACGTGTACATTTTTGAAATACCTGCCGATGAAATCAGCGAGCTGGATAAGGTTTGGCCGACGCTGTACACACAACCGCTGCGATTTAACAATCCCGATGCATTCAGCGCGAACTCCTTTCGGGTGGGCTTCGGACAAATCCCGATGTGGAACCGAGTGGCGAATACATTGCGTTCGGTGGATGGCATCCAGGCCGGTATTTTTTCACTACTGATACCCGCCGGGCAATCCAACAACGTTGCGATTGCGGCATTAGGTCGAGAACAGACGGTCTTTTACATTTCAAACAAGGGCACAATGGAAGGTGCCATATTTGGACGGGGACGACTCGGCCTGCAAATACAAGCTGAAAAAATGGCCGGTGCAAGAGGGGTATGCAAGGTCAGCGTGCTGCCGGTATTTTCACCGCCTGAACTAAGTAAGATACCGCTGTTATCGGCCCGGGGAAAATCAGGTGAGTTTCTTTTCGAGTCGGCGGGCTTTAGTTTGAACATCAGCCCGGGTGACTTTGTTTTGCTTGGACCGGAAAAATACGACAGCGGACAAACAACTCTGAGCAGTCTGCTCTTGAGCAAACCGCAAGGCAGTTTATTCTTCAACGAACTCGAACGAAAACCACCTGAACTTAGAGAAGCGGTCAGATTATTTTTGATAATATGCACTTCTATAAATTAACAGGCCCGTAAATGCCCAGTCCAACAGTGACGCTAATTCGATGCACGGATTACAGTGAAGCGAAAATCGCCGAATCAATTGCAAAGCAGTTCGAACTTTTAGGCGGTCTGGACAAGTTCATAAAATTAGGTGACACCGTTTTACTAAAGCCGAATTTTATCGCGCCGAGGTCTCACCGGCATGCCACACAAACACATCCTGCGGTAGTAATTGAGGTTGCGCGGCTGTTGAAAGACTTCGGTGCAAGACCTTTTGTAGGCGATTCACCGGCGTGGGGCAATGTGTTCGGATGTGTGAAGGCACTCAAATTAGAAGAGCCGCTTAGGAAATTATCGGTGCCGGTAAAACAGCTCAACAAGCCGAAGTGGTGCCGAGTCGGCAAAGGCAATACCAAGGTCGGTATCAGCTCGTTCGCACTCGATGCGGACGTCATTATAAATCTGCCGAAGTTTAAAACACACCAGCAGTTGGTGGCTACATTCGCAGTTAAAAACATGTTCGGCTGCGTCAGCGGCAAGCGTAAGGCGCTTTGGCACTTTTCAAAAGGCAAGAAAGAGAGCGACTTTTGCGAATTCCTCATTGATATATTCAATTTTCTAAAACCTTCAGTGACCCTAATCGACGGAGTGACGGCGATGGACGGCCGGGGGCCTATCCGGGGCAGGACCAGGCCGTTAGGCTGGATAATCGGGGGCACGGAGCCGCTGGCTTTGGAAACTATCTGCTGCAAACTGGTCAATATAAAGACGGACGAGCTGCCGATTCTCAAAACAGCAAGGCAAATGGGTCTTTCCTGCCCGGATGTGGACAAGATAGAAATCCTTGGCGACGATTTTTCAAACAATATATGCACGGACTTTGAGCTGTCAGAACCTTCACCATTGCGGTTTTCGCTGCTGCATGTCTGCAGGAGCATCTGTAAGCAAATAATACTTCTTGCCAAATCCGCGACAAAAAGGATTAAACGCTGAGAACGCAGAGGGAGAAACTAAAAGAGAATAATTGGATACAGATTAATGCGGAATTTTGAGAGTTGTAAATGGCAAAGGACGAGCAGATAACAATTCAAAGCAGTGGAAAGGCAAAATCGGCAAGAGGACGGTACACTGTAGTTTTGTTAGCTGTGGCGGTTATGCTTTTCGCGGCGGTGTATCTTGTGAAAACATACGGGCAGGAGATGCTGTCGTTTTTGGTAAGCAACGAGCGTGACACCAAAGCCGCGCTGGCAACGGACAGGCAGTGGGCGCAGCGGCTAAAGGTGCCGGGCGTGGAGAATTTGCACAGGGTCTCCGAAGGGCTATATCGCGGGGCACAACCAACCAAGGAGGGGATGCAGCAGTTGAAAGAACTTGGTATTAAAACCATCGTTAATCTGAGGTCGTTCCATTCCGACCACGGGGAGATTGGAGATACCGGATTATCTTATGAGCATATCTGTATGAAGACGTGGCACGCGGAGGACAAAGAGGTGGTCCGCTTTTTGAAGATTACTACCGATCCGAACCGCACGCCGGCATTTGTGCATTGCCAGCGTGGGGCCGACCGCACGGGGACGATGTGCGCGATTTACCGTATCGCCGTGCAGGGCTGGAGCAAGGACGAAGCAATCACAGAGATGATCAAAGGTGGATTTGGGTTTTATACAGGCTGGCAGAACCTTATCGACTATATCCGTGAGTTGGACATCGAGAAAATCAAGCGTAGCGAAGACTTGAAGAATTAGATTGTTTCGTTCCGTCTCAGGACCTTTTTTTATCAATCCACAGGTCCACACGGCTTTCTGATATTGACGGATTCAGATTGTTTAACTAATATCACTTTTATGCAGGTGAAATCCATAAATATTCTGGGCATAGAGACGAGCTGCGATGAGACGGCGGCGGCGGTGGTCGCCGACGGCAAGATTATCAAATCATCGGTAGTGGCTTCGCAAACAAAACTTCACGAGAAATACGGCGGCGTTGTACCTGAAATCGCATCGCGTGCCCATATCGAGCAAATCTATCCTGTGATAAGCGAGGCCATCGAGCAGGCAGAAGTGAGCAAAGACGATATTGATGCCATTGCGGTTGCGAATCAGCCGGGGCTGACCATTTCCCTGATAATCGGTGTCACCGCAGCCAAGACTCTGGCGCTTATGTGGGAGAAGCCGCTCATAGCAATCAATCATCTACACGCCCATTTACAGTCAGCGGTTCTGGGTGAAAAGGATTTGCAACTTCCGGCGGTTGCTTTAATCGTCTCCGGCGGTCATACGAGTCTTTACGATTACCGGTCCCCTCTTGAGCCGGAACTTTTAGGCTCGACGATAGACGATGCAGCAGGCGAGGCGTTCGATAAGGTCGCAAATATTTTGAGACTGCCCTATCCGGGCGGGCCGAGTATTGAAAAAGCAGCAGAGAAAGGGAATCCCAAGGCCATCCAATTTCCGCGGTCGCTGCTTGGGCCTGACTCTTTGGATTTTTCATTCAGCGGTATTAAGACCGCTGTGCTGTATTACTGCCGCGGTCAGGATATGAAAGGCGAGGACAAAGTCGGTTCGATGAGCAAGCAGGAAATCGCCGACATTGCAGCGTCATTTCAGACGGCGGTGGTAGATGTACTCATTAAAAAGACGGAGCGGGCTGCTGAAAGAATCGGGGCAAAAACAGTTCTGCTCGGCGGCGGAGTGGCGGCAAATAATGAGCTGCGAACTCGTTTGCAAACAATGTGCGAGACGGCAGTACCACCTAAAAAACTGTTAGTCGCGCCAAAACAATATTGCACCGATAATGCGGTTATGGTAGCCTCTCTGGCGTATTATAAGTATAAGGCCAAGCTCTTTGCGGACTTGAGCCTTGAGCCAAAGGCGTCAGGTTGATTAAATGATGGGTACGCAACGAAATACAATTTGTGCTATCTTTCTGGCAATCGTATTGTCTGTTTTAGGATGTGCGGAGGCTCTATATGCACGGTCGAGAAACCTTACGACCCTGCTTGAACCGATCCGTAAGAAATACGATTTGCCGGCATTAGCAGGCGCGGTTATTTTGGAGGGACAAACGGCGGCATTGGGCGTAAGCGGGGTGCGAAAAATTGGGAGCGATGTGAAAGTGACATCTGACGACAAATTCCATATCGGCTCGTGCACCAAGGCGATGACGGCCACCCTCATCGCCATATTGGTCGAACGCGGCAAACTCAAATGGGACACGACATTGATTGAAGCGTTTCCGGATATGGCCGACGATATGCATCCGGAGTATCGAGATGTTACACTAAAACATATTCTTGCCCACCGAGGGGGATTGCCTTCTGCGAACCGAAGCTGGCCCAAGGGAAAAACGTTTATGGATATGCACAATCTGGGCGGCTCTGCTATGGAACAGCGAGCAGCATACACAAGAATGATACTCAGCCAGGAACCCGAAGCAACGCCGGGCACGAAATATATTTATTCGAATGCAGGGTATTCTATTGCAGGCGTGATGGCCGAGCGAGCTATGAAAACACTTTGGGAAACTCTAATGAAAGAAATGCTGTTTAAGCCTCTTGGTATGACGACAGCCGGCTTCGGGGCAATGGGTACGCCGGGCAAAATTGACGAACCGTGGCAACATAGGATAAAGGACGAGAAGCTCATCGCGGTCGAGCCGGGTCGTTTAAGTGATAATCCCCCGGTATTAGGGCCGGGCGGCACGGTGCACTGCTCAATCAAGGATTGGGCCAAGTTTATAACCGCCCACCTGAAGGGACCAAAAGGTAAGGGAGGGCTGCTCAAGAGCGAGACATTTGAGCTGCTGCACACGGCGGGTTTCGGCGTGGATTACGCACCGGGATGGAAGGTAACGAAAAGAGATTGGGCAGGAGGTAAGGTGCTGACACATTCCGGGAGCAATACAATGAGCTATGCAGTAGTGTGGATGGCGCCAAAGCGTAACTTTGCTGTTCTGGTGGCTTCCAATCAGGGCGGAGGCGAGGTGGAAAAGGGGTGCGACGAAGCATGCTGGACGTTGATTAAAGAATTCCTGCTTAAAGAAGAAAGCGGGAAAGGAAGGTGAGATATTCAAGTTGAACAATTAAAAAAATTATTAGGTGAAGTTAAGAGCGGCAAAACCGGTGTCGATGAGGCGGTCGAAAAGCTTCGGCATCTTCCGTTCGAGGATTTGGGATTTGCGTGCGTGGACCACCATCGGCAAATCCGGCGGGGCTTTCCGGAAGTTATTTATTGTCCCAACAAAACAACAGAACAAATAATCAAAATATTCGGAAGTCTGGCGGCGAAAGGCAATAATGTTCTTGCTACACGGGCCGAGGAAGACGTTTTCGAAGAGCTGGTCAAGACAAAGAAATTTTCAAAAGCTCGATATGAGAAATTAGCCAAGGCAATTGTGCTTGAGCAAAAGGAGCTGCCTGAGTCGAAGACGGTTCTGCCAATAGTTACTGCAGGGACGGCGGACCTTCCGGTTGCAGAGGAAGCAAGAGTGACGGCCGAGATTATGGGGCAACGTACAGAGACTATTTGTGACGTGGGAGTAGCGGGCCTGCATAGATTGTTCGGGCATCTGCCAAAACTGCAGAACGCTAATGTTATTATCGTTGTGGCGGGGATGGATGGGGCATTGGCCAGCGTGATGGGAGGATTGGTTAGCTGTCCGGTGATTGCGGTGCCGACGAGTGTCGGTTATGGTTCGAGCTTCGAAGGATTGTCGGCGCTTTTGACAATGCTCAATAGTTGTGCAGCGGGTGTCAGCGTGGTCAATATAGACGGTGGTTTTTCCGCGGCGGTTACGGCTACACTTATGAATAAAAAGATAGAAGCAAACAAATGAAATTGCAGACTATAAATGAAATTCCGAAGCTAAAGCCGCGAGCGGCTGATGCTCACAAAGGCGACTTTGGGAAGGTATGTATTATTGCCGGAAGTGTCGGCATGAGCGGGGCTGCGGCGCTTGCCGGCCGGGCAGCGCTGCGCTGCGGAGCCGGGCTTGTGCGAGTTGCGACGCCGAAAAGCGTTCTTGAGATAGTGGCGTCCATCGAGCCATCCTTTACCACTATCGCCTTAGCCGAAAACCACGTGGGTCAAATATCGGCCAAGGCAATCAATACCATACTTGATGCTGTAAGTGACAACGATGTACTGGCGTTCGGGCCTGGTGTTGGTGTCAGCGGCGGACTTCAGTCGGTCCTTATGGCTCTGTTGGAAGAAGATGGGCTGCGGCTGATTATAGATGCGGACGGCTTAAACAACATGGCGAAGATGAAGGACTGGCCGGCCAAACTGAAAGCAGAGCTGATTTTGACACCCCATCCGGGCGAGATGAAAAGATTATGGTCGGGAGTTTTTAGAGAAGAGCTGCCGGGCGACCGTCAGCAGCAGGCGGCAGAATTAGCACGGCGAACCAAAACGGTGGTAGCACTGAAGGGCGCGGGGACAGTCGTTAGCGATGGGGAAAAAGTATATGTCAATAAAACCGGCAATCCGGGTATGGCGACAGCCGGGGCCGGTGATGTTTTAACAGGTGCCATAACCGCCCTGGCGGGCCAAGGTTTAGACAACTTTGATGCTACTGTGCTTGGCGTTTACATTCACGGTTTAGCCGGCGACATCGCAGCAGAAAAAAAGGGCCAAGTCAGCCTAATGGCACCGGACATCATCGAATCACTTCCCGAAGCTTTTATGAAAAGATAAAAATTTTCTTGAGAAAGGATGTGTTATGGGTAATGAAATCAAGGAATTTTTTGAAAAGTTCAAAAGTGATGTGGCAAAGATGAAAGAGCAAATTCCCGATACAGTCAACGGTTTTGCAGGACTGTTTCATAAAGTTATGAAGGACGGGGCATTGTCGGTGCGAGAAAAAGAGCTTATTGCTCTTGGTATTGGTGTTGCCAAGTGCTGTGTGCCCTGTATCAAAGGCCACGTGGAAAATTGTCTCGATGCAGGGGCGACCAAAGAGCAGATCCTTGAAGCGGCTTCGGTAGCGGTAATGATGGGTGGGGGGCCGGCTTACACATACATTCCGGTTGTAATAGATACCCTTGAGGCACTGCAAAGCTGAGCATACAGGAATTCGAGTAGAGTGGGATATAACAGAATCAATAAACGAAGCGTTTTTGAAGAGCAATGATTTGTCTTTGTTCAGGAAACAACAGTTTCAGAATAATTTGGCGCCATTTACCTTACGATCTCAAGAAAGCGATTGACCATCATAAGAGCAGACCATGTCCGTTCATTAGCATTGTACCATCCTTAGATACATAATTTATGAATCCGGATAATTATGATGTTATTTTTGTGAAGCTTTCGTATTCAGAATTTACAGGTTTCTATTTTATTGCGGTTCATCACAAAGAAGCTATAATGGCGGGCAATATGATTAGAATGGCTAAAGCAAGGACGCCAATAGGCGGTGTATTTCAAAAAGGACACCTTTTTGAGATAAAAGGACAGGAAAGCAAAAAGAAAGGGATTCATTATGGAATTAAGTCACTTAGACATCGGGATATTGGCGGTATTCTTCGCTTGTGTCATTACGGTAGGCCTGTTCAAGAGCCGGAAAGAAAAAACCAGCGAGGATTATTTTCTTGCGGGTCGGGGCCTTAAATGGTGGTTGATAGGATTTTCCCTAATCGCGGCTAACATCTCGGCCGAGCAGTTTGTCGGGATGTCGGGCCAGGCGGCCAAGGGCTCGATTGGTCTGGCGGTAGCGAGCTATGAATGGGTCGCTGCGATAACTCTGGTTGTGGTGGCGTTTTTCTTTCTGCCGAAGTTTCTCAAGAGCGGTATTTTCACGATACCTGAGTACTTAGAGTACCGTTTTAATCACACATCCCGATTAGTTATGTCGCTGTTGATGGTAATCATCTATTTGGGAGTGACAATTCCTACGGTGATATATCTCGGAGCCAAGGCATTGAACCCGTTGTTTAAGGAAGAGTTGATGGGCATACCTATCAACATCACGACGCTCTCCTGGTTTGTCGGTATCCTGGCTGGTATATATGTTGCAGCAGGAGGCCTGAAGGCGTGCGCCTGGGCGGACCTGATTCAGGGGTCGGCATTGATAATCGGCGGTGCGGTGATAATGGTGCTTGCGTTTATGGCCCTGGACAATCCGGGGAGGTTCGAGGGGATCAATGCTGCAGCAGTGACTAAATCATTAGGTATAGGTGAGGGTGCAGCGTTCGGTGAGAAGTTCTCGGCGCTAAAAGAGGCCCATATGCACATGGTGCTGCCTCGTGCGAGCACATTTCTTCCGTGGACGGCATTGCTGTTGGGGATCTGGATACCAAACTTCTATTACTGGGGCCTGAACCAATATATTATGCAGAGGACGCTCGGAGCCCACTCTCTGCGTGAAGGTCAAAGGGGCATTGTGTTTGCGGCATTTTTGAAGCTGATTATTCCTTTTATTGTGTGCATTCCGGGGATAATTGCATTCACCTTATATGCGGGTAAGATGCAGGAGAACGCAATGAACCTGGAGTCTCTGAACAAGCCCGTGTTAGAGGCATTTGCCCAGGCCAAGACAAAACCGGCTGAAGCGGGGATGGTTATTCCATTCGACGGCGACTTTGCGCATTTGAAGCCGCAGCTTGCCGGCGAGGTGCTGGAGTTCAATGCAGCAGTACTGGGTAAGGCTGCTCCGGAGGGCGAGGACCTCAGCGCAATCAACGGAGAATTACTCGAAGGCGTGGACGAGAGTCACCCGGATGTTGAAGTCCGGCAGGAACTGGTGGGCTATGATTACGATGGTGCTTTTCCGCTGTTGATTCGGTATCTGACTCCGCACGGCCTGCGGGGATTTGTATTAGCGGCGCTGATGGGAGCGGTGATAAGCTCTCTGGCATCGATGTTGAACGCAGCTTCGACGATATTTACGATGGATATTTACAGGGAATGGTTCAACAAGAAAGCTGCACAGAGCGTTTTAGTGTGGGTAGGCCGCTGCTGCGTGCCGATAGGCGTGTTCATCGGGTGTTTAATAGCGCCGGTATTGGCAAACCCGAAATTCAAGGGCGCTTTCGCTTACATTCAAGAGTTCCAGGGATTCGTATCGCCCGGCGTGCTGACGATTTTCCTGTTTGGATTGTTTGTGAAAAGGACGCCGAGGTATTGCGGAGTCCTGGGTCTGATTCTTAGCCCGATTATCTACGGGATTCTGTTCTTCGGCTGGAGTGATATGGCATTTCTGAACCGTATGGGAATCACAGTAGGCGCCATTGCGGCCATCCTGCTGTTATTGACATTGATCAGGCCGATGAAGGAACGAATCATACTGCCGGAGCAAACGAAAATAGAGTTGAACTGGTCGAAGGGTTCTGTGTACTTCGGCCTTTTTGTGGTGTTCCTGACAGTAGTTCTTTACATCATTTTCTGGTAATAGAGATAACAAACGAGGAACGAAAGAATGCCGGCAAGCTCAATTGATAAGGAAATGGTAGAAAAGTTGAAAGGGCTGGCCCAGCAAAACGGGCTGGATATTAACGGCGCTAAGGTGCGCAGAAGCTCATCACGGTTCTGTCTTGGTGTCGAGCATGGTGACTATAACGGCACGGAGCTTTTCGGGGTGGCAACAGACCGGTTTATCTGGATGGCCTATAAGCCGAACGGTACAGATAGAATCAAACTATTCAGCGGTAACTTTCCGGATGATGGGATTATCGAATTCAAGTTAGGTGATGTTCCTGAGCCGAAGTCGGAGGCCGTCGCCGAGACGTGGGGGCGTTTTCCATACGGGATTGATTATATCTTAAGGCGAGAAGGTTATAAACTCAAACAAGGTATTGACGGCGTTATCTACGGGAACATCCCCGGCGGCGGGATGAGCCGGTCGGCGTCCTTGAGTCTGAATCTGATTTTGTCACTGTTTGAAGCCAATGGGATCGAGATAGAAGACAAGATGGCGATTGTGGATTTGGCTCAGGCGGTAGAGAATGACTATATCGGTTCGCCGTGCGGGAAGCTCGACCAGATAATGGTACTGTTCGGACGTGAAGGCATGGGGACTTATTATAACCCGGCCAAGAGGACTATAGATTATGTCCAACTTGGGGCGGGTGCCACCGATTTTCGTATCGTGGTTTTGGATACGGGGACGGAGCGGCCGGGCTTAGAGAAGTCAACTTACAAGATTCGGCGCGGGGAATGCGAGGAGCTGGCTTCGATAGTAGGCAAGGCAGGTTATGATGTTACCTGTTTGGCGGACGTTAAGGATGAGAGGCTCTATGAGAAGATTATGTCCGAGTTCGGTGAGAGTTATCCTGACTTGTGCGACCGGCTGAAGTATATATTCGGAGCGCAAAACCGGTTCTATAAAATGTTAGAAGCGTGGAAGGCCGGTGATATTGAAACCGTAGGCGAAATATTCAGGGAAGACGGCATCGGGCTGCGGGATGATTATAAGATTTCGGGTGCTGAACTGGAGACGATGTGTGATATTGTTCGGACGGTGCCAGGTGTTTTGGGAGAGCGTATGTTGGGCGGCGGCGATAAGGGAGCATCGGGTGCACTTGTTCGGGCGGAAAGTGTCGAAGCGGTCCAGCAGGCAGTCGATACAGCGTACCCGCGGAGTCACCCTGAGTTTGCCGATAAGTACGCCGTTCACATCTGCAAAGTTGTGGATGGTATCCTGGTTTATGAAGGTTTGCTTTGAAAGTGACACCTGCGTGTATAGAATATTTATAGTAAGGCTATTTTTATAACAGGTATCTATGTCGGAAGAAGGCTCAACGGTGAAGAGGGGGGAATATTCGGCTGCCGTCTATGCGAATAAGCAGATTGGGCAGCGATTCTATCGGCTTGGGCTGGACTTTTCGGGCGCGGGCGCGGAGGCGTTCAGTAAAATACAGGCTGGACAGTTCGTGCAGTTGGACCTTTCGAGTGCCGCCCTGCCGGCGGCGGAAAATATACCGGAAGATTTGAAAGATGCGGCTGAGCGGAAGGTACTGCTGCGAAGGCCTTTTAGTTTTGCCAATGTTACAACCAGGGACGACAAGACTTCTGTTGAAATTCTCTATTGCGTTGTTGGGCCTGCCAGCCTGCGGATGACGACGTTGTCGGCAGGTGATTCGGTCAGCGTGATTGGGCCTTTGGGTAATGGCTTTAGTGTGCCGGAGGGCAAGAAAACGGCGATCCTGGTTTCCGGCGGGATGGGGGCCGGGCCACTGCAGCATCTGGCGAAGATTCTTACGGCCGACTTTCCTGATATTGACGTTATTGCATTTGCCGGCGCCAAGACGAAGGATGGACTACCATTCAAGCGACAACTGGATAAGATTGCGCAGCAGTTGGAGTTTTCACTGCCTGAGTTTGCCATGTATGGTGTGAAATCGCTGGTTGCAACGGATGACGGATCGGCCGGTTTTGCCGGGCTTGTAACAGACTGCCTTTTGGAATGGCTTGGAAAGTCTGATTTAGCCGGCGAGAGTATGGTTATTTATAGCTGCGGGCCTGAGGTGATGCTGGCGCGGATGGCTGAGATTGCGAAAGAGCGAAACATTGACTGTCAGGTGAGTATGGAACGGCGGATGGCCTGCGGGATTGGCATCTGCCAGAGCTGTGCTATAGAATGCAAAACAGATAGTCCGGGCGAAAGCGTCTATAAGACGTGCTGTACGGATGGCCCGGTGTTTGATAGTAAAGAAATAGTTTTTAGTTCGTAGTTTTTAGTTCGTAGTTTTGCTTATGGAAGAAAGTGTTGATATCTCGGTTGAATTTGCGGGATTGAAATTAGCGAATCCGGTGTTTACGGCGTCGGGGACGTGCGGGTATGCAGACGAGTTGAGTGACTTTATGGATGTAAACTCGCTGGGCGGATTTACAACGAAAAGTATCACTCTGAAGCCGCGGAAGGGTAATGCTACGCCAAGGATTGTTGAGACCGATTCGGGGATGCTTAACGCCATCGGATGGGCAAACATCGGATTGGACGCCTTCGTTGAAGAAAAACTGCCTATCATCGAGAAGCTATCCTGTGCGGTATTCGTTAACATAGCGGGTGAGACGATTGATGAATACGTTGCGGTCGCGGAGCGGCTGGCTGGCGAGCGAGGGATAGCCGGGCTTGAGCTGAACATAAGCTGTCCCAATGTTGAACTGGGCGGGATAAGTTTTGGCACGGACCCATCGCAAGTTGCTGAGGTTACTTCGGCGGTGAAAAAGGTGGCCGGTGACAAGGTATTGATGGTGAAGCTGGCCCCTGCGGTTACGGATGTCAGCGTGATTGCGCAGGTAGCGGTTGACGCCGGTGCTGATGCGCTCAGCCTGATAAATACGTTTACCGCGATGGTTATCGATATTGAAACACGCAAGCCGATTCTGGCGAACAGGACGGGTGGATTGTCGGGGCCGGCAATAAAGCCGATAGCGGTTTACTTAGTGAACAAGGTTTACAACGAGGTGACAAAAAGTTTAGGAATACCGATTCTGGGGATGGGGGGAATCAGGACGGTTTCGGATGCTATCGAATTTATTATCGCGGGTGCATCGGCGGTGGCGGTGGGGACAGCGAATTTTATTGAGCCGGGATGCTCGGTCAAAATCATAGACGGTATAAAAAAATATTGCGCCCGCAATAATATTTCGGATATCAAAGAACTAATCGGCTCACTCGAAACAGGTCAGGATGCTTCACATTAGACTTCGTTGTTGATATTTTGAAGGAGGTGAGGATGAGAATGAAACATCTACATACCGGATTTATGTTTTCGACCTTTCTATGCGTATCTTTAGCGCTGAGTACGGTTATGGCAGGCGAGGGGCAAAATGCGGCTGTACTGAAGGCAGATTCGTTCAAACATTATGTCGATACGTTCAACGAAAATGATGAGCAGCTTTACGTTCAGTATTTTCCCAACGAGAAGGCGTGGGAGTTTTTGAAGGCGAACGTTCCGCTGTTTGAGTGTCCCGACAAGGATTTCGAGCGGACGTATTACTTTCGGTGGTGGACATACCGCAAACATATAAAGCTGACGCCGGATGGATTCGTTATTACCGAGTTTCTGCCGAAGGTCGGATGGTCGGGCAAGCACAATACCATTAACTGCCCTGCCGGTCATCATTTTTACGAGGGTCGATGGCTGCACAACCGGAAATACTTAGACGATTACGCGGTGTTCTGGTTCCGAAAAGGCGGCAGCGTGCGAAGTTACAGCTTCTGGGCTGCGGATGCAATGTGGGCGAGGTATTCGGTAACAGCGGATAAGCAACACGTTACCGACCTGCTTGCGGACCTGGTCGAGAACTATAAGGCGTGGGAGAAATCGAGGCTTGAGCCGGATGGTCTATTCTGGCAAATTGATGACCGGGACGGTATGGAAGTCTCCATAGGCGGGAGCGGGAAGCGCGCCACGATCAATTCCTATATGTACGGCGATGCCGTGGCTATCGCGAAGATTGCGGAGCTGGCAGGCAGTGATGATATTGCAGCAAAGTATAAGGCCGAAGCAGAAAGAGTCAAGCGACTCGTTCTGGATAAACTCTGGGACGACGATGCGAAATTTTTCAAGACGCTTGCCCGCAAATCAGAGCAGCTTGTTGATGTGCGTGAACTGCATGGCTATGTGCCCTGGTACTTCAATCTGCCGGATGCGGGTTATGAAGAAGCGTGGAAGCAGTTAATGGACCCGAAAGGATTTTATGCTCCGTTCGGGCCGACAACGGCGGAACAGCGTCATCCTAAATTTTTGGTTTCGTATCAGGGTCACGAGTGCCAGTGGAACGGGCCGAGCTGGCCCTTTGCGACCACTCAAACATTAGTGGGGTTAGCCAACCTGCTGAATAACTATAAGCAGGACGCTATCAGTAAAAGCGATTATTTTGAGGCGCTGAAAATCTATACGAAAAGTCACCAACTCAAGCGGGAAGACGGGCGGATTGTGCCTTGGATTGATGAGAACCTGAATCCCCACACCGGTGACTGGTTATCGCGGACGCGATTGAAAAGCTGGAGGGACGGCACGTGGGACGCGGGAAAAGGAGGCAAAGAGCGCGGCAAGGATTATAATCATTCCAGTTACTGCGATTTGATAATTTCGGGCCTTGTTGGTCTTCGGCCTCGGCCGGATGATGTCGTGGAGGTCAATCCGCTTGTTGATGCTGATACATGGGACTGGTTCTGCCTGGATAACGTGCTGTACCACGGGCGGATTATCACAATCGTATGGGACAAGACCGGCAGGAAATACAACAAGGGAAAAGGACTGCTGGTGTTTGCAAATGGCAAAGAGACTGCACAATCAGAAACCATCGGGCGAGTAACAGGCCAATTGCCACCGACTAAACAAGAGAAGCAGGCACGAACAAGCGAGAGCAGTGCCGGCTGGCGTAAGTATGAGAAGAATCCTGTTCTCGGTGGTGAACTCGGCACATGTTTCGATGTATCGGTGTTGGATGAGGTAAACACTTACCGCATGTATTTTTCGTGGCGGCCAAAAAGATCGATTGCTCTTGTCGAAAGCTCCGATGGGATTAGCTGGAGCGAGCCGAGGATTGTATTAGGGCCGAGGTCAAGGTCTGGCTGGGAAGGCCGGGTGAACCGCCCTGCCGTTATTAAGCGCGAGAACAATTATCATATGTGGTATACAGGCCAGATGAGCGACCGCTCTTGGATTGGGTACGCCACGAGTGTGGACGGGGTGACGTGGGAACGGGCCAGTGCCAAGCCTGTATTGTCACCGGAGAAATCATGGGAAGGTGCAGCGGTTATGTGTCCCCACGTTCTGTGGGACGGTGAAACGAAAACATACCTGATGTGGTACTCAGCGGGCGAGCAATATGAGCCGAACGCTATCGGGTATGCTACGAGCAGTGATGGTTTGAACTGGAAGAAGCTGCCAACCAACCCGGTGTTTGCGGCAGATAGGAATAACGAATGGGAGAAACATAAGGTCACGGGGTGCCAGGTGATTCGGCAGGATGATTGGTACGTGATGTTCTATATCGGATTCAGAGATGAGCATCGCGCACAGATTGGTTTGGCGCGTTCACGTGACGGGGTGACGGGCTGGCAGCGTCATCCTGACAATCCTATTATTTGGCCCGGGCAAGAGACTTGGGATGGGGACTCGTGTTACAAGCCGTTTGCTATCTATGAAGAAGAAAAAGACCGCTGGCTGCTGTGGTACAACGGCCGGCTCAAGAGTTCCGAACAAATCGGGATGGCGATTCACGAAGGTAGATCTCTGGGATTTTAAGCAAGCAAATATATTTTATATGAGGAAAAATGACGACCAATAAGAAACTTAGAAGAGAGAATGTGATGCTTAAAGTAATGAAGACTGTTAATATGCTTGTGCTG